>CAJDTQ010000142.1_pt1 | contig 11150 bp, 12 predicted proteins | sample 7389881 | NCBI WGS metagenome assembly CAJDTQ01 (sample SAMEA7055658, study PRJEB34461) | soil metagenome | biome: terrestrial ecosystem; feature: Peninsula; material: soil | place: Antarctica | collected 2016
TTTACGGTCACGCCGCAACCACTGGCGGTCATGACGATGGCTTCCACTCCAATCGCCCCTTCTCCCGCTCCGTCCTCCTCCAATCCGACATACGGCCACCAGGCGTCCACATTGCGGCGCATGTAATCCAGCCCCTCTTGCTGGGCATTAAGATGGTAAGACACCGCGCCGCAACAACCTGCATTCGGCGCCTTGATGAGGGATATGCCGAGCTTGCCCAATACTCTTGTGGCGGCGGCGTTAATGTTGGGCGCCAGCGTCGGCTGTACGCAGCCTTCCAGCACCAGCATTTTGCGTTGATTTTGTACAGGAGGCTGAGACCGCGGTCCCGCGGGTTGGGAATTCTTTATATGCGGCATTGAATCCCGAAGAACACCCGGCAGGAACGGGCGGGCAGATCTCCCCAGCTTCAGCAATGATGCAAACACCCCTGGGTTGGGTAGCGTATGGCGCAGTGCGTATCGCATGGTAGTTGCAGCGAAACTGCGTCCCACTTTTTTTTCAACAATGCCGCGACCGATATCCACCAGTCGTCCATATTGCACGCCGGAGGGACAAACCGTCTCGCAGGCGCGGCAGGTGAGGCAACGGTCGAGATGCAATTGTGTCTTTTGCGTGACCGGCGCGCCTTCCAGCACCTGCTTTATGAGATAGATACGCCCACGTGGGCTATCCAGTTCATCGCCCAGCAACTGATAAGTGGGGCAGGCGGCAAGGCAGAAGCCGCAGTGAACGCAATTGCGCAGTATCGCTTCCGCTTCCTGTCCTTCCGGAGAGTCTTTGATGTAGTCGGCGAGATGGGTTTGCATTTATATTTCCGAATATATCCGGCCGGAATTAAGTATACGCATGGGGTCGAATTTTTCTTTCAGGCGGCGGGTGATCTTCATCATAGCCGGGGCGAGCGGATGAAACACGGCTGCGCGCGATCCGTGGCTGCGAAATAAAGTAGCATGGCCACCCCCGGCTTTCGCTGCGCTGCGTATAGCGAGATGCACTGCCTCGGTATCCGCATCAGCTGATTCAATCGCCAGCCAGCGCAATGCCCCGCCCCATTCGATCAATTGATTCCCCGGCAGCGATAGTGGCAAGGTCGTGGATTTTATGGACAGGCGCCAGAGCGGTTTCCCCGTTTGAAAAAACGGGTGGGTCTGATCACGCACTGTTTTCCAGAAAACCGCACCGTCATCGATCTCTTCGCCACCTATTATCGCACGCGCGGCGCGCACCGCAGGTGCTGCGCCGGAGAGTCTCAAAGCAAGGACACCATCGCAGAAACAGGTTGCGGAAACCGGTAACGGCTTGCCTGCCCAAAAATTCATCTTTTCAATGGCTACCGCCTCGTTCATCGGTAAGAGCAGCGTAAGTTCCATCGCCGGTAGCGGCAGCACTTTGAGTGAAACCTCAAGCAACAAGCCCAGCGTACCCATCGAACCCGTCATCAAACGCGAAACATCGTAGCCTGCGACATTTTTCATGACCTGGCCGCCAAAACGCAGATCCTCTCCTCTACCATCCAGCATGCGCACTCCCAGCACAAAGTCGCGTACCGCACCGGCGGATGCACGGCGCGGACCGGACAGGCCGGCAGCTACACAACCACCTAGCGTAGCGCCCGCACCAAAATGGGGTGGCTCGAAAGCAAGCATCTGACCGTGCCTGGCCAGTTCGGTTTCGAGATCGGTCAGTCGCGTCCCTGCGCGAGCAGTGACCACCAATTCCGTAGGTTCGTAATCGACTATGCCGGCGTAAGCCGTGGCATCGAGAATATCTTCGCCCGGAGGAAGCGGAGCGATGAGGGGGGCAGCACGGCTGCCATAGAAGTCCTTGGTGCCGCCGCTGCGTATTATCAATGGCTCGTCGGCACCCCCGGCCGCCTGAATAGTATCGGCAAACTGATTGATGAGGTACTGCATTGCCTAATCGCTGCCAGTCTTCAAACTACGCAAAATCGCCTCGTCAATTCAGAACCTCGGCAGTTCAGGGAATTTTTCTTTGCCCCGGTGCACATGCATGGCGCCATGCTCGGCGCAACGGCGTAGCGTCGGTACGGCTTTTCCGGGATTCAATAGTCCATCCGGATCAAAGGCCGCCTTTACCGCATGAAACATCTTCAACTCCCCAATCTTGAATTGAGAGCACATCTGGTCGATTTTTTCCACACCGACTCCGTGTTCGCCCGTAATGGTTCCTCCGGCCTCAATGCACATCTGAAGTATCCTCGCGCCAAATTTCTCGGTTAATTCAAGCTCTCCCGGCCGATTCGCATCGTAAAGAATCAGCGGATGCAAGTTACCGTCACCGGCGTGAAAGACATTCATGCAACGCAGGCCGTACTTGGTGGAGAGCGTCTCGATTCCGGACAATACGGCTGCAAGACTCTTGCGGGGAATGGTCCCGTCCATGCAGTAGTAATCCGGCGATATACGGCCCGCCGCCGGGAATGCGGCCTTGCGGCCGGCCCAGAATTTAAGCCGCTCGGCCTCGTCACGCGATGTCCTGATCTCGGTCGCGCCGCTTCTCTCCATGATTTCGTTAATATGACGGATTTCTTCCGCCACTTCCTCTACCGTACCGTCGGCTTCGCACAGCAGAATCGCGGCCGCATCAAGATTGTAGCCCGCATGAACATACTCCTCCACTGCGCGGGTGGTGATTTTATCCATCATCTCCATACCGGCGGGGATAATACCCGCGCCGATCACGTTTGCTACCGCATCGCCAGCATGACGAACGTCATTAAATGCAGCAAGGACCACCTGGGCTTTTTCCGGCATCGGAAGGAGTTTTACGGTAATTTCCGTCACAACGCCCAACATGCCCTCGCTGCCGGTCATGAGCGCCAGCAGGTCGTAACCCGGCGCATCCAGCCCATCAGCGCCGATTTCGAGAATCTCGCCATCGATGGTTATCACGCGCAGTTTAATAATGTTATGCACGGTGAGCCCATATTTCAGGCAGTGTACACCGCCCGAATTTTCGGCCACGTTACCTCCGATGGAGCAGGCAATTTGCGACGAAGGATCAGGTGCATAATACAAGCCATATGGTGCCGCCGCTTCGCTGATCGCGAGGTTGCGCACCCCCGGTTGCACCCGCGCGGTGCGTGCCACCGGGTCAAGCTCGACTATTTCTTTCAACTTGGCGAGCGACAGGAGCACGCCCTCGGCATGCGGCAGGGCGCCCCCGGACAGGCCGGTTCCCGCCCCTCGTGCCACTACCGGGACTTTTGCCACATAACAAACCTCCAGAACTTCAATCACTTCACTTTCAGTTCGCGGCAGTACCACGATCAAGGGCACCTGCCGGTAAGCCGACAAGGCGTCGCACTCGTACGGCTTCATGTCCTCGATCTCATGAAGCACCGCGTCGGGTGGCAGAAAGGAGCGTAGCCTGGAAACAAGCTCTGGAGCATTCATCTCTATAATTAAACCCGGTTAATTGGATTCCGTTTGCGGATTATGAATCGAATCGTTAATTTTGTGATTCGACAATTTTTCCAGTATTTGTATCATTGCCGCGCTATCCAGCTTCGCGCCGCCGTGAGCAACGCATGCATTGAACATTTGCTGAACGGCGGCCGTATTGGGCAAACTGATACCCAGCGCACGCGCATTGGTGAGTGCCAGGTTCAAATCCTTCCGATGCAGTTCTATGCGGAATCCCGGCTCGAATGCGCGCTTGATCATACGTTCGCCGTGAACCTCCAGGACGCGCGATGAAGCAAACCCACCCATCAGCGCCTGGCGCACCCTGGCAGGATCGGCGCCGGCCTTGGACGCAAACAGCAGGCCCTCGCCGACCGCCTCGATAGTAAGCGCGGCGATGATCTGGTTGGCAATCTTGCAAACCTGGCCCGTGCCATTCTCGCCGATCAGCGTTATTGTTTTTCCCAATAATTCAAGAACAGGCCTGATCCTCTCGAATACCGATTCCGTTGCACCCACCATAATGGTGAGGGTTGCATTCATTGCGCCCGTATCGCCACCGGAAACGGGCGCATCCACATAGTCATGACCGAGCTTGTTCATAGCAGCGGCAAACGTTCTGGTTTCCATGGGAGAGATGGAACTCATGTCCATCACGATCTTACCTGCAATAGGGCTTTCGCGCCTGGCGCCGCTCAACTCGCTGCGCAACCTTTCGACCACGCCATTCGTGCCGAAAAGTACCTGTTCCACATCCTGCGTATCAGGCAGCATGGTGATGATAATGTCGGCGCTTTGGGTGACTTCGCCGGGCGAAGAGCAGGCCTTGCCCCCCAGCTTGAGCAATTCATCCGGCACCCCACTGCGAGAATGCAGAAACAATGGGTGGCCGCCCCGGATAAGGTGCGCCGCCATGGGCTTTCCCATGATGCCCAGGCCAATGAAACCGATACTTGTCATTTTTTGCTCATCAGCACTTGAAGTCCTGCCGGTTATCTCAGTTATACTTTTGGGTCCGCCAGCCTCGCTGGTGTCACGCACGAATTTTTCGCGGGCGGAGAAGTTTCGCTAGTGTAAACTTTCTCGCGGTTCGGATGCCGAATACGGAAGCGTATTTCTAACCTTTAAGCTCTATGCGGTTTAGAAATAAACGTTGGAGTTTCTTCGCCACCCCAACCTACGGGGATATTTTGTCTGGGCGCGTCATCGCTGCGTACGGATGGGGCGTGGGTAACCGAATGATGGGTTATGCTTCGCTCCACCCATCCTTGTATGATTGAAATTGTTCTGATTTTGGTTAAAGGTGCAAGTAACATCATCAGTTCACTGGGGAAGCCGTCCCATCCTGAAGACAGACAGGGTTAAACCCTGCCTTTCCACCTATATTAATACAAAAGTCGCTCAATACCATATGTGCGGACTCGACCGCGTGGCGACCGTGCGCGAAAACAGCCATGATGCGGGCATGGCGAGTGCCGGTCTTGAACTGTCGGGAGCGCTGGGATGAGCGCGGAACCGGTAATCATCATCGGCAGTGGTATAGGCGGTTATACCGTGGCCCGGGAATTTCGCAAGCTGGATGCGGAAACGCCTGTCGTGATCATTTCCACGGATCATGGCGGATTTTATTCCAAACCGATGCTTTCGAACGCGCTGGCGACGGGGAAAACGCCTGCGTCCATACTGAATGCCAGCGCCGAGAAAATGGCCGCGCAGCTGAAGTTGACGATCCGGCCTTATAGCCGGGTGACGGCCGTCGACGCATCCGGCAAAACTGTAACCCTGGAAGGTGGAGAGAAACTATCCTACAGCAGGCTTGTTTTGGCGTTGGGCGCTGATGCAATCCGGTTGCCGCTGGAAGGCGGGGGGGCGGGGGACATTCTTTCCGTAAACGATCTTGATGACTACGGGCGTTTCCGGAATGTCCTGGAAGGAAAAAAAGAGGTGACCATCCTTGGCGCGGGCCTGATCGGTTGCGAATTCGCCAATGACCTGACCATGGCGGGTTACCGGGTACGCGTGATCGATATCAGGACGCTTGCCAACGGGGAAATCATACGGACGGATGTTGTCCTGTCCGCTGTCGGGTTGCGCCCCCGCACTGCGCTCGCTCAAGCAGCCGGTATTGCGGTGAATCGGGGTATCTCGGTAAACCGCTCGCTGCAAACCGGTTATGCGGATATTTATGCTTTGGGCGACTGCGCCGAAGTGGAAGGTAGAGTATTGCCGTACGTCATGCCGATCATGCATGCCGCGCGCGGACTCGCGGCAACACTTGCCCAGACCCTGACTCCAGTACGCTACCCTGCCATGCCTGTGCTGGTCAAGACACCGGCTTGTCCAGCCGTGGTGTCGCCACCCGACGCAGGAAAACAGGGAGAGTGGCTGGTGGAGGAAGACGAAAACGGAGTCAAGGCCCTGTTTCAAAGTCTGGAAGGCGAATTGCTGGGGTACGCGCTGCTGGGTATTTCTACCAAGGAAAAGAATGCGCTTGCCGCGCAGTTGCCGGCAGTAATGGAATAACGCCGCCGATATGGGGGTATAAATAATTTTGTGTAATCGGTCATTAGGCAGGAGACTGCCGTTCATAAGGAGGAACGATGACCAAACGCAAAATAGAGTCCGTACAGGCTTCCTCCCGCCACACCCGTTACGCCACCAATGGCAGCGCCCTTTCCGGCACCGCTGCCTCCACCTGCGATCGCACCGCCCGCGGCACCTATCGCCGCACCGATAGCGGCGCCCAACACAGCGTTCTTGACCACCTCCTCGGTTTTGCTGCTCACCTTCTCATTGGCGTAGTTATTGCACGCTTCCATGACGGCCTGCGAAGGGTAGGCTGGTTGAGGTGGGTGTCCTGCTTGCGCAGAATATGTCGGGGGTGGCGGGACAGCGCCCGAAGTACTCCTGCTCGACTTTGCAACGCGGGTATTCCGCTGGGGCTCGACCGGTACCACTTCTTCGGCCAGCTTGACCGACGTGCCCGATTTTGTCGTGTCTTCCACCGCAACGGTTGGAGACGCATCAATCACCTTTTGAGAATCAGGCACCTCAGTCCCGGAATCCCGTCCTGTGACAAGCAGCGTGGCGGCAACGGTTGCGCCGACCAGCAGTATTCCAATCGTCGCGAACTTCCAATAATTAGCGGATTCGTTTGACATCATAGTTCCTTCTGAAATGTTGCTTTTGTCCTTTATCTTTCCTGAGTTCATTCAACTACCGCCTTCCCGTCTACTCAGTGGGACCCATGCTTGCCACCTTTCCCATTTTCATGGCCATCGCCACTTTTGCCCTTGTTGTTCTTATCACTTTTGTCCTTTGCCGTATGCTCATGACCCTTGTGCTTACCTTCTCCACGATTGTGATTTTTACCTCCAGCTTCATGTACATGATGGTCTTGATTCCTCAGGTCAGAACGCTCCTGTCCCTTGGTTGCCCCAGTAGACCACTGGGCGTTTGAATTCTCGGTCGCCTGTTGACCCATGTGTCCGGATGCCATCCCGCCCGACTTCCCATGTTGAGCAGCGTCGGCCATTCCGTGATGTCCGCCACCTTCACGCGCTACCGCCGTATTGCCATACGCCACCACAACACCCACCAATAATACCCACAAACCTCTATGCATGTTCGATCTCCTCTTGTGCTTACCCAACTTTTTTTATTGATGACAACCCTACCGGCAATCCTGTCCCAGGATAAGGGTCGTCATATTCTCTTCAAACGCATTTTTCGACACTCTCTATCTTCACTTGCTTCGGTAGCCTTGGCTACTGGACTGAAGTACAACGCGCAGAGCAGCCCATCTGGATCAACTGTTCGCAATAACGCGGATCAGCTCAGTCCGTTTACTCTCGAACCCCATCCTGGTACAGCAATATTTTTCAACTGATGAATGCACTGGCATAGCAATGTGAAATTTTTGTGAAATTTATGTAACTATACGACAACCGATTGTCTACTGATGCGTTATATCGATTAAGCCCAGATAATCCATCAGGACGCGAGATGATGGCGAGGCAGGTTGCGAGACAGTTTTGCCGGTTGAGAGAAATCCATAGCCTGGTCTATGAACGCCGCTCAGGTAGCAAAAATGGCGGCGGGAATGGGCGCAAATTGACCGCCAGCACTTGCGCAGGCTCGCAGAGCCGCCTAATGGATTATCTGGGTCAAGGGCACTAAATTGTTTTCTGACCGACGGTTCTTTATCAACTGTGATCCTTATCGAGAAATGGAGACTTTCATGACAAAAATAAAACTTGCCTGCACCGCTCTTATCATGCTTGGGCTGGTTCCCGTCAGTTCAGCCTGGGCAGGAAAAGGCCATGGCAACGGTCACAATAACCACGGTCACCACCGTAATCATCATAACCACGGCCACCATCACAACCATGGTGGAAATCATGGCGGATACGGACTCGCAATAGGAATGGGATTGTTAGGTTATGGCCTGGGCTATCTGAGTAACAGGGCACCGTCCTATCCACCCCAATATGGCTATCCATCCGCTGGCTACGCGCCCGGCTATGGATATGCCCCCGTTATCGTCCCTCCTGCGCCGCCGGTTTATATCCAGCAGGGATGGCGATAGCGGGCACTTTTCCTTGATTAAACACAAGCACTACCTGGGTATGGAGACGTAAATGGGGAAAATGAAATTGATGTGCGCGGCACTTATGCTGTTCGGGTCGGTTCCATTGGCATTGGCGGGCAGGGGCCATGGTCATCATGGCCATCACAATCACGGCCATCACCACCGCCATGGAGGAGGGTACGGAGGATATGGGCTGGCGTTAGGCATGGGATTATTGGGGTATGGCCTGGGCAGCTATGGCAACAGGGCGCCTTATTATCCACCTTCGTATGGGTACGGAAACAGGTATGGCTATCCTCCTGTCGGGTACGCGCCCAATTATGGCTATGCGCCTGTTGCAGTTCCTTCCGCACCAACAGTTTATATTCAGCAACAGGAGGTCGTGCAGGCCCAACCCCAGCCTCAAGCGACCAGTTACTGGCACTATTGTCGCAGCCCGGAAGGTTACTATCCCTACGTAAAAAAATGCCCTGACGGCTGGCTGCAAGTCGCACCCGAGCCTAACCAATAAAAGGGATCGGCAGGATGCGCAAAACACCTGGATTATTCGCGCTGCTCGTCACATTCCTGCTCGCCGGTTGCACGAGCATGCCGACAGGGCCCAGCCTGATGGCGTTGCCGGGTTCCGGCAGAAGCTTCGAGCAATTTCGCTACGACGATTACTATTGCAGGCAATTCGCTAATGATCAAATCGGTGGCATGGATCCGAATCTGGCATCGATATCCAGCGGAGCAGGCAGCGCCGCGATAGGGGCGGCGCTAGGGGCAGCGGCGGGCGCGGCTTTGGGCGGTGGACGCGGTGCAGTAATCGGGGCCGGTACTGGTCTGGTGGCTGGAGGCCTGGCTGGAACGCGCACCGCGGGAGCCTCGGGATACGCCAGCCAACAGCGCTACGACAATGGCTATATACAATGCATGTATGGGAAGGGCCATCGCGTTCCTGTACAAGGCCAGGTCACCACTGACCCCTATACGAATGGCGGCAACCAGTACATGAATACACCTTCCCCATCTTATTCCCCAGCCAGAAGCGTACGGAATTCGGTAGTTCCGCCGCCATCTCCAACGCCTCCAGGCATTCCTCCACCGCCGCCCCCGCGCTAAAGTTGCGGAGATAAGGCACATCACCCCTCGATCGAAGAAAGTGAACGGGCATTACCTCCGATAACGTCGCAACCCTAATTTTTCTACCGCTGGCAGGGAAGGAATATTGAGATGTTACGAAACCCGCCCAGCCCCAAAGCCTGGCACGGTCGCGACAAAGATAAAGGAGACTATCTTCGGTTATCTCAAAATCAAAAGGCTGAATATCTGCTGGTTTGCCAGTAAGCCGAGGGCGATTTGAACGCTCGACCCACGTATCAAGTCTTTCCGGTGAGCAAGATGCGACCCACAACGGAGCCCGCTTTTTCAAAGCGTTAACCGGTTATCACCTTTACAGGCTGTCGTGCCTTTTTATCATTTCTTTGCCACATACGACAGGCACGACAGCCAAGACATCTTAAGAGAATCTTATTGCCAGAACCTTAGCGGGACCTGATATTGCCGCTATCGTCTGACAGGATTACCTCCACCCGCCGATTCATTTGCCGGCCCGCTTCGTTGCTGTTACTGGCAACCGGAAAGCTTTTTCCATAACCTCGCGTTGTGATGCGAGTGGAATCGATGCCCATATTCATCAGGGTATCGCGAACCGCATCGGCACGTCTTTCTGAAAGTACCTGGTTGTAGTTTTCGCTGCCGGTGCTGTCTGTGAATCCCTCAATAGCAACGTTGCGCTGCGGATCCTGCTTGAGAACGTCAGCAAGTTTTTGCACCGCACGAACGCCACCCGATTTGAGCTGAGCATGATTGGTATCGAACATCACATCGCCGAAAGTAATGACTATACCCCGGTCCGATTTTTTTGCGCTCAGCTCTTTAAGCTGTGATTCAAGCGTGTTCGCCCGCATTTCAGCGCTCTGTGCCTGCATTTCGGCACTTTGTGCCTGTTGTTGAGCCTGTGCCGCTTCTTCTGTTCTCGCGGAAAGACGGATCTTGTTGCGTTCGGCATCAGCGGAAGAGATATCTGCTTCAGCGACTTTGCGCTTTGCAGTTTCCTGGGCTATAGAAACTTGCTGTTGTGCCAGATAAGCCAGATGATCCACTTCGGCAGTATCTTTTCCTTTCTTCCAGGCAGTGTCGGCTGCTTCCAACGTATCGCCTGCCTGCTTCAACTCCAAAGGTGCCAGATTTGTAACTTCAGGGTCGCCCTGGGCACTGCGATAGCTGCTATGGGCACTATCCAGAAGTGCATTTGGTGTAGAACTGCACCCCGCCAGCGCTGCGATAGCCATAAACGAGATGGTTAGATAACCGTTATTTTTCATGAATATGTCTCCTTCAGGTAATTACTGTAAATTGCGGTCCATTTCGTTTTGTAGTATTCGGTCGCTTTCCTTCAACGCGTCCGCTGCTTGCTGTGCTTTCGCCGCGCGGGCTTTAGCGCTCGCTAATTGCGCATTGGTTTGTGCGTTTTCACCCAACTTTATGGCCTTTTTGTAGTCATAGTCCATCGCTGCATTTTCAGCATTCGCCAGGTTGTCCTGGGCGGCTTTCAATTCCACCGGAGCAAATTCCGGCGCCCCCGCGCTGACAGCGTCGGCAACCGCAGTTTTTGCGACCGCAAGCTGAGACGCCATATTTCTATTTTCTGTGTTTGCGCAACCTGCCGCGAATACCGTGGCGAGAACCATTACGCTCATCATTTGATACCATTTATATTTCGAAAAGTCTTTCATCGCTTACCTCCTGAAGATCAATAGATGCCGATTAACAATACTGTTGCTGAGCTTATCGGGAATATTTAAAATATTCGGTCTGTTAGCGCACTTAAGCGCCATTAAACGGCGCGCATTTGCGCCGTATGATTAAACGGATCATCACGTCTGAGGTAGTGGAAACAACCGATATCTTTTCCACAATTGCTGTGGATAAGTTTGTGGACAACCTCTGGACACGAGAGGTAAGTCAGCTGTCTGTAACGCTATTTACTTGATTGACCTTTTTTTAAACTAAAAGTATTTTTAAACATTATCAGTCACTTAGATGGAAGACCAACGTTCATGCCGGTTTCCACGATATTGTTGTGG
>CAJDTQ010000070.1_pt1 | contig 11036 bp, 5 predicted proteins | sample 7389881 | NCBI WGS metagenome assembly CAJDTQ01 (sample SAMEA7055658, study PRJEB34461) | soil metagenome | biome: terrestrial ecosystem; feature: Peninsula; material: soil | place: Antarctica | collected 2016
CGCGGTCAGACCCTCGCGCAACGCCTTGATAATGGGTATACCGCCCGCTACGGCCGCTTCGAACGCCACCATCACGCCTTTTCTCTGGGCCGCGGCAAAAATTTCAGTGCCGTGCGAAGCCAGCAGCGCCTTGTTGGCGGTAATGACATGTTTGCCATTCTCGATAGCCTTCAGTGTCAATTCCTTCGCCACGGTGTAGCCACCGATCAGTTCGACGACGATGTCGATATCCGGGTTCGTTACGACCTCATTCGCGTCGGCGGTAACTGTGACGTCATTACCCGCAATATTGCGCGCTTTCTCCAGATCGCGATCAGCTATCATCCGGATGACGATGCCGCGCCCCGCACGACGCGTGATTTCCTCCTGGTTGCGTTTGAGCACCGCAAAAGTGCCGCTGCCGACAGTGCCGACACCTAGCAAACCTACATTGATGGGTTTCATGTCGAGTGCAAAATATATAAAGTTGGCGGATAAGCTGAGTATTTCAGCGTACACTTTGCAGTTGGGGTTTATTCTCCCGGCTGCGTTTTTACTGTTTTTTCAGCTTGAGTTCAGGTTCGGCATCGCTTGCGATACCGTTCAAGGAAGTGCCCGATGCGGCTGATCGCTTCGGTGAGGTCATCGCTGTTAGGCAAAAAAACCACGCGAAAGTGATCGGTTAATGGCCAGTTGAAGCCGCTGCCCTGCACCATCAATACCTTCTCTTCCAGCAGCAGATCCAGCGCAAACTGTTCATCGTCCTCGATCGGATACATTTCAGGGTCCAGGCGTGGGAATAAATACATCGCCGCCTGCGGCTTGTAGCACGTAACGCCGGGAATATCGGTCAGTAATTTCCAGGCAAGATCACGCTGCCGCATGAGCCGCCCTGTCGGCATTACCAGATCCTTGATGCTCTGATAGCCGCCAAGCGCGGTCTGAATGCCGAATTGCGAGGGAACGTTCGCGCACAGGCGCATGGAAGCCAGCATGGTCAGCCCCGATATATAATCGCGGGCAAACTGTTTTGTACCTGAAACTACCGCCCAACCGGAGCGAAACCCGGCGGCACGATAATTCTTGGATAAGCCATTCAGGGTTACAAACAGAATGTCGTCCGCCAGCGAGGCTATCGAAGTGTGCGTGGCGCCATCATACAACACCTTATCGTAAATTTCATCCGCATAAATAATGAGCTGATGCTGGCGAGCGATCTCGATAATTTCACGTAGCATGTCATCCGGGTAAAGCGCACCAGTCGGATTATTGGGGTTAATGACAACGATGGCGCGCGTGTTCGGCGTAACCTTCGAACGCATATCATCCAGGTCCGGCAGCCATCCGGATTGCTCGTCGCATACATAATGCCGCGCTGTGCCACCCGCCAGCACCACCGCCGCTGTCCACAGCGGATAGTCGGGTGAAGGGATCAGCACCTCGTCGCCGGTATTCAACAGCGCCTGCATTGCCATCACGATCAACTCGGATACGCCGTTGCCGATGTAAATATCCTCCATCCGCACATCCTGGATCCGTTTTTCCTGGGTGTAATGCATGATCGCCTTGCGCGCTGCGAACAGACCTTTCGAGTCGCAGTAGCCGGACGCGGCGGAGAGATTATGGATTACATCCTGCAGAATCTCCTGGGGCGCGTCAAAACCAAATAATGCCGGATTGCCGATATTGAGCTTGATGATGTAATGCCCTTCCTCCTCCATTTGTTTCGAGCGGTCGAGCACCGGCCCGCGGATGTCATAACATACGTTCGCCAGCTTGTTGGATTTCAGGATGGGTTGCATCGATGGATGAGACCTGGTTGACAATAGCGCCGGCAAGCGCTGATAGAAGATAATCTAATGATAGAGGATTTTAAATTCAAGGCATTGTGGTTTCCATCCGCAGATACCGAGAAATCCTCGCCCTGCGTTGTTCCCCTTAAATTGACACAAAAACTTTATCGCGGCGCAAAAAAGATGTAATGTTACCCGACACGCCAACCTGCCGCAAATGGAGCCTTACGTGAAGCTGCATCTTTCCGTGTTTTCCGAACAAAATATGTTCTCCGGCTACGGGGCCGGATACGTCACAGTCAACAAGACTCGACATGAGCAAAGCCTTATTGTATTACCCGATCGCCTGATTGAAAATTGGGACGCCAAAACCTTCGAACAACTCACGGCCAAGCACTTCGAATTCGTTCTCTCGCTGCAGCCTGAAATGGTATTGTTCGGGACCGGAGCCACCCTGCGCTTCCCCCATCCAGCACTGACGAGGATACTGATCGAGTCACACATCGGCGTCGAGGTAATGGACACCGCTGCTGCATGCCGTACCTACAATATACTGACAGCCGAAGGGCGACGTGTGGCGGCTGCGCTGCTTATCCAACCCGAATAAGTCAACAGCCTCCCGGACTTTTTTCGATCATGACTCGCGCTGCGGGCCTGAACACTGCCAGCGGAGCAGCGGTAAGGGTGCTGCGTGAGCTGCGCCGCCTTTGGACACGGCACGCAGGACATGGCTGGCCGCCTCTGTTTATCCATGTGCCTGCAATCCGACGGTGTGGTGCAAATCACAACCTGCGCTGATTCTGCGTCGCCTGGTGCTTTTGTTCGTCTCCTGAGCCACTCGCCATGCCTCATCCGGAAACAGGATGCAAACAGTCATCAACTAATGATGACTGTTTGTTCAATGCAGGGTTTTTCAGGAGCACCCAATACCTGCCCTGAATGCATGCCTAACTGCTACATACTAGCGTCCGAAGCGTGATGCCTTGAGTTCCACATCGGCACGCGCCCAAGCCTTGTTGAAACGTGCCTCTATGAGCGCCGCCTGATCGTCTTTTTTTTGCGCGCGCAACGCTTGCATCAACCCGTAAAGCGCCCACCCGCTATCGCGATTTCGCCGCAGCTCCTCCCAATACACAGTCTCCGCCTCGGCGGGACGCCCTGCTTCCAGCAAAATGGCGCCCAGCGTCAGCCGTGGCGGAGCATTGAATTCTGACGGTTCCGTGTATACCAGAGCATCTTCAAGACGAATCGCTTGTTCAAGGTACGCGATAGCCTGATCGAACTGGCCGCGCGCCGCGGCGATCTCGCCGGCGAGTACTTCGGGTGCGGCGCTCAACACGGTGCGCGCCGTGTTTTTCGAGAAAAGCGGGAGGTCGAGCGCCGGGTCCTTCATGATCCCGCGCAATGCAACCAGTTCCTGATCGGCCTGTTGCAGCTGTTGCGTCGCGACAAACGCGAGGCCGCGCGCATAGTGCCAGCTTCCTTTCAAAAACGGGCTGGTGGATGGCGGGGCGGGTTCTTCGAGAATTTCCTCCCAGTGCCCGAATCTCGCAAGCGCCCAGTACGGCACCATGCGGAATATCGCTGTCAGCGGCATCGCCTCCAGCACTGCATTGTCTACCTTTCCCGCAACTTCCCGTGCGGATTTGATTGCAATCTTGCTTTGACCGTCTCCTGTCGCTGCAAACCAGAGGAAGTGAATATTATGCGGGTAGTACATCATGGGGTATATCCCCTGGGCACGGCACTGCGCGATGTAATCCTCGTCGGCTGCGATGGCAAGCTGATTGCTCTTCATCGAGTCGGCGTAGCGGCCTACACGCTGATAGATGTGCGATGACATGTGTATCATGTGCCCCGCCGCCGGCATCAGCGTCAGCAGGGTATCGGCTGCCTTCTCTGCGCGCTCGGGCGTGCTTGTCGGCTCCATGATATGGATATACATATGTAGCGCGCCGGGATGCCTGGGGTGGCGCCGCATCACTTCTTCTGTGAGCGCCACGATTTCGGCTGTGCCCTCGTATGGATAACCATCACGCATCCAGTAGCCCCATGGACGCAGATCCATCACCGACTCCACGTAAAGCATCGCGATATCCGGGTCGTCCGGAAAACGCTGGTGCACTTCCCGCATCGCCTCCGCGTACGCCTTGTTGTTCGCCGCCCGGTTCTCGGTATTTCCCGAGTAACGCTTTTCGAGGGCGCTGATAAGCGCTTTCTCCCTTGGGGATGCCTTGGCCATGAGCGACTTGGCCTGCTGCACGATCTGCAGCGCCTGTGGCTCCTCGTTCGGTTCCATCATCGCGTTGATATTGGGGCCGAGCACCAGCGCCTGGCCCCAGTAAGCCATCGCAAGCCCGGGGTCAAGCCGTGCCGCCTCGCGAAATGCCCGACGTGCCTCGGCATGGTTGAAACCATAGGCGAGATTCAGCCCCTGATTAATATATTGCTGCGCCAACTTGTTGCGCGTGCTGACAGGGAACGTGTGTGTACCCAGGTTCTGCAGCCTGGGTGCGAGTTGGCCATCCGGACCCGGCTTGTGCGCCATATCGGATTGCACGTAATGCTGGTGGCCGCCTCCAGATTCTGCGGAAGCTTCGCGTTTTTTGGCCGAGTCCACATCACCAGCCTGGGCGAATGCGCCAGGAATACCGGCGATGGCCAAGGCAAGAATTAATATCGTTGAACGGGCGGTATCGGATTGCATGGACGCTGTCTCCTCTCCTGAAGCATCAAATATAATGTGCCTATGCACCATTCTCAGTTTGCGCGTATGTAACTTGGGCAGGATGGGTGGAGCGTAGCGAAACCCATCAAAACTATGCAACACGACACATTAACCACAGCCGAATATCAGGGATGTTGCTTTGGTGGAGCCTTAGAAGAGCCAAATGATGGGTTGTACCACACTCCGCCGCTTCTGCTGAAAACCATACAGAGGCATCAAATATATATGACCAGTCGTTTTTTCATCAGCAAAAAATCAGGGTCTGAAAAAATCACCGAGCAGGTTCTGGCAGCACTGCCTGATCGGCTCGGACGATTTCTCTATTTTCATCCTCAATAAAGCACCCTGCCAGGCATTCGTCAGCAGATCAGCCATCTCTTCCGGAGATTTGTCCAATCTTACCGTGCCCTGTCGCTGCGCCTTGGCAAAGCCGGATTGCAATAAATTCCGGTAACGGGTAAGGGCGGACTGGAGAGATTTTCGGCAAATTTCGCTGGTATCGCCTATTTCCCCTATCAGATTGCCCATGAGGCAACCGCCTTTAAACTCGTTCCTCTCGAGCTCCACTATGAGTTCCTCAAAATACCGCTTTATAGCACCGAGCGCATCATCCTCGGACGTTTCCAGATGAGAGGCTAGTTGTAAGATAAATGGGTTGGCATAGTGTTGAATGACCTCCGCACCAAAATCCTCCTTGCTGCCGAAGTAATTGTAAAAGGAACCCTTGGGAACCTTTACCGCATCCAGGATCTCCTTGAGCCCCGTGCCATGATAACCCTGGCTCCAGAGCATGGCGACCCCCTGGTTCAGCAGGTTTTCCCGGTTGCTTTCCTTTCGGGTTGGTTTCAGCATGGTTAGATAATACGACCGGTTGTCTTTGATGTCCAGAAAAAGAAATATGCTCGCTAATAAAACCATGGGTGCCGCGCGCAACCGCATCGGGCGTTCGGGATTTTTATAATAACTTCAAGTCACGCGGAACGCTGGACAGCGCCACACGGGATGCACTTCTCGCAACCGGCGCGCTGCACGTTCATCCTTGAAGCGGCTTAAGGGGGAAGCGAGAGAAAATATTGAGTTCCACTTCCTGGCAGCCTTCAGGACTTGACGGAGATCGGCTGAAAAACGTCCAGCTGCTCATATTTCGCTGCTTTTTCGACCAGTAGAATAACTATCGGCCTTCAAATTCCTCAAAATCCACCATCATTCAATCACTTTTTTGCTGCGATCCTTCAGGTTCGACAGGCTGCCAACTCGCCCCATTCACTTCGGATCACCAGCGGTCAAAGACTCCTTTTGAACCCGCTCGCGCCATTTTTCGATCCAACCGGGTAGCTCGGTGGCCAGCATAGGCGCCGACATGAACGCCCCTTGAGCCAGGTCGCATCCCGTACTCCGTAGAAGATCCCAATCGTTCCGGTCTTCGACTCCTTCCGCCACGACCTCCATCTCCAGTTGTCTTGCCAGAGACAGACTGGCGTCATACATTGCACGTAATGTTTCGTCTTTCCATGCGCCATGTACAAAGCCCTGATCGATCTTGAGTTCATCAAAGGGAATGTCGCGCAACTGTGCCAGGGAAGAGTGTCCCGTGCCGAAGTCATCTATGGAAAGACGGAAGCGCTTCAAGCGCAACCGCGTCAGAATCTCAAGAGGCGCCCGCGTGTCCTGCATCAACCGGGTTTCCGTTACCTCCAGCACCACGTTATGCGGCGCCACACCCAGTTTTGCCGTAATCTCGGCAACAAAATTCAGAAAATCCAGGGATGCCAGATTATCCATCGATACATTGACGGCGATCCGCAATGGCAGATGCGCCTCTTCCCAGGCTTTCGCCTGCGTCATCGCGCCTGTGAATACCACTTGCGTCAGCTTATCGATCAGATTGGATGACTCGGCTATGCTGATGAACTCGTCTGGAAAGATGAGGCCATCCACAGGATGCTGCCATCGCACCAGCGTCTCGACACCGATCAGTTCGCCGGTGCTAACCGATACTTTCGGCTGGTAATAATTGATCAGCTCGCCATTGTCGATGGCTGCCCTCAATTCATCCGAACTGTAAATTTTCTTCGCTACGCCGGTAACTGCGTCGAGAGGTGGCGTCCACTTTTCAAGCATCGCGGATAACGCATCCGGTTTGACAGGCTTGTGCAGGTATCCAAGTATGGGGATCTTATGTGCCCGTACCAGCTTCTCGGCGGTTTGCAGCATACGCTCATCCTCGCCGCTGATCAGGATGAGACTACCGGAATAATGCCGATCGACAAGATGTCGCACAAACTCGATCCCATCCATTTCCGGCATATTGAGATCCAGCAGGATCAGATTCGGCCGCGCTTCCTCATCTGTTATCTGTTCCAGGGCTGAACGCCCGCTATCGCAAAATATCACCGAGGTAAATCCCAGGTTCAACAGGATACGCCCCAGCAATTTGAGCATGAAAGACTCATCGTCTAATACCAGAATCTTGACTGCGGATCTATCTGTCATGGCGCTCGCTCTTTCCCTCAGGTCGATAACTGAAAACTATGCTCATCTGTCACCCATCATTCGGTGCCGCGCCGTTCTGCTGACGAAGCCGGATAAATTCCTGGATTCACCAAGCTCCAAGGGTAAATCGCGACAGGGAATCTTCATCATGGTAGCTGGAGCATAACCCATTCGACTCGATATTATAAAGCTTGCTTGAACTGGTCGTTTTTTGCCGTATTGAAAAAAATGTCCTCACAACCGCTCTGCCGTTGGCTGGCGCCAGCCAGAATCCAGCGATCTGTCGGACTTAACGGGCCTGGAAGGAAACAGGCCGCCACGTCCTGACGGTTCATATTTCACTGCTTTTTCGACCGCTGGAATGACTATCGACCTTCAAAAATTCTCCAGGCTTCCCCTCACCCAGTCACTGTCTCGATGCGATTCTTCAAGTCCGACAAGCTGGCAGGACCATGTTCGCCTCAGCCTTGCAATGAATCGATATACTTATTCACCGCCGTCAACTCCGACTCGAACCTCGGCAATAGGGCATTCAAAGCCTCAGTGTCACCCGCCTTCCCTGCTTGTTCCATCTCGGCACATAACTCGCCCAACGCCAATGCGCCCACCGCGCGGGCCGACGATTTGAGTTTGTGAGCCGTTGCGCCGGCGATTTTCGCCTGCCCCTCCTGGCAGGCACCCCGCAAATCTGCCGCTATTTTTTCCGAACTGGTGCGAAAATCTCTCAAAAACTCGCTGATTACTGCCGGATCATCTCCAACAAGCTCTTTAAGGACATTCACGTCCACCGGTTTTTGTACCAACGGGGATTTGGTGGAGGCCGCAGTGGGAGTGCTGGCGGTAGTAACGGGCACCGCGGAGGGAGCGGCAGAAATAGCGGGAGCCTCGAGAGACTGCAACTGCGTGGATGTGGCGGGAGGCAGCCATTTCTGTAGCATCGCTTTCAACTGGGAGAGTTGCACGGGCTTGCTCAGATAATCGTCCATGCCCACCGCACGGCAATGCTCGGCCTCGCCCTTGAGCGCATTGGCGGTAAACGCAATAATGGGCTTCCTGATTTTACCTTGTTCGGCGAGACGAATAGCTGAGGTTAACTGGTAGCCATCCATTTCCGGCATATGCAAGTCAGTGAGCAGCAGCGCGTAATGGCCACTCTCCCAGCGTTTCAGCGCTTCGTGACCATCGCGAGCGATATCTGACGCATAGCCCAGCAACGTAAGCTGTTGGCGGATCACTTTCTGGTTGATTTCGTTATCTTCCGCTACCAGAATCAGTCGCCCTTCCTCAAGTTCCTTTTCGCGGGACGGCGCAATCACCGGCGCGACCTTGGTAACCTCCTCCGTCTGGTCTTCTTCCTGCGCGCGTCCCGCCGCGATAGCTACCGCGCGCAGGAAAGCTTCGCGATGCATGACATCGCCATCCAGCGTAACCGTATCGACCATTTCGGAACGCTCATGGCGACGGCGGCCGCGCCTGATAACAACAAATCGAGGCTCGATGTCGGGCTGATGATGCCCATGCTCGAGAACCACGAAGTGAGGGTCCATATCGGGTCGTGTCTGGAAGGCTTCACGCAGTTGCTCGATGGGTGGAACATCATGACCCGCATCGATGGTTATCCGTTCGCGAGCCGACGCCAGATCCGGAACGCGCTCAGCAGTCGCACCGCTGTACCTCAAATACACGGCCAGATCGTCCGCCATTCCCTTTTCGTCACCCAGTACCAGGCAGGATACTCCCGTCAGGTCCACCACCTTGTCTCCCGGTGAAGTAGCCGGCAATCGCGCGAACGATATGCGCACGGTGAAGATGGAACCCTTTCCGGGCGCGCTCTGTACCGTGATCGTCCCTTCCATCAATTGAACCAGATGGTAAGAGATTGCCAACCCTAGCCCCGTGCCGCCATACCGGCGGGTAGTAGAGGTATCGCCTTGAGTGAAGGAAGTGAAAAGACGCGCCTTGGTCTCCTCGTTCATGCCTATGCCATTATCGGTTATCTGAAATTCCACCGTTACCCGATCCGCGTCATGGTCCGCCAGTAATGCCCGCACCGATACCCTGCCGGGCTCTTCCAGCCCGCTGGAAAATTTAATGGCATTATTGGCCAGGTTGACCAGCACCTGACGCAAACGGAGTGCGACCGACGTAGGCGCTTGCTCTATTTCCAGTCGCCCCGCCTCGATCTTGGAGAAATCGAGAATATCCTCGATGATTTCCAGCAAGGCAAAGGCGGATTCCCGTATCAGATCGACCATTTCCATCTGATAGCCGCTCAAGCTGGTCTGCTGCAGTACGTCCGCCATGCCGATCACGCCGTTCATGGGCGTGCGTATCTCATGGCTCATGGCCGCCAGAAAAACGGATTTGGCCTGATTCGCCTGCTCCGCATCAAGCCGGGCTTGCTGCAAATCCTTCAGCATACGGACTCTCTCGCTGACGTTGATGCCGGAAGGTATCAGCTTAACCACTCGGCCTTTGGCATCGCGTACCGGCACAAGCATGAAATCCATGGTCATGAGGTTGCCTCCGGCAATGCGTTGCTCGGTATCACGACGCACTATTTCGCCGCCTTGGGCGCGCTTGATGTCTTCACGAATTTGTGCCTGCACATCTGGATTGAAAGAAAACCATGCGGTTTCATCGAGTCTTTTGCCGATGACATCCTCGGGTCGCAAACCACTTGCTTCCAGCGCTGTGCGATTGATCTCTACCAACACCCCATCAGGGGTCATTTCGCCGACAAATACCGCCAGATTATCCACAATAGCGCGCAAGCGCTGTTCGCTTCCCCGCAAGGCTTGCTCCGCCTGCTTCTGATCATGGATATCGCGCAGAATAGCCGTGAAATAGCGCTTTCCCCCCACGAAATATTCGCTGACCGCGACATACAAATCGATAAGCTGGCCATTCTTGTGCCGCCCCTCGACTTCCCGGCCTATGCCGATGTTATGCACTCCCTCGACTTCCAGCGTGAGAATGTGATCGAATTCACAGCGGCCCCTCCCTGTCCGATAATATCTCTTGATATAACCGTCATGGCCAGTGCGATGGGGTTCTGGCATGAGTATCGAAACACTCTGGCCGATCGCCTCCTCGCGCGTGTAGCCAAAAAGTTTCTCGATTACCGGATTGACTGAGCGGATAATGCTTTTGTCATCAATGGTAACGATGCAGTCCACCATATGTTCGACAACGGAACGTGTTTCCTCCTCTTTGCTTGCCAGAATCGCATTGGCCCGCTCCAGTTCGGCGGTGCGCGTTGCGACCCTGGTTTCCAGGTCCTGGTTTAGCTGACGCAGGTCGTTTTCGGCCAGGTCCCGTTCGCGATTGCTGACATTCAGGCGCTCGGTCATCGTGTTGAACGTGCCGGCGAGTTCCCCTATCTCGTTCCATCCCTTCACGGGGACCCGCTGCTGCAGGTTACCCGCGGCGATGTGCTGGGCGCTGTGGCTGAGTTTTTTCAGTGTGGTTACTACGCGCCGGTTGAACAAAACAGCACCCAGCAAGGTAATCAGCAGCGTGAGGCCAAGAACCACCAGGCTGAAAGTCTGGACGCGTTTCACTGAAGCAAATACCTCGTCCGCATCCATTTTGACCTCGATGCCCCAGTTCATGCGCGGCAGGTACCGCCACGCAGCGGTTTTCAGACCGCCCCCGCGTTCGCCATACAAGCCGTTATGGACCGCTATCGAAAACGGCGGATTATTGAGGGGTATCCTGAACTCCAATGCTGCATTGGGCTCATGCTTCAGCGGCGCCATCACCAATGCGGTGTGCTGGTCCAGTAGCCGCGTGACTACCGTTTCGCCACTCGCTCCCAGGCCCACGTTGTCGGTTACGACGTTAAACACGCGCCCGCTGTAGAACTGTAGCGCCAGTACCCCTTCGAGCTTTCCCTCAACTGCGATGGGAATTGCCATGAACGCCGTGATCTCTCCGCGGGATGGCGGATAATACTCGAAATCCGATACTCCGCTCTCCAGGGTATTCAGCGCTACACGTGTAATTCTGCCCAACCCGGTGTTTCGATAGGGACCTGTGAT
>CAJDTQ010000038.1_pt1 | contig 10996 bp, 11 predicted proteins | sample 7389881 | NCBI WGS metagenome assembly CAJDTQ01 (sample SAMEA7055658, study PRJEB34461) | soil metagenome | biome: terrestrial ecosystem; feature: Peninsula; material: soil | place: Antarctica | collected 2016
GGCAAGCGGTACTACGGCGGCTGTGAATATGTAGACGTTGTGGAGCAGCTGGCGATAGACCGGCTGAAAGGGTTGTTTGGTGCGGAGTACGTTAATGTTCAGCCGCATTCCGGTTCACAGGCCAATGCCGCCGTATATCTGACGGCATTGAAGCCCGGAGATACGTTGCTGGGCATGTCACTCGCCCATGGCGGCCATTTGACTCATGGTGCTTCAGTCAATCTCAGCGGAAAAATTTTCAACGCCGTTTCGTACGGACTCGATCCTGAAACCGAAGAGCTCGATTATGAAGAAGTAGCCCGCCTGGCGCACGAACACAAGCCCAAAATGATCGTAGCAGGCGCTTCCGCTTATGCGCTTGTAATAGACTGGAAGCGTTTTCGCAAGATCGCGGATGAAATAGGTGCGTACTTATTCGTAGACATGGCGCATTACGCCGGACTGGTGGCAGCGGGTTTTTATCCCAATCCCGTCGGTATTGCCGATTTTGTCACCAGCACCACGCACAAGACACTACGTGGGCCGCGCGGCGGCTTCATCCTGGCCAAGCCAGAGCACGAGAAAGCGCTTAATTCCGCAATTTTCCCCCAGACCCAAGGTGGGCCGTTAATGCACGTGATTGCGGCCAAGGCGGTAGCGTTTAAAGAAGCTGCGAGTAAAGAGTTCAAGAATTACCAGGAACAGGTGATCGGCAACGCGCGCGTCATGGCCAAGGTGTTGCAGAAGCGCGGCCTGCGCATCGTATCGGGACGCACCGACTGCCATATGTTTCTGGTGGACCTTCGTGCCAAGTGTATTACAGGCAAGCTGGCGGCGGAATCTCTGGAGCGGGCGCACATTACGGTCAATAAGAATGCCATTCCCAACGATCCGCAGAAGCCTTTTGTCACCAGCGGAATCCGTATCGGTTCACCTGCAATTACGACGCGCGGCTTTAGGGAAATAGAGGCGGAGCAATTGGCAAACCTGATTGCGGATGTGCTGGACGCACCCACGGATGTCGCGGTGATTTCGCAAGTGGCGGAACAGGCAAAAGCACTCTGCGCAAAATTCCCGGTGTATGGAATAAAGTGCTGATTACATCCCACAGGCAGGTATTGTTTCCGCCCCTGCCCGCTGAGCGGCACCCGTTGATTGATCGCAACTATTCCCCCCCTGATTTTGTGCCATGAAATGCCCGTTCTGCAACGCAGACGACACAAGCGTGATAGATTCCCGCGTCAGCGAGGAAGGCGACAAGATACGTCGCCGCCGCCGTTGTTTCACCTGCGATAAACGCTTTACCACTTATGAGACAGTGGAATTGCGTTTACCTCAAGTGGTAAAACAGGACGGTAATCGCGCTGAGTTCGATCGTAAGAAATTGCTTACAAGCTTCGTGCGGGCGCTACACAAGCGTCCGGTCCCAACCGCGGAGGTGGATGGGGCGATGGATCGCATTGTGCAAAAGCTTTTAAACCTGGGCGAACGCGAGATACCTTCGCGCAGGATTGGCGAAATGGTGATGGAGGAGCTCTACAAACTGGACAAAGTCGCTTATATCCGCTTTGCGTCGGTTTACAGAAGCTTCCAGGATGCGGACGATTTTCACAATGCCATCAAAGAGCTGCAAAAACCGCAGAAGAGGAGAGTAGAAAAAAAATCCTGAGGGGCACTTCGCGAATCCATGATTTCTTCATATCTTCGCCGGAATAAACCCGGATAAAGAAAAACCGCACCAAAGAGGTAAATCCTGTTCTGCACTTTCGATCAGTTGAAATAATGGATCTCCCATGTTTTCGTCGACCGATTACAGCTTTATGGCCCAGGCTTTGCGGCTTGCCGAAAAAGGACTGTATAGCACGAGCCCCAATCCCCGCGTAGGCTGCGTGCTGGTGCGCAACGATCAGGTCATCGGCAGCGGCTGGCACGAACGTGCAGGCGGACATCACGCCGAGATAAACGCGCTCGCCGCTGCCGGGGCGGCAGCGCAAGGTGCGACCGCCTATCTCACGCTGGAGCCCTGCAGTCATCATGGACGCACGCCCCCTTGTACCGAGGCATTGACCAGGGCGGGCATTGCGAAACTGATAATAGCCATGGAAGATCCGAACCCCCTGGTATCAGGCAGAGGCCGCGCATTCCTGAAAGCAGCGGGGATAGAGGTAAAAGCCGGCCTGATGGAAGCAGAAGCAAAAGCGCTCAATATCGGTTTTATCTCGCGCATGACACGCAAGCGTCCCTGGATCAGGATGAAAATTGCCGCCAGCCTCGACGGCAAAACCGCACTCGACAATGGCGCCAGTCAATGGATTACCGGAGAAGCGGCACGACGCGACGGTCATCGACTTCGTGCCCGCTCCTGCGCGGTTTTAACCGGTATCGGCACGGTCCTGGCGGACGATCCGCAACTCACGGTACGCCATGTAAACACCTCCAGGCAGCCGTTGCGCGTGGTAGTCGACAGCCGGCTCGATATTCCGGTGGATGCCGGGCTGTTGCGTGGCGGTGGAGAACTGATTTTTACTGCGACCGCCGGCGAGGGGAAAATCATGGCATTGCGTGAAGTGGGCGCTCGTGTAATCGTATTGCCGGGAGAAGATGGCCGTGTTGATCTCGCTGGCATGATGCAGCAGCTGGCCGATTTTGAAATAAATGAAGTGCTGATCGAGGCCGGCTTCAAACTGAATGGCGCTCTCATCAATGCGGGGCTGGTGGATGAGCTGGTAATTTATCTCGCACCCTGTCTGATAGGTGACGCGGCGCGCGGAATGATGAAATTGCCCGAACTGGCAGATCTTGCGGATAAGCGCACGCTCAAGATAAACGATGTGCGGATGGTGGGAACAGATATACGGCTCACCGCCGGCTTTTCATAAATCGTTTGAAATCGATCGGATCAGAATTCATGTTTTAGCGGGGTTCTTGGTGAGCTTGCGTTGCAAGGTGCGGCGATGCATATTCAGTGCTCTTGCCGTTACGGAAACATTGCCTTTATTCTCATTCAATACCCGCTGGATATACTCCCATTCAAGACGACCGACGGATAACGGATGCGCGCTGATCTGAATATCCGCATCCCCTGTGGTGCGCTCGAACGCCATCATGATTTCATTGACGTCGACCGGTTTCGCCAGATAATGCATTGCCCCGAGTTTGATTGCTTCCACCGCGGTGGCAATACTGGCGTAACCGGTCAACATGACAATTCGGGTACCGGGGTCAAGCGCAGTCAATTTTTCAACCAGGGTCAATCCTGAAACGCCGGGCAACCTGAGATCGATTACGGCATACTCCGGCGTACAAACCTCCGCGCACTCCAGGGCCTGCTCGACGGTATGCGCACAGGTAACGTTAAATCCACGTTTGGCCATTGCGTTCGCAAGTACCGTACAAAAAGTCGAGTCATCGTCGACAATCAGTAACGCGGGGCGATCATCCTCTTCTGCTGTTGATAACTCTGTCATATCGATTGCCGTATCAGGGGTAATGTAACTTGAGTGCAAGCGCCGCCTACCCGATTGGTCAGGCGCACCTTGCCGCCAAACCGCTCGATATTCGCGTTTGCCAGAAATAAACCTATCCCGAAACCCTGCCCCGGGGCTTTGCTCGTAAAGAATGGCTGACCCGCACGCTGTACCGCTTCTCCGGATAACCCATCCCCATAATCGAGAATTTGAAGATGCAACTCCTGGTAATTCCAGCTGACTTCGATCTCGATATGTTTCAGGGACGCATCCGCTGCATTGTTCAACAAATTCAAAATCGACTGGCTCAGCAATTGCGTATTGAGTATTTTTGGGGCAGGCTTTACGCCGCTGTCCCGGTAAGTAAACTGGACAGAAGGACGCATCAATTGCCATTTATCCAGCACCTGGCGCAAAAAAGAGTCGACAGCCTGGCCACTGCCCTCCTCGGCCCTTGCCTGTCCGGCATCAGCCAGTAATTGCGTCAGCGTACGTTTACACTGGGTGATCTGGTCGCGAAGTATCCTGATGTTATCCTGAAATTCGCGATTTTCCTTATATTCGTCCTGCAGTTCCCCGGTGACGACCGCCATCGTCGCCAGCGGCGTACCGAGTTCATGCGCGGCGCCGGCAGCCAGCGTGCCCAAAGCAATGATCTGTTCGTTGCGCAACGCCTGTTCGCGCGCCAGTGCCAGGTCCTTGTCCCGTTCACGAATGGATATGCCCATCTTGACGACAAACCAGGCAATTAACATGGTGCTCAACACGAAGGCCAACCACATGCCCGACACATGAAGGTTAAACTCACTGCTGTGTTCGTCATGATCATGCGGCAGCGGCAGGTAATAAAACAGCATCAGCGTATAGCAACTTATTGTCACGGCAGCCATCACCCAGGTGTAGGCCCAGGGCAGCGCGGCGGCAGCTATCGTCAGCGGCAGGAGATACAGCGATATAAACGGGTTTGTCGACCCGCCGCTGAAATACAGCAGAGCGCTCAATGCAAAAACATCAACCAGCAGCTGAGCGAAAAACTCGATGCTCGAAACCGGCCATTTGCGACGCAGACGTATCCATGTCGCCAGGTTCAGCACCGCCAGCATCACTGTTACCGCCACCATTTCCGCCCAGGGCAGTTGCATGTTGAGCACCCAGTACGTCAAGGCAAAAGTCAGGCACTGCGCGGCAATCACGATATTCCTGAGCAGGAACAGGCGTTGCAGATTTTTGCTTAACGGCGATTGGCTGAGATCACTGAACATTTCTGTTGCTGGTCTGTGTGCGGTGTCTTTGTGTATGATGTCACTTCAGAAACACAGGAGAAACACCTGGTTTTGTATCGCAGGCCAGGCCAACGATTACGAGCATGGCCGTGTACCTGGTCATCCTTATTTTATCAGCTGGGTTGTCAACCGGGCGCCTCACGGACGATTTGTTCGGGATATCCCGAACATTAGCGTATATTGCCACTCGCGACCATGCGGCAAATTGCCGCACGTCATATATGGGCAGGCGCGGGCGACGAGTTTATCGTATTTAAAGGCAGAGTGAGTTTGATGTTTACGGGAATCGTCGAAGCTGTCGGAGAGATAAAGCAAATCCGTTCCCTGGAGGGAGGCATAAGCTTGAGTATTGCTTCGGGCATGCTGGACCTGGAAGATGTGAAAACGGGAGACAGCGTTGCAGTGAATGGCGTATGCCTTACTGTCACCGGTGTAGCAAACAATATGTTTTCCGTCGATGTCTCGCGTGAAACATTAGAATGTACAGAAGGCCTGGATAAGGCCGGCGGGCAAGTCAACCTTGAAAAGGCACTGCGGTTGTCCGACAGGCTTGGCGGCCATCTGGTGAGCGGCCACGTTGACGCAAGCGGCGAAGTCACCAGGCTGGAGCCCGTGGGCGAAAGTCATACATTGGTGATCAAGGCGCCGGACGCATTATTAAAGTATATTGCCAGAAAGGGTTCAATCGCGGTGAACGGCGTCAGCCTGACGGTAAACCGGATAGCAGGAGACGAGCTGGAGATCAATCTCATCCCTCACACCCTGGCCGCCACGACATTGAAGGAGCTGAAGACGGGTGCCAAAGTAAACCTGGAAGTGGATATGTTGGCGCGATATGTAGAGCGATTGATGGGAATTGCATGAGGGCGATTGAAATCTGACATGGTAATCAGCTCGATTCAAGAAATAATTGCCGACATCAAGGCCGGCAAGATGGTAATCCTCGTGGATGAGGAAAATCGGGAAAATGAAGGAGATCTGGTCCTGGCCGCTGATTTCGTCACCCCGGCAGCAATCAATTTCATGGCGACGCATGGGCGGGGCCTGATCTGCCTGACGCTGACCGAGGAGCGCTGCCGCAAGCTGAATCTACCGCTGATGGTGGTTGCCAACCGATCACCGCTGGGCACGAATTTCACGGTTTCCATTGAGGCGGCCAGCGGCGTTACCACCGGTATTTCAGCGGGCGATCGCGCACGTACCGTGCAGGTGGCGGTAAACCAGGATTCGAAGCCCGATGATATTGTCCAGCCAGGGCACATTTTTCCGTTGATGGCGCAAACGGGGGGGGTGCTCGTGCGCGCAGGTCACACGGAAGCCGGTTGTGACCTGGCAAAATTGGCGGGGTTGAGTTCTGCTTCCGTAATCTGCGAAATTTTAAAGGACGACGGGAGTATGGCGCGCCTGCCGGATCTGATCGAATTTGCCGGAAGGCATCAGCTTAAAATTGGCGCGATCGCAGATCTCATTCATTACCGCAGCCGTACCGAGAGTCTTGTCAAACGCGTGGCCGAGCGTCCCATCCAGACGATTCACGGCGAATTCCGTCTCGTCGCCTATCTCGACAAAACGGTTAACGCCACCCATCTGGCTTTAGTGAAGGGTACGATCGATCCCGTTACTGAAGCTCTGGTGCGGGTGCATGAGCCGCTTTCCGTCATCGATCTGCTCGATATCGCTGATGAGACGCATTCCTGGAGCATAAACGATACGCTTCAGGTCATCGCGCGTGGGCGTAGCGGCGTTATCGTACTGCTGCATTGCAGGGAAAGTGCGAGTGAGCTGATGGAGCGCGTAATGCCGGCCAAATCCACACATCGCGTTGCTGCCAGGACAGACTTGCGTGATTATGGGATTGGCGCACAGATACTCAAGGATCTTGGCGTGGGCAAGATGCGGTTGCTGGCCGTCCCGCGAAAAATGCCGAGCATGGCGGGTTTTGGACTGGAAGTAACCGGATATCTGGAGCCGGAGGAAAAGCCGGCCACCAGGCCGCTAAAGACAAATTAGCGCAATAGATCAGCGAGGGTCGGGGAATATCGTCTAACGACACCCGGTGCACCTGGAAAAATTCAGATGAATGCGCCGGGTGGCCGATTGTCCAATAACCGGTTTGCACGCTATCTGCGACCGACAGGTTTGTTTAAAGGAGTAAAACATGGCGCATTACGAAAAAATTCTTGAACTAGAGCCCGATCTTAACGGCGGAGAGTTGCGTATCGGCATCGTTATGAGTCGTTTTAACATCGATGTGAGCGACGGATTGCTCAGCGCCTGCACTGCGGAACTGGTGAAGCGCGGCGTGGAGGAATCGGGCATGCTCCTCGTGACCGTTCCTGGCGCGCTGGAAATTCCCATGGCGCTGCAAAAGATGGCTTTGACCGACCAGTTTGATGCGCTGATAGCGTTGGGCGCGGTGATACGCGGTGACACGTATCATTTCGAGGTCGTATCCAATCAATCCACCAGCGGCGTCGCCGCGGTGCAACTGGATACCGGCATCCCCATCGCCAACGGCATTCTCACCACGGATACCGATGACCAGGCATTGACACGCATGAGCCGTAAAGGAACCGAAGCAGCGCTGGTCGCGATAGAAATGGCTAACCTGATGCGAGATCTCGACGAAGTGACCCAATAAAGATTAACTTATGATGCAGACAAAACCAGCCGCCAAACGGACAGCCACGTCGTCAGCCCCGTCCGCAGGAGATGCGAGCGCAACCACAACCAGGCCGGGTCGAAAAACCCGGCGCCGTCTAGCCCGTGAATTGGCGTTGCAAGGACTTTATCAATGGTGCGTGGCGGGAGGAACTCCTGAGGCCATCGAAACGCAACTGCGCGAGACCAAGGAATTCCCCAGGACGGATGGGGCATATTTTTCGGATTTGCTGCGAGGCGTTCTGGCGGATGCCGCGGGACTTGAGAAGCAAATCCAGCCCTGTCTCGACCGGCCTTTCAAGGAACTCAGCCCAGTGGAGATTGCCATACTGTTACTCGGCACCCACGAGCTGGAGAGTCATCCGGAAATACCCTATCGAGCAGTCATCAATGAAGCGGTGGAGCTCGCCAAAACCTACGGCGGCACCGATGGACATAGATACGTGAACGGCGTACTGGACAAGTTGGCAGCCAAGCTCCGTGCAGCCGAGATCAATGCAAGGGCCTGATCTCCTTGAAAACGCATTCGGAATTCGACATCATTCAGCGGTACTTTACCCGTCCGGCGCCCAGCGCGGTGTTGGGGATAGGCGATGATGCGGCACTGATCACTTTGGCAACAGATATGGAACTGGCGGTTTCCACCGATATGCTGGTATCCGGCCAGCATTTTTTCGCGAATGCCGATCCATGCGAACTGGGCCATAAATCTTTGGCGGTGAATCTTTCGGACATGGCAGCGATGGGAGCAACACCCCGCTGGGCCACCCTTTCGCTGGCACTTCCTGAAAAAACGGCCGGGGACGAAGAATGGCTGCAAGCATTCTCCAGTGGGTTTTTCGGGCTTGCCCACGCTCATCAGGTAGAGCTTATCGGCGGCGATACCACAAAGGGCCCACTCAATATCTGCGTTACCATCATGGGTGAAGTGGCGAAAGGAAAAGCATTGCGTCGCAGCGGCGCCAGGACGGAAGACGATATCTGGGTATCGGGTCATTTGGGCGATGCCGCGCTGGGGCTCGCTCACCAGCAGCAGCACATCACGCTTGAAGCCGACGAACTCGACCGGTGTCTGTCCGCGCTGCACAGCCCCAGGCCCAGGGTTGCCCTGGGGCAGCGACTGATCGGCCTTGCCCACAGCGCCATCGACATTTCTGACGGACTGTTGGCCGACCTGGGACATATTCTCCAAAATTCAAACGTCGCGGCCACCATTCACATGGATGAGATAAATTGCTCGGCGTCAATAAAAAAACGTCTTCCCCAGCCGTTCGCCATGCAGTGCCTGCTGGCTGGCGGCGATGATTACGAACTCTGCTTCACCGCTCCGGTGACTGCACGCGCAAAAATCGAAATAGTCTCCCGCGAAGAGGGGATTCAGCTCACCCGCATCGGCAGCATCGGCGAAGGCACGGGCCTGGTCGTGCTGGATGCGGCAGGTGGGGCAGTCAAGCTCCAGACAAAAGGGTATGACCACTTCCATGTCGAGCAGTCACTCTGACAACGGCGACAATAAGCTGACAGGTGGCCAAATCGATGGTCCGCCAGCGCCAGCTCCTGAGCCGGAGATCGAGCCAACCCCGAAATCTGAAGGCCCCGAGCTTCTAGCGCAATCCGAACCCGCCCCCCTGCGTCCCAATAAGGCATTCGTGCGGAGCCGTACTGCGCATTTCATCGCATTTGGCGGCGGCGCCGGCTTGAGCCCGGTCGCGCCCGGCACGGTAGGAACGCTGGTTGCGTTCCCCTTGTTCTGGATTTTCGCGCTCTTCTTCAATCCAGTTGAATTTCTCGCGCTGATCGCTGCCTTATTCATTATTGGCATCTGGGCTTGCAGCGTGACCGGAAAGGCGCTCGGTAATCACGATCATGGAGGTATGGTCTGGGACGAGATAACCGCTTTTCTGCTGATACTGTTTTTTACGCCTCATGACCTGCAATGGCAGGCATCCGCATTTCTGCTTTTCCGTTTGTTCGATATAATCAAACCGCCACCGATTCGATATTACGACAGAACATTGCGCGGCGGCTTCGGCGTGATGTTTGATGACTTGCTGGCTGCATTTCTGACGCTGCTTTGCCTGGCGGCGTGGAAAGCATATGTCATATAGGCCGTCGGACGCGGACCACTGTGGGGAGTAAATTCGGAAGGGGTGGATGATATGGATGACATGATACTTCAGGACCTTGCCCGGCAAGCAGGAACAGCGCTTGCCCAGGAGGAATTGTTGCTGGCGACAGCCGAGTCGTGTACCGGAGGGTGGCTGGGCCAGGCCATCACATCGATAGGCGGAAGCTCAGCCTGGTATGAACGCGGTTTTATCACCTATGCTGCCGACTCAAAACATGAAATGCTGGGTGTGAGCGAGGCGACTCTCAAGCAATATGGCGCGGTATCGGAGCAGGCCGCATCCGAAATGGCGGCGGGCGCGATTGCACGCAGCCACGCTCAGGTCGCCGTGTCCATTACCGGCATTGCCGGTCCCGAAGGCGGAACAGCCGAAAAACCGGTAGGAACGGTATGTTTTGCCTGGATAATGAAAGAAGGCATGGCGCTCACCGAAACCCGACATTTCAGCGGCAACCGCGAGGAGATAAGACGACAATCGGTGACGGGCGCATTGCAAGGCGTCATAGACCTGTTACACAGCATACCGCCCAAGGTGGCTTGATCACGCCAGGTTCATAGGAGCGCCTGCTGCCTTGAAGTTGTTGCCACTCATGAGGTCGCCGAGGCAAAAGATCGCAGTTCCTGCCATTTGCAATCTGTTCCTGATAACCTGCTCAAGGCCGCGCATGATCCTGGCGGCGTTACAGCGGGCATTCGCACTGCTTCCCGCCAGGCTCGGATCGTTTCTCCCGGTTCACATAGACGCAAGCCGTTCCCGGATTGCAAGTCCCGTCGCCCGGCCATAAAGCAAGGCCCCGTGAAGACATGGTCATGCCCTTCCGCTTCCCGGCGGGGGTCACCTATGCGATAATTCACGCTACCCTACAAAGGAAAAACCCCATGGATGAAAACAGAAGCAAGGCACTGGCGGCGGCTCTCTCCCAGATCGAGAAGCAGTTTGGCAAAGGTTCGATCATGCGCCTGGGCGCCAACGAGGTTGCCAGGGACATCCAGGTAATTTCCACGGGTTCGCTCGGTCTCGATATCGCGCTGGGCGTGGGTGGGTTGCCGCGCGGCCGGGTAATCGAAATCTACGGCCCGGAGTCCTCCGGCAAAACCACCCTCACCTTGCAAGTCATCGCGCAAATGCAAAAAATGGGGGGTACTGCCGCGTTCATCGATGCGGAGCACGCGCTCGATCCCCAGTATGCGCAAAAAATCGGCGTCAATGTACAGGAATTATTGATTTCCCAGCCCGACAATGGCGAACAGGCGCTGGAAATCGCCGATATGCTGGTTCGCTCGGCTTCGGTCGATGTAGTGGTGGTGGACTCGGTCGCCGCCTTGACGCCGCGAGCGGAGATAGAAGGGGAAATGGGCGAACCGCAGATGGGCCTGCAAGCGAGACAGATGTCCCAGGCTTTGCGCAAACTTACCGCCAACATCAAGCGCAGCAATACCATGGTAATTTTCATCAACCAGATACGCATGAAAATCGG
>CAJDTQ010000039.1_pt1 | contig 10913 bp, 10 predicted proteins | sample 7389881 | NCBI WGS metagenome assembly CAJDTQ01 (sample SAMEA7055658, study PRJEB34461) | soil metagenome | biome: terrestrial ecosystem; feature: Peninsula; material: soil | place: Antarctica | collected 2016
TCTCAGAATCAACGCGGATTGCTTATCGTGGATATGCATGCCGCGCACGAGCGGATCCTGTATGAGAAACTCAAATCAGCGCTGGATAACCATACGCTCTCGATGCAGCCCTTGTTGATCCCCGCGATATTTCATTCGGATGGTCTGGATGTTGCCGCGGCTGAAGAAAACAGCGCTACTTTACAAGAGCTTGGGTTTGAAATCTCCGCACTTTCGCCAACCATGCTGGTGGTGCGGTCGGTGCCGGCCACGCTCAAGGACGCTGACATAGTTAAGCTTGCACGCGAATTATTGACTGAAATTCGCGAGTTCGGCGCCAGTCGGGTACTAACCAGCAAACGTAACGAGATTCTTTCCACTATGGCTTGTCACGGCGCAGTTCGTGCCAACCGCATATTGACCGTCACCGAAATGAATGCCTTGCTACGTGAAATGGAAGCAACTGAACGTGCCGGTCAATGCAATCACGGCAGGCCTACGTGGTTCGAAATCAGTCTTGCGGATCTCGATAAGATGTTCATGCGCGGCAGATGAGCCTGATGCCAGCGCCCGGACCGCGTCTCCGCATGGCGCCTCGCCTGGAAAAGCTGGTTGCCAATTCGTCGGCAAGATGGGATGCGCAAAAGAACAGAAAAACCAGGCCATTTTTATGGAAAATCCATGTCGGCTTGTGACCGGTAATGAAAAATAAGCTGCTGGGGGGTATTTCAGTGAGAAGTTTTCTCCGGGAGTACTGGCAGAAAAAACCTTTGCTTGTGCGTGGGGCCTTGCCAGATTTCCGGGGTTTTCTGACTCGGGACGATCTTATCAATCTCGCCTGCCACGACGACGCACAGTCGCGCCTGATAACCCGGAAGAAGGGTAAATGGGAAGTCAGGCACGGTCCTTTCACACCTCACGTGTTTTCACGTCTGCCGGCGAAAGACTGGACGCTGCTGGTGCAGGATATCAACCACTTCTTACCTTCAGCCCGTGAATTGCTACGGAAATTCAATTTCATCCCGTACGCTCGTCTCGATGATTTGATGGTCAGTTATGCCCCTGAGGAAGGGAGCGTGGGGCCTCATTTTGATTCATACGATGTCTTCTTGCTGCAAGGCATGGGGTGCAGAAACTGGCAGATCTCAGCCCAGCAGGACAAGAGGCTGGTGACGGATGCGCCACTAAAAATCCTGCGGGAATTCAGACCTGAACAGAAATGGATGCTGGAACCCGGCGATATGCTGTATCTGCCCCCCAACTATGCACATCATGGGGTCGCAAAAGGCCATTGCATGACCTATTCCATCGGTTTTCGGGCGCCCACCTATCAGGAACTCGTTGTTCAATTTCTTGTTTACCTGCAGGATCGCACCGAAGTCGAGGGAATTTATCATGACCCGAATCTTGGCCTCCAATCGCATCCGGGGCGCATCAACCCTGATATGTTGCAACAGGTGGGAACAGTGCTCAGCAACATCACGTGGAACGCGACTGATATAGAACGTTTTCTGGGGATCTACCTGACCGAGCCCAAACATCATGTTTTTTTTTCGCCACCGTCGAATCCTGTGACTCAGCAGGAATTCGCGTATCAGGTTAAGGAAGGGAAGCTGCAATTGAACCTGAAAAGCCGAATGTTGTACAAAGGCAAGAATATTTTTTTGAATGGCGACGCGTATACCGCGAGCACCGCGACATGCAGGTTGCTTGGAAAATTAGCTGATCGCCTTGCGCTGCCTATGGCAGAAGAACCCGACGATGAGGCTCTCTCCCTGCTTTACCTGTGGTACCTCTATGGTTATGTCGAAATAGTGAAGGTATCGGCGAGCCCGGCATAATTTCATTAACCTGTAGGCTACCTTAGGGACGGGCGAGCTTACCCGGATTATAAATTTTGCAGCTGCCTGAGAGAATCGTGTGCGCCATGAAAATTACCGCTTCGTAGAGGTGTAAAAGTTTTCGGTCGGCATTTTGCCAAATGCCTGTAAAGCTCACCCACCGATGATTTGCCGCTATTTCTGAAGGTTGTGAGATGCAACGACTAGACAACATTTCTGAATTCTGCTATTAAGATAGTGGCTATTAAAATGATCGTTTCTCAGATTTAAATGGCCGAAACGCTCGTATAATTTATTCTGGTAAACCTATAAAGGAGATTAAAAAAATGAAATACTCGCTCCTCGCCGCCGTTTTGGTAACACTGACATTTAGCGCATGTGATCAAATGAGAGAGAAAACTCCGGGAGAAGGAAAACCGGGGCAATATCCACCCAGCCTTTGGGATAAACGTGAAGGGCAACTCAGCAATGAGGAAATTGATGCGGCGCAAAAAGAAGACGCTGCCGAAGCCGAGTCAAAAAAATCTGAAGACTTGGCTGGTGGCTATACGCCCGCCAGCCCTAAAGAGACCGATGTCGACGGCAAGACCGTAGATTAATCGGTAATGGCAAAATTGATAATGCCGTCCCCAGGGACGGCGTTTTTTATCAGGAAATGATTTCCAGAAGGCCCACCACTTCGCATCTCTTTGGCCGAGTTTGAATGATCCCGGAGCTTTTGCTACACTACGGTTTCTCTCTGAAACTACAGGATGACTTAATGATGAAATACCTGCTCCTCGCTGCTGCTGTAACGGCATTGACGCTGACCGCTTGTGACGGCAAAAAACATCCTATGGATAAGCCACCTCCCTCCGCCTCGGTTGAACGCGACTCAGCGCCGAATTTTGACGATCTTGATAAACCTTCGACTGATGAGGCCGCTGGAAGTCACGACGCTGGAAGTCACGCCGATGCGAGTGACGATAATGTCAAAAAAGAAGAATCTTCCAACTAAAAAACTGATAAAGGCTACTCTCGGCAAGGTTTTATAGATTATATATCTAGTGACTCGGTCCAAACCAGCGGCTAGCAAGCTCAGCCACCCGTCTCGAGGGAAATTTCGACTTGTTTGGGGGTGTTTTTGCTATATAATATGATCCGCGACAACCTATTTCTATTTTTATTAAGGACTCCCCGATAATGAAACTATCACTTCTTGCCGCTGCCTTGATGGCACTTGCTCTCACGGCATGCGACAGACCAAAACAAGCCCTGCCGGAGAATTCCACCACATATGGAACCAGAACGGAAGAAGGCACGACAATGGATGAGGAGCGTGCCGCTTCCGGTACGCCAGCCGAGCACACTGCTGCTGCCGCTGATGACGAGGATGAGTACTCAGGTCAGGCCGTTCTCCCCGGGCACGCGCTTGATGGCAATGGTAATCCCATAAAGGAAGGCCAAAGCGCAATCCCAGCCGCTCACTAGTAAAGTGGACAGGCAAAAAAAGCCATCCTGTGGATGGCTTTTTTATTGATCAGAAAGTAATAAATCCTATGCGCATCAACCTCCATTTGTATAATCCGTTGCTGGGCCTGCACTTGAGTGATTAAATGTTTTTTGCCGTATTAAGTTTTAAACAACTTGGAGAGAATTAGACGATGAGACTCACATTAGCCGCTGCAACCCTAGCTGTACTAGCCATGACTGCCTGTGGCAAACCAAACCAGGCACTTCCTGAACAGGAAAAGGATAATTTCGCCAAAGTGCTATCACAATCGGACGCCCCTGCTGCGCCAGCGGAATCCGATGCATCCGATTCCGCTGCTGCCGCCACCGATAGCGGCGCTCCGTCTGCCGAAAGTGACGTAGAGGCTGCGATCGAGTTTACAAAAGATACAGCGGTTGAAACAGTCGATGCTGCAAAAGAAAAGATAGCGGATGCCGTTGATGCTACCAAGGACGCAGCAAGCGACGCCGAGGATGCGTTAAGTGAGAAAGCAGATGCTGCTAAGGATGCAGCTGCCGCCCAGTCGGAAGAAACAGCGGATGCTGTGGCAGAGACGGCTTCAAACGCGAAAAAAGGCGTTTTGGATGCGCTGAAGTGACATTGAAGTAAATTATAATTACGGTGATAGAAAAGCCGCCTCCCGATTTAAGAAGAGGCGGCTTTTCTATGGTTGTTACAGATACCCCTCGCTATAAATCAAGAAAAAATCCAGATTCGGATGCAAGTATCACTCAAAACAACTGGCGCCAGCTAAAGCCATCACTCTGATCGGCGACACCAATCCAGTCTAGTTCACAGTTCAAGGCACCACTCAACATTGTTTGCGCAAGTAGCGGAGTATTATTTTTTTGGCTCAAATGTGCTGCGATTACGTGTTGAAGGCGACTACAGTCAAGATTTGCAAGAAGATTCGCTGAGGCTGCGTTCTCGAGATGACCAAGACGCCCGCCTACGCGTCGTTTGAGGCTTTGCGGATAATTGCTGCTTGCGAGCATCTGTGCGTCGTGATTACATTCGAGCACCAGCGCATGACAGTGTCTCAAGATTGCCTCGATGTGGGGCGTCGAACACCCGGTATCGGTCAGTACGCCTAGCCGCAATGCGCCGTCGCCAAACACAAACTGCGCGGGTTCCTGAGCGTCATGCGGAACCGGATAAGGCTCGACCTCGATATCCCCAATGGAGAAACGCTGGTAGTCCTCTATGACATTAACGCGTGGCAATAACGCAAACGCCTTCCCTGCACTGCGCAATGTGCCGTGCGTTAACCATACCGGAGTGCCAAATTTGCGCGCAAACCGTGCCACACCACCAATGTGGTCATCGTGCTCGTGAGTGACGACAATTCCATCGATCATGCCAGGTTCGAGGCCGATCCGCGTAAGCCGGATAACGATTTCCTTCAGTGTAAAACCGCAATCCAGCAGCAATCGGGTATTTGCCACTTCGACTACAAGACCGTTACCTCGTGAGCCACTACCTAAGCAGGCAAATCGCATGTTTAATCAAAAAGGAAAAATTTTCAAAAAAAATACAATACAGAGACGTGCATGCCATTCTATCTTTTCAGCATGGCGTTCGACTTCTGGAGTTTGTGCCGCACTCGTTGAAATAATGCTGGACGCTTGCTACGGGAAGCAATATCCGTCAAGCCGTGCGCGAACGTTACATTACGGAATAACTGATATCCATTATTCTACATCCCGCGGTTGGCGCTCATCATTCAGCTTATTTTTTACCAAGTGCCATGGTTTGAAAGAATTTTTGATACCCATTAATTTAAAGCTTCGATGATCTTGTCACAGGGGTCACAGGCACAGGGGTCACAGGAGCGGATTAACGATTATACGTGAATGGATTGCGCCGGCTTGAGAAGTCTGTCACTACCTGAAAGTAGTTTGAATATTTCATCCGGGGGTAGCGGACGCGCAAAATAGTAACCCTGGATCTCGTCGCACCCGCGCTCACGCAAGAAATCGAGTTGCTCAACCGTTTCCACACCCTCGGCTACAACTCTGACATTAAGGCTGTGCGCCATATCGATAATTGCGGTTGTGATTGCAGCGTCCGCGGAATTTGTAGTAATTTCCATAATAAAGGAACGGTCGATTTTCAACACATCGATAGGGAATCGTTTTACATAGGCGAGACTCGAATAGCCGGTTCCGAAGTCATCAATCGAAATCTGAACCCCCAGTATTTTCAATCTCTTGAGAATACCGGTTGTTTTTCTGGCATGCATCATCAGAGAACTCTCGGTCAGCTCTAATTCCAGCAAATCAGAATCAATACTGTTCTCTCTCAACGCTCTTTCTGTTTGCAATTCAAATTCGAGCAATTCCGGATGAACATCGTTCTCCTGCGTCGCCCGAATAACATCTTCGTTGAGTGTGCTCTGCAGGAATTGCCTTCCGGACACGTTGACCGAAACCGGAATCTCCCCTGCTCCCGCGCGCCGCCATTCCGCGATCTGCCTGCAGGCGCTATCGATAACCCAGGCACCCACCCGATTGATCAATCCGGTTTGCTCGAGGTCCGGTATGAATTCGGCCGGCGCAACGAACCCATGCCCTGGACGCTTCCATCTTATCAGTGCTTCCACCCCTGTGATCCGCCCCATGGAAAGCTCGACTTTCGGCTGATAATGCAAAACGAATTCATTTCGGTCGAGGGCCTCCCGCAGTTCATTTTCCTTATCCAGCTTCTCGATTGCCCGTGCGTTCATTTCTGCCGTAAAGAAACGATACGTGTCTCTGCCCGCGCTTTTCGACCGATACATCGCGGCATCGCCATTTTTGACGAGAGTGCCCGCGTCCACGGAGTCCGACGGATAAATGCTGATACCGATGCTTGCTGTTACAGTGATTTGATGACCTTGCAAGAAGAAAGGCTGGCGTAATGCTTCGCGGATCTTGCTCGCAACCATGGCTGCATCCCTTGAACCGTCAGGCGTAACCAGTATGCAGCCAAATTCATCACCACCCAACCGCGCAACCATGTCGGTGATACGCAGGCACTCCGATAAACGATGGCTGAACTGGCGCAGCAATTCGTCTCCCAGAGCACACCCCAATGTGTCGTTTATACTTTTGAAGTTATCGATACCGATAAATAGCAGGGAGATGATGCGGTGATTCATTTCCGCTTGTTTGATGATCTTCTGAAGCGATTCATCAAACAGACTACGATTGGGAAGGTTTGTAAGGGCATCATAATGCGCAAGCTGCGGTAGCGGTTGGTCAGCCTCCCTGCGAAGCGTAATGTCTTCCATCATCCCTACGACTCGATATACCCCTATAGAATCCTTTATCGGAAATGTGCGGGAATGTACCCAGCGTATCGTATTATCCGGCAGGAGCAGCCGATAATCATGATCGGCTCCACCGTGCGGCAACTCCGCCACTTCATGAATGACTCGTTGCATGTCTTCCGGATGAACTGCCTCAAGAAATTTTTCCGGCGTGTCGGAGCGCACGACACACCGTCCGGTCATTTTCTCCCATGCGGGATTAACATAACGAAACGTTTTATCATGGATGTTCCAGATCCAGAAAATTTGAGGGAGGCTGCCGGCAAGCTGATCGAACAGCTCTTCCGCTCCATTCCGGGAAGCGGTCGGCTCGCTGAGCGTGGCATCAAGGCCCGAAATAAATTGCTGCAGCTCTTTCTGCAGCAATTTGATTTCCAGCACATCATGGATATGAGTCAATACCTTGAGCCGATCGAACGGCTTGGTGATAAAGCCTTTCGCACCCGCGCGCAATGCACGCTCCCTCTGCTCCGGTTGAGCGGTGATCACCAGAACAGGGAGACAACCGCCAGATTCATGGGGCTCGGTGTTCTGCTCTATTTCCGATTCGACCAACCTCAGGCCTTCCATCACCTGGAATCCATCCAGTTTGGGCATCATCAAATCGAGCAGGATGAGATCATATCGATTAGCGCGATGAAGATCACAAACTTCGAGCGGATCCACGGTCGAAGTAACTGAAGTGTAACCAGCGGCAGAGAGCATGACACGGATCAGTTCGACATTAACTCTCTTGTCGTCGACGACCAGGATGCTGGCATTGAGAATATCGGAAGAAGTCGGCATGGAGCTCTACTTAATGTTTGTCAAAACCATCTGCAATGGTTTATCCGAATTGGTTGACCATCTTCGGCCCGTCTTAACGTTTGGTAATTCAGTTTACGTTCGTCACCCGTCGTCCCTCCGCTCGCACCAGGACGCTTTACTCGCTCAATGGATCAGGAAAACACCAATTCCGTACGGCGCAACAGCTACGCGACGCATCATAGTCCTGTACATCGGAAGCGGCAATACTCGTTGAGAAACATTGAACCATTGAACCATTAAACATGAACAGACCTGGAACCAACCTTCAGCCAGAGGCTGTATTATTGTACATAAGCAGAATTCGTGCCAAATCTTTAAAGGCACTGTTTCCGGGCGTAAAATGGTTTTTGCGGGACGGCGCGGATATCTATTGTAAAATTTACCGATAAGCAGCCAACCCAACGTGAAGATGATGCCCTCGGGCAAACTGATCGTCCAGGATGCTAACCTTCCAGAGAAGGAGACTATTTTCCCTCTTTGGAATAGCAAAAAACAGTATAAGCCGAAAGCCGAAAAAAGATAATTGTAATCTGGTCTGCGCGAACATCGGACCTTTGCTCACCCTCATCCGCCAGTAAACCGTACGACATACTACCCATCGAATAAATCCCGGACCGATCCATGGTGCACAACATAACTCTGTTTCTGACACACTGGGCAATAATCGCGATCTCGCTATGGCTCACGAGCTTTCTCTTTCACGGCATTTCGTTTACAAGTAAAAAATCCCTGCTTATTTCGGCGCTGCTGCTAGGTTTTGCTAATGCTGTCATCAGACCCGTCGTCATCGTTTTAACGATTCCGTTGACGCTGATCACATTTGGTTTTTTTTTGCTGGTCATCAATGCCCTCATGATGCTTATGGTATCGACGCTTGTTCCGGGGTTCAGGATTTCCGGCTTTTGGACGGCATTTTTTGCCAGCATCGTCGTAACGATCATTAGCATATTCGCCGGTATGCTTGTTTTCCCATCAGAGGATACTCTGCTGAATATCCCCATGGAAACTGCACCTCAAGGCATAATGATCTGAGAGCGGAATCCGAGTGGATGGATATGTTTACATTATTTATCCATATCGAATGAAATGCATGAATGGGAGTTTTGAGCCCGCGCGTCCATTTCGCCAACATTCAGCAACGTCGACAGTTTTTCCGCATTGGCATTTGATTCAAATGGCAACACGCCCAAAAGCTGGCAACCCAACCGCAGCTTCAAGGCGGACACATTCTCATCGAATACGGTCATCTGGGGATCGATTTGGTTCGCCACCCATCCTGCGAGAGACAACCCAGCCACTTGCACAGCCTGGGCGGTCAGCAGCGCATGGTTAAGGCAGCCAAGTTGCATTCCCACCACCAGAATCACCGATAAACCTAATGCTTTGGCCATGTCGGCGCTGTTTTGATGACCGTTAAGCGGAACGAGAAAACCGCCGACGCCCTCCACAATCACTACATCGGCAATTTTTTTTAGTTCCAGGCAGGCCTGATAGATGATATCGATGTCGATTTCGGTGCCCGCCCGGATCGCCGCGATATGCGGTGCAATCGGCGGGATGAATGCGTAAGGATTTATCTGCTCAAGCGGGGCGGAGACATTGCTTGCGGCTGCAAGCAATTCCACATCCATCCATTTACCGTTCTCGCAACCCGCCGCTACCGGCTTCATGCCTATAACAGTGCTGCCTTGCGCCGCAAAAGCATGCAGCAATGCGCAACTGACCAGGGTTTTGCCTACACCCGTACCGGTACCGGTAATGAAATAACCTCGTGACATAAGAAATCGTCCCTCATGCAAGGCCGAGTTGACGCCTGAGCTCAGGCGTCACGATGGTTGTTCGCGGTTGGGGTTTCCAGGCATGGCCATAAATCACTTCAAAGGTCGCCGGTAATTTTCCTTCTTTCCGCAAAGCCTCGTACTGGCTTATCGCTTTTTGCCACGCACCTTTCCCGGTTAAACCCCGCCGTCTTCCCTGAGTGACATTATGAGCGCCAATGGCTTTGAGATCGCGCATTACGCCGATCACGTCATCATAGGTCAGCGTAATATATTCCATATCCATAACAGGCGTAGCGAAACCATGATGTACCAGCATATCGCCGATATCGTGCATGTCCGTGAAGCGATTGACATGACTGTAATCATCAATGTGACGGAATGCCTGGCGCAACTCTTTCAACGTATCCGGCCCAAATGTGCTGAACATGAACAAACCGCCGGTTTGCAGAACCCGACGCACCTCGGCAAATGTCTGCTTGATGTCATTGCACCATTGCAGCGCCAAGTTGGACCACACCAGACCTGCACACGAATCCGCCAATGGTAGCTGTTCTATGTCGCCCACGATATAGTTGGCCTGATGTCCCCGCTTGTCTCCAACGGCCCCCAACAATTGCCGCCACCAGGGTGGCGCAGGTCGGGCCTGCAAATGCATCGCCGACGCAATGTCGATCGCCAGCAGGCGAGCCGCCGGGTAGCGCATGAGCAACTCGCGCGTGCCGTAGCCGGTGCCGCTGCCGGCATCGAGGATGACATCAGGCTTGTATTTGATGTATTCGAGACGCGCCAGCATACGATCGCAGATTTCGCGCTGTAACACCGCCGCTTGATCGTAATGCGCCGCCGCGCGCGCAAAAGCGTTGCGCATCTGGCGTTTATCGATGGTATGGTCGTAGTTCACCTGGTTTTCAATGTGTTGCCGGATGAGCCAGCCGAAGCATGCCGGCCACAAATCGCTCGGGATAAGACAAGAATGGCGCATGGCCACAGCCTGGCAGCATGACCAGTTCTGAATTTTGCAGCTGGCGGTTCATCCATCTCGCCGCATCAGGATGTGTGATGACATCGTTCTCACCATGAAAAAATAAAACCGGTTGCTTGATATTCCTGATCTCGTCACGCAAATCGCTCGATAACAGAATCTGTAATCCCGCCTCCAACGCGGCGTCATCCGGTTTACCGCGTTCGAATAAGCTCTTGCGCAACTGCGCCAATGCTGATGCTGTGCCGCTGCCGCCACCGCTGATCTGCAACGTCAGAAATCTTTTCATGGTAACGGAATAGTCCCGCTTCAAATTTTCCGTGAATAATTGCAAGGTAGCGGCCTCCATCCCCCATTGCCAGTCTTTACGTCTGACAAAGCAGGGGGTGGTGGAAATCAACGCAAGTTTTCTGACACGTAATGGTTCTCGCAATGCAAGTTCAATGGCTATCTGTCCGCCCAACGACCATCCGCAAACGATAAAGCTTGCGGGTAAAACAGCCGCAAGCATTTCAGCCATGCCTTCAAGCGTAGTTCTTTGCGAACTCGTTACAAGAGCCGGACTGGATTTCCGGCTGAAGCCGTGCCCCGGCAAATCTACCAGATGCAGCCGGAAATGCTCTGCCAGATGATCGGATACTTCCCTCCACATACCGCTGTGCATGGCCCATCCGTGCAGCAGAACGATATCGGGACCCGACCCGATGGATTCAATATGAAG
>CAJDTQ010000068.1_pt1 | contig 10854 bp, 7 predicted proteins | sample 7389881 | NCBI WGS metagenome assembly CAJDTQ01 (sample SAMEA7055658, study PRJEB34461) | soil metagenome | biome: terrestrial ecosystem; feature: Peninsula; material: soil | place: Antarctica | collected 2016
ACCGGGCACACATCTACACAATCAGTGTATTTGCACTTGATACAGCTTTCAGTTACTACATAGGTCATGACGGATCCTTGCTGGGCTCTTTGAGAATTCTCAATTTTACCAGAAATTTTACGAATGCCGCTATAACTCTACAACCCAGACCAGGCTGCCAGTATGGGTTTAAGGTGCGAAGCGAGCGGAATACCGCCGTTGAAAGCGAAGTAAGTCAGACTGCATATAACAGCACATACAGGATGCGTTGCCGCCAGACCCGTCTTTTCTTTTTGCATGCATACAATTGTACATCTGTTTAAATCCAAGCCGGCTGCCGCGGCTATGGAAGGTGCTCCGTCACGACGTTTTGTCTTTCATTGATTACCAGCGAAACAACCAATGCGCCAACCATTACCGGCCATTGCAATTTCAGTGTCACGGCCTGCATGATTTTTTCGAATCCCTCTTCCGACTGCGATACCGAATAATAAGGCTGCGCGTGCAACTCGACTGGAACAGATACTTTCAGTTCGACACTTCCTCCCAGCACATCATCATCAAGCGTTATATCGGTCATGGCGGACAACTCGAGCAGATGACCGAAACCACCCGGAATTTGTCCCCGATAAATATAGCGTCCCCCCCAGCCATCGCAACTTGGCATTGCAAGGTTGATCTCGGTACAGAATACACCCTCCGCTTCAGCGGCGAATAAATATGACACCTGCAACCAATTGCCCGCAAGTGCGATACTTTTCTTTACATATTGCGAATACACCTCCGTCTGGCAGACTGAATCATCAGCGCCGGATGGATCATGCCGATAGGTTATGAAATCGCCATTCAGGCGATCCACGAATAATCCCCGGGCGTGGTCGTCGGCCACCAAATCCCCGGCAGTTATCTCATCCTTGAAGCTGAGCCGTTCATGCGCCGAGGCGATCCCGGCACCGCTATGTTCATGCAGGTTATCCTCGTGTTGATGGATCTTGCGATAATAATGCTCAGTCTGGCGCCGCAACGTATCACCAAAATTATGCGTCAGCAGATAGGAATCCAGTTCGCAAATAATGCCTCTGTCATCCATCTTCAACACCGCCTGGATTTTACCGGTCTGCAAATACATTTCCTCGATCCCATCGAGATCGGTATCTTCCAGAAACTTTACCGGGCGGGGGGCGCAGGCGTCGAGCATCGCTTCCAACTCGACGATGGCTTTAAATACCGCGCGTCTGAGATGAGGGAGATACAAGCCCCCAAACAGACCATGCCAATATGCATCGTTGGCCTGAGACTCATACAGCTTATGCTTCATGGCGATGCTACGTTGCGCCTCCGGAAGCAAGGCCAGGCGCCGGGAAAGGCCCAGCATGCGTTTGTGCATCCAGTTGGATTCGGGATAGCGCGAAAAAAAATTTTTCCAGATGCCCCCGCGCAGGAACGCCTTGTTGCCGTCATACCAACCGACTGCCTTGGCCTGCTGCACCAGATCGGCATAAATATTGGCGGGCCCTGCGGGAAGTGTCCACTCGTTCATTTCTATATAGGAAGTGGTTGGGAGATACACTATACCCCGGGTTTTCTCGACGGCATGATAGTCCCGGTAGTGCTGGGTGCAAATTATGGGCGACGCCAGCACCCCTTGGATAAAATTATCCAGCCAGCCTTTTTCATACACCCACTGATAAGTTTCCGGCCAGATACCGAATTTTTCGATATCGTCAAAATAGATGGCTGCATTGCCATGACGGGTTGTGCTGCTTTCAGCCAGAGACTCTATGTACGCCACCGCTTCATCCGCCGGAGAAAATGGCAACCGATAGCGCAACGCTTCGGAGATGGGAAACAGATCGAGTTTGCGCTCGTCCTCTTCGGTAGTGAAATAACCATCCAGTTCCGCCGCGGTCTTACCCGCACAAAGAAAATGATAATCATCCACGATCACGTAGCGGATACCACAATCCGCTAATGCAGGCACCACTGTTGCCTCCCACACGCGCTCGGTCAGCCATGCACCTTGCGGGCGCCACCCCAACTTCCTCTCCAGCTTATCGGAAAATGTCTGTAACTGCCCGACGCGATCGCGGTGTGGAATCGCAGCGAGGACCGGTTCTGTATCGCCCGCACCGAATAGCTCGACCTGACCGCGCATCACCATGTCCCGGAGCAGTTCCATGTCTTCCGGATAATGTTCAAACAGATAGTCCAGCAACCAGCCGGAAATATGTATCGCAAAACGAAAGCTGGGATATCGGTGAAGGACTTGCAGAAAAGGCCGGTAACAGCGCAGGTGGGCATCAGCCAGCACCTCAGGAAAATTGCCGACTGGTTGGTGAGCATGAACGCCGAAAAGCAGGGAGACGGATCGGGACATCGAGTTCTCCTCAGAGAAAGCTTTGCCACTCGCTAGCGCCGCTACTTCCGGCCCAAGCTGGGGCTGGTCAGATGAAATGCATCACGTTGCGTTATGTGGCCTTGAAAACCAACCCGGCTTCTCCTGGTCGAGATATCGCTCTCAGGCTTGCGCCGGCAATGATGTGCCGCAGGTTTTCTTCAAGAGGCGCGCCGCATTGCACCCGAATCTTGAGCCACAACGTCGCCGCCGTGGCTGATAGGTTGATGTACGGATACGGGTACAGGCAACTTCAGCAAAGAATAGAGATTAGCCAGGTTGTCCCGGAATAATTGATCAAAGTTCGACACGATGCTTGGCGAATTGTAGTCACCTAGCCACCAGAACCAGTCGGAGCTTTCGCAGGAAGCAAGCTGACGTTCGGCATTAGCTCTTTCCTCATCGGTCAAGCGTTTGCTTTGCATCACCAGGTCATAGCTGTGCTTGGCCGCACAGAGCAAATCCCAGGCATGGTTTTTTTCCGGATCGCCGATCCATGTGGAAAATGTGCCGTACACCCAACTCCCTGCCGTCAATACCGGCAAGCGGGCGACATCGGCCTGCTGTATGCTTCCCAGATAATCCTTATAAGTGGTCACCTCGATTGCGGGGTGATTTTCAAGAATTCCGTAGAGATCATCGAGGAAGTAATAGCCGTTGTAAGGATAGTATTCCCACGCATTCTCGCCATCGAGAATAATACTTACCACTGGATTTTCCCCGGATAACGCGTTACGGCCGATATCTTCAAGAGAGTGTACCAAATGCTCGGCGGCATCTCGACCAAACCACTTCGAGTATTCGAAGCCGATCATGTCGGATAGTTTTTCATCGCGAAAGAAGCACGTGACGCTATTGCCTTTGCCTTCTACATGATAGGGCTTGTAGAGGTAACGGCCTCGCTCTGGCATGGGCCTGCCGCCATATGACTTGCGCAGGCTATTCGCCAGCACGTTTTCGCCGCTGGCGACCCATTGACAATCCTGGTCTGCAAGAATATCGAGCATCGCGGCTGATATCCCACCCTCCGCAGGCCATACGCCGCAGGGTCTAATCCCGAAACGACGCGCATGACTCTCCATCGCTGATGTCAACTGAAACGCAACACGGCTTTTCCCTCCCGGATAACAGCTTTCCACCGGCAGGTGCACGTCGGGCATGTTATCGCGCGCGGAAGAGAAGTCTATCAATAGTGGAGCCAGGGGGTGGTAATGGGGCGTGGTGGACAATTCTATCTGACCGGACTCAGCCAGCTTGCGGTAGCGAGGGATCAATCCCTGAATCAACTCCCCGATCATATTGATCAAGTCTATCCGGTCGGCATGGCTGAAGCCTCTGTCCTGGGTCATCAATCGCACGACCACCTCATTGGTCCTGCGCACGCTCTCACCTGTCCACGCCAGGTGATACCACATGATCAAATCCGCCAGATATTGGCCCGAAAGATACGACAGCTCCGCCTCGCCACTAGCCCGCAACGTTTCGTGCATATCATGCAACCGCTTGTAGGTCGGGTACGGCTGCATCATGGTGGCGTGATTGCTGCGGAAACAATTGTCAAACGCCCGTATGCGATCTCGCGCGGACACCTGTTCCAGATCGGGCGTCGCCAGCAAGCGCAAGAGCGGATCCCGAAACTGACCCGACGCGAACTGTGCCGCATAATCCTCCAGTTGATCCAGTAGTACCGGCACGAAATTCACCACCGCTTTTATGGACGGATGCGCTTCAAGGTGGGCCACCATATCGCTGTAGTCCTTGATGGCGTGCAGATACACCCATGGCAACGTGAATTCGCCAGTTTCGTAATTGCGATAATCCGGCTGGTGCATATGCCACAGCAAGACTAATTGTATTGGTTGCATTCTATCTGATCCGATGGAAGGAGGTTTCTGAACGAGCCCTGCGTTCGCCGGGGGATTTGTTCGATCGCCACAAGTTGTTCATTTTATGCCCCCGCTGTCTTATTTCATCCTGTTTATCATCTGACATAATGTATTTTCTGCCCCAACATTTCCGGAGTAATAAGCGTAACGCCATTTTCGGTGACATGAAAACGCTCGCGGTCCTGCTCCAGGTCAAAACCCGCCATCAGCCCAGGAGGAATTATGCAATTCTTGTCGACAACGACGCGCCTCAGGCGCACATTGCGACCAATGTCCACATTGGGCAATATCACCGAGTCCTCGATACTGCTATAGCTGCGTACCTGTACGTTTGAAAATAATAGCGAGCGGCGCACGGTTGACCCACTGATAATGCACCCGCCCGAAACCATCGTATCCAACGCCTGCCCGCGCCGGTCATCGTCGTCGAAAATAAACTTGGCGGGCGGCAGTTGTTCCTGGTGAGTCCAGATCGGCCAATCCGTGTCATATAGATCGAGATCCGGCGTAACGCGGGTGAGATCAAGGTTCGCTTCCCAATAGGCGTCTATGGTGCCGACGTCGCGCCAATACGGCACACCTGCTGCCATATTGACACAACTGTGGACGAAACGGTGAGCGAATACCTTTCCACGAGGCACAAGATGAGGGATCATGTCATGGCCGAAATCATGGGATGAATGCTCGTCGTCATGGTCATGAATCAATTGTTCGAAAAGAAATGAGGCATTGAATACGTAGATACCCATGCTCACCAGCGCATGCCCGGGTTGACCGGGAATCGCGGTCGGCACTGAAGGCTTTTCTTCGAAGCCGTTGACGCGCCATTCTTCATCGACACTCATGATTCCCAGTCCACTTGCCGTCTCCAGCGGCACGTCATGGCAGGCTATGGTCATTTCGGCGCCTTTTTCGACATGATCGGCGAGCAGCTTGCCATAGTCCATTTTGTAAATGTGATCGCCGCCCAGGATCAATACGTAATCCGGATTATGAACTCGAAGTATATCGATATTCTGATAAACCGCATCAGTGGTTCCCTGATACCAGGTTGCCCCGATGCGCTGTTGGGCCGGCAACAACTCGACAAATTCATCGAATCTCCCATCGAGAAATCCCCAGCCGTGCTGGATATGGCTGATCAGGCTCTGCGCCTTGTACTGTGTAGCGATCCCGATACGACGGACGCCGGAATTAACACAATTGGAGAGAGCAAAGTCGATAATGCGGAATTTGCCGCCGAACGGCAACGCGGGCTTTGCACGCCAGTCTGTAAGCTGTCGCAACCGGCTGCCACGCCCGCCGGCCAGTATCATCGCTACCGAATTACGCGTAATCTGACTGATATAACGCAAGTCAACTCCTTTTGTATAGAGAATTAGAGAGTCTCGCGTCTGAAGAAGTTCGCGATGATGTACTCATCAATGGCTGAACCGTACCATTCAAATTGATCAGGCGCTCACGACGAAAGGTCGTACTTACTATTCACAATGAGCAACGCCAGTAAGCGTAACGCAGCGAGCGTCCGTCTGCTGTACAGGCTCGAAACCGAAAGGAAATGCCCCCCCCGAAAGCATGGAAGCAAGAAGCCACCATACAGCGTTCGTCTGTACCGGGATGGCGGAGAGCCTATCTGGTGCCTTAAACTCATGCATCTTTACGAGGGTGCCGTTTGCGGGCTCTTACGTTTTAGAAATCCCGTCTCCGCAAGAGCCCGAAGCTGTCTCGCATCCACTCGGAGCTTATACAGAGACCCCTCGTGGCTGAACTTCTTCCCAGGTTCCATCGAGCTTGATATAGAACAGTTTTGGCTCGAACCCAAGCGAACGGGCAGTATCCCCTGCCTTATAAAGGTCCTCCTTTACCGCACCGGCACCACAGTCCTCGTGAACGGAGAGCACAGCCACCCGGCTATCATGCAGCCTCTTGGAAAGCCCCAGATGAGTTTCCAGCTGTGTCGTATTTGCCGCTCCCCCGGCGCATATCACCCGATCAAACGTTCCCTCTTTAACATTCAGATGCGCAAGTAATTTTTCGATTGTGCCCTGAATCCGAAAGTCCATACACCCAAACACAGCGTGAGAACATGTATGCATTTGTTTTTCCTTATTTTATTTATCCCCGAGATACCGGGGTGAATCAATGAAGGGAAATAGATTGTGCCCCCCTCGATATTTCCCGTCAAGTAGTCCGTTTCAGTTTGTAAAACAAAAAAACCATCCGGATCTGTAGCAAATGAGCTGTCCGATTTATGTTATCCCGAAAGAGGAGAACATGGAACGGACAAGAAGATTACAAGAAATTCGGGAGATGCGATTGCCCGCGTTGAATTTCAGTTCACGGCCATATTCCGCCGTATCGCCGTATCCTTGCGCAAGCTATAATCAAGTTATGAAATCCAATCCGACACAGCATGCCGTAACGGCCAAGGTCAACCCGTCCCTGGAAGCACTGTTGGCCGCTCGACTTCATAATCCTTTCAGTTATCTCGGTGCTCGCGTGGAGCAGGGCCATAGCTTGATTCGGGTATTTTATCCGTATGCGATAAATGTATGGGTCGATATAGAAGGCAGCTTCGAGGGGATGAAGCGGGCACATCCTGCCGGGGTTTTCGAATGGCGCGGCGTCACGTTGCCGTCCATGCCATATCTGTTGCGCGTCGAAGACGGTAACGCATGGCCAGAAGCATGCTTGTACGAAACTTATGACGCCTATGCCTTCCAGCCGCAAATTTCTGAATATGATGTCTATTTGTTCAATGAAGGCCGCTTACGGCAAGCTTATCAAACACTGGGTTCGCATATCGCGGAAAGAGAGGGCGTCGCTGGCGTACTTTTCTCGGTATGGGCGCCTAATGCCGAGCGCGTGAGTGTGGTAGGCGGTTTCAACCGATGGGATGGCCGAGTGCATCCGATGGCGGTTCATGGCTTCAGTGGCGTTTGGGAGCTCTTTATTCCCGGCCTCCCCGCCGATTCACTTTACAAGTATGAAATACGCAACCGCGACAGTGGCGCAATCCTTCTCAAAACCGACCCTTATGCCAGCCACTATGAATTGCGCCCCAACAATGCGGCGCGCACGCCCGTGGTTAGCGAAACAACATGGGACGATGCCGCATGGATGATAAGCCGCACAATGCAGGATTGGTTGCAGGCACCGATGAATATCTACGAAATTCACGTTGGTTCCTGGAAGCGGCATCCTGACGGACGTTTTTACTCTTACCGTGATCTCGCCCAGCATCTGATTCCTTACGTGCTTGAAATGGGCTACACCCATATCGAGTTGATGCCAATTGCAGAACATCCTCTCGATGAATCCTGGGGTTATCAGACGACCGGCTATTTCGCACCCACCAGTCGTTTTGGCTCACCCGACGACCTGAAATATTTCGTTAATGCCTGCCATCTGGCGGACATCGGCGTATTGCTCGACTGGGTGCCTGCGCATTTTCCGCAAGATGCGTTTGCGTTGTCCCGATTTGATGGTACCGCATTGTATGAGCACGAGGATCCGCGTATTGGGCTGCAACAGGACTGGGGAACGTATATCTTCAACTTTGGGCGCAACGAAGTGAAATCGTTTCTATTGTCCAGCGCCCATTTCTGGTTAGCGGAATTTCATCTTGATGGGCTGCGCGTGGATGCTGTTGCATCCATGCTCTACCTCGACTATTCACGGAAGCCGGGCGAATGGGTACCCAACAAATATGGGGGCAGGGAAAACCTGGAAGCAATAAATTTCCTGCGCGAAATGAACATTATGATACACGAGGAATTTCCTGGTGCATTGACGCTGGCGGAAGAATCCACTTCATGGCCGGGAGTATCCCGCCCCACTTATACCGGCGGCCTGGGATTTTCCATGAAATGGAATATGGGCTGGATGAACGACACGCTATCCTACATGCGTAATGATCCGGTTTATCGGCGTTTTTATCAAGACCAGCTTACTTTCGGCCAGTTGTATGCGTATACGGAAAATTTCGTCCTGCCGCTTTCGCATGACGAAGTAGTGCATGGCAAAGGATCGTTACTTGGCAAAATGCCGGGCGACGCGTGGCAGCAATTCGCAAACTTGCGCCTGCTATTCACTTATCAAATGACTTACCCGGGTAAAAAGCTCAATTTCATGGGCAGCGACTTCGCTCAGGGGCGTGAATGGAGTTCGGGACGGGAACTGGACTGGGGTCAGTTACGCGACGAACAGCACCGCGGTGTCAAGGCTGCGTTACGCGACCTCAACCATTTATATGGCAGTATCGCCGCACTACACCAACTCGATTTCGTGCCTGATGGTTTCGCGTGGGTAGATTGTCATGATGCCGACAATTCCGTGATAAGCTATCTCCGCCGCGCATGCGATGGCTCATTCGTCCTGATCGTTCTTAACTTTACGCCTGTGCCGCGCACACGCTATCGCATCGGCGTACCTGCGAAAGGCATGTACCATGAATTATTCAACAGCGATTCCTCATAACGGCGGCAGCAATCTGGGCAACATGGGGTGCATCAATACTACCGGCAAACCATGGATGGGGCGGCCAGATTCGATTGTTATCAGCCTGCCGCCACTTGCGGGAATCATTCTTTCGCTTGAAGATGCTCCCCTGACGGTAGTATGAATGGATGAGGTGGGAATTGCGGCTACGTTTACCGGGGCTCTAGTTCGATAATCGCCTGATAATGGTTGACTCGGGCGAGTTCGCGGAGATACGCTAAATAAACGGGACTCTTCCAGTTGTCTGCCATGCCAGCACAACCGTAGCAAAGCATACCGAACATTCGAGCTCGACCGGCACAATGGTCGCCATGACTGCCCGGCGCGGGGTGCGCCAGCTTATTCCTTTTCTGATGAATAGCGGCATCAAAACAGCGCGCCGTGCTCAATCGGTCCGTGCTGGATGGGAGCCAGCGAGATTCCGCAATAATCCTCGTTGCGGGCTCTTACCAAGAAACCTTAAGGGGGTGGACGTCAATGCCACGAACTTCATCAAATTCTAACCCCGGTGTTCTGTTTATCACGCCGGAAATTTTTCCGCTGAATAAAACCGGTGGCCTCGGGGATGTCAGCGCAGCGCTACCGCCTGCATTGCGCCAAATGAAGATTGACGTACGTGTACTCATTCCAGGCTATCCGCAAGTGCTGTCGGGCCTCATAAAAAAACAAAAGATAGCTGAATTCAAGGATCAATCTCCATTTCCGCCGTCAACGCTGCTATCCGCGAAGCTGCGGTTGAGCGCATCGGTACTTCTTCCCATTTTCGTCATTGACTGCCCCAAACTGTATCAGCGGGAAGGCGGACCATACGTGGATAATGCCGGGCGCGACTGGCCGGATAATGCTTTGCGTTTCGGGCTCCTGTCGAAAATCGGCGCAGTTCTGGCAAGCGATGCGAGCCCGCTGATCTGGCGCCCGCGCGTTGTTCACTGCAATGATTGGCAAAGCGGCCTGGTGCCGGCGTATCTGCATTTCCATAAAGGAAAAAAAGCAGCATCTCTGATGTCTATACACAACCTGGCTTTCCAGGGTGTATTTCCGCCCGATACGGTAGCTCAACTAGGCTTGCCTGCCGAAAGTTTTGATATAAACGGCCTGGAATATTACGGCGATATGTCATTTCTCAAGGCCGGGCTCCATTATGCGGACCGTATCTCTACCGTAAGCCCGACGTATGCGGAGGAAATTCAGACGGCTCCGCTGGGCTTTGGCATGGAAGGTCTGCTGGCTGCGCGACGTGGGCACATCAAGGGGATCATCAATGGCATCGCTTCAGAATGGAACCCCGCTACTGATCGCTATATTACGAAAAACTATACTATTGCCAATCTTGCAGGCAAGGCCTGCAACAAAACCGCATTACAACAATTGTTGGGGTTGACTGCCGATCCGCATATTCCACTATTCGGTGCTGTCGGGCGGTTTTCTTATCAGAAAGGTTACGATCTTTTATTGCAAGTCGCGCCGCAGTTGACCGAAATACCGGCCCAACTGGTGCTTTTGGGCAGCGGCGAAACCACGCTGGAGCAGGAGTTCACCAAATTGGCGAAAAAATATCCGGGGAAAATAGCCGTCCGTATCGGCTTCGACGAAAAGCTTGCGCATTTGATAGAAGCAGGCGCCCCCGCTGGTCCACGCAACCGGCGGCTTGCGCGACACCGTGGTCGATTGCACGCCAGCGACTCTGGAAGACAAAAGCGCCAGTGGTTTTTTATTTCACGACATGACCACCGACAGTTTTCTCCGCGCGATTCGGCGGGTTGCCGTAGCCTATCACGATAAATCAGTGTGGTGCCGCTTGGTGAAAAATGGCATGATGAAGGATTTCAGCTGGCATTCAAGTGCTGCTGCGTACCGGCAAATCTACTTATCGCTTTCGCCTGAGCTCCCGGTCGAGATGGAGTCATTGAGGGGAAAAACTGGAGGCTGATTCTGCACTCCGGAACACAGGAAGGTTTTTTCGCCAACCCGGGTCGGGCCGCCGAAATTATGGAACTGGCGCACCCTTGAACCAAATCGAAAAAAATAAAATTACACCCACACCATCATGCCCATTTCAAATGGATGCGTCAGCAAAGGTTGATACGGATAAAC
>CAJDTQ010000040.1_pt1 | contig 10849 bp, 11 predicted proteins | sample 7389881 | NCBI WGS metagenome assembly CAJDTQ01 (sample SAMEA7055658, study PRJEB34461) | soil metagenome | biome: terrestrial ecosystem; feature: Peninsula; material: soil | place: Antarctica | collected 2016
GAGCAGTCCTCTGTTGGGAGGATGGGATTCAGCCGCGCTGGAATATGCGGCATAATTCACCCTTTTTTGGTTTCGCTGCGATGAACGCTGCCCAGTTATTGGCCTGGTATCCTGCCCCGTCTTCCATATCACCCCAAGCCCGAGGGTGGCTGCTGAACCGTGGTTCACTCACTCAGCTCATCCAGCAGCATTGTTGCGGCAATTTCCTTGTCAAGCCGGTATTCCAGCGCTTGGCGGGGGTATGCGTCGATGAACTTGCCATGATGAACCTGCGTCGAAACGAGTTGGCATTGGTACGGGAGGTGTACTTGTATTGTGGTGATAAACCAGTGGTATTCGCCCATTCGGTAGTGGCGAGGAAAGATCTGAGAGGCGCATGGCGAGGGTTGAGTGGCCTGGGCAGCAGGTCGCTGGGTACCGTATTGTTTACCAATCCGGTGGTCGAACGTACACCGCTTCGTTTCAAAAAACTGAATTCAACGCATCCGCTTTTTATCCGTGCCTGCCGGCATTTGCAGGCAAAACCGCCGGGTCTTTGGGCGCGGCGCTCCCTGTTCAGTTTGCAAGGGCAATCCATACTCGTCACCGAAGTATTTCTTCCTTCCATTCTGGAGCTGGCATAGTGACGCTTATTCAACGCCTCGGCCATTATGAAAAACTGATGCGCCTGGATAAGCCTATCGGCATTCTGCTGCTGCTGTGGCCGACATTATGGGGTTTATGGCTTGCCGCCGGCGGCGTGCCCAGCACAAATATCCTGGTGATATTTGTGCTGGGCACCGTACTGATGCGTTCGGCCGGTTGCGTCGTCAACGACTACGCAGACCGCAATTTCGATTCGCATGTGGAGCGCACCAAAAATCGGCCATTGGCGACCGGCAAGCTGAGTTCCAAAGAAGCGTTGCTGCTGGCAGCGGGATTAAGTTTGTGCGCGTTTCTGCTGATACTGCCGCTGAACCGTCTTACGCTTGCGCTGTCGGTGCTGGCGCTATTTCTGGCCGCGAGCTATCCGTTCACCAAACGTTTCTTCGCGATGCCGCAAGCCTACCTCGGCATCGCTTTCAGTTTCGGAATTCCGATGGCCTTTGCCGCGCAGACGGGAGAGGTGCCCTATATTGCCTGGCTATTGATGGTGGCGAACCTGCTTTGGGTGATTGCTTATGATACCGAATATGCCATTGTAGATAAAGTTGACGATCTCAAGATCGGGATCAGGACATCCGCCATCACTTTCGGTCGTTTCGACGTATTGGGCGTGATGCTGTGCCATATTCTTTTTCTAAGTACCATGGTCGTCGTGGGGCTTATCCAGAAACTCGGTACTATTTATTACGCGAGTCTCATCGTCGCGCTGGGACTGGTGTTTTACCAGTACCGCCTGATTCACGATCGTGACCGTGCCCGCTGCTTTAAAGCCTTTCTGCACAACAACTGGGTCGGCGCGACGATTTTCGTCGGTATCGCGCTTGATTACCTGATAAAAGGGGCCTCATCCGTATGAAATACAAGGACCTGCGCGATTTTATCGCCCAACTGGAGAAGCAGGGGGAACTGAAGCACGTAACGGCAGAAATCGATCCGTATCTGGAAATGACCGAAATCTGCGACCGGGCATTGAAAGCCGGTGGTCCCGCCATTCTGTTCGAAAAACCCAAAGGACATACTATTCCTGTGCTGGGAAATCTGTTCGGTACGCCAAGGCGCGTAGCGATGGGCATGGGGCAGGATTCGGTTGAGGCATTGCGTGAAGTCGGTAAACTTCTGGCGTACCTCAAGGAACCTGATCCACCCAAAGGGCTGAGGGATGCATGGGACAAGCTGCCCGTCCTGAAACAGGTGCTCAATATGGCGCCGAGAGAGCTTTCGAGAGCGCCCTGCCAGGATATCGTATGGGAGGGTAAAGATGTGGATCTCGGCAGACTGCCGATCCAGACTTGCTGGCCGGGAGATGCAGGTCCGCTGGTCACCTGGGGATTGACTGTCACTCGTGGGCCGCACAAGACACGGCAGAATTTGGGGATTTATCGCCAGCAGGTGATCGGGCCGAATAAACTCATCATGCGCTGGCTGGCCCATCGCGGAGGTGCGCTGGATTTTCGCGATTTTTGTCTGGCTAATCCGGGGCAGCCTTATCCGTTGGCTGTGGCGTTGGGCGCAGACCCGGCGACCATACTCGGTGCCGTCACACCGGTACCCGACAGCCTGAGCGAATACCAGTTCGCCGGTTTGCTGCGTGGTGCGAAAACGGAGATCGTCAAATGCCTGAGCCATGATCTGCAGGTTCCCGCGAGTGCCGAGATCGTGCTGGAAGGATATATCCATCCCGGAGAAACGGCGTTGGAAGGCCCATTCGGAGATCATACCGGCTACTATAACGAACAGGAAATCTTTCCGGTTTTTACGGTCGAGCGCATCACCATGCGGCATGATCCGATTTATCATTCGACATACACGGGCAAGCCACCGGATGAACCTGCCATACTCGGTTTGGCGCTTAATGAAGTGTTCGTGCCATTGCTGCAGAAGCAGTTTACCGAAATCGTCGACTTTTATCTCCCACCGGAAGGTTGTTCCTATCGCATGGCAGTTGTGAGCATGAAGAAACAGTATGCCGGTCACGCCAAGCGAGTCATGTTCGGCGTGTGGAGTTTTCTGCGGCAATTCATGTATACGAAATTCATCATTGTCACTGACGACGATGTCAATATCCGCGACTGGAAGGAAGTCATCTGGGCCATTACTACGCGGGTCGATCCCGCACGGGATACGCTGATTGTTGAAAATACGCCGATAGATTACCTTGATTTCGCCAGTCCGGTATCGGGACTGGGTGGAAAAATGGGGCTGGATGCTACCAACAAATGGCCGGGAGAGACGAGCCGAGAATGGGGCACGCCGATTGTGATGGATGTTGCGGTAAAGGAGCGGGTGGACGCAATCTGGAAAGACCTGGGGTTCTGACTGACGCTGGGTCTGATTATTTTGACTGCCTGATGGGAAAACTGATGCAGGATTCGTTCATTCCGGAAATATTCTAGCTGCCAAGGGAGACATGCGTATAGCCGCAGCTTTCGCGAGTTGATCCAATCTGGCTTGCATGCGATCTGTTATTAGACGCTACAATACGCAAGTATCGCTATTTTTCCTTATGTCATGTTTCTTGATGGTGATCCCTATTATCCCGATTGAAGCTTGTAAACCTTACCTATCCGAAATGATGGATCGCGCAAATATTGACGCTGTGACCGGTGTTGAAGGGCGTAATCCATCCGTTGCGCTTCGCCCGGATTTCGGTGTAATCGCGGCATGGGTAAAGCCGGGCACGAGAGTACTCGATCTCGGCTGCGGTGACGGCTCGCTCATGTGTTTTTTGCGTGATGTGCGTAACGTCCGGGGCTACGGTGTTGAAATTGATGACGCTAATGTGCTGGCATGTTTCAATAATGGCGTGAACGTGATCCAGAGCGACCTGGAGTCCGGCCTGCAAAGTTTCGAGTCGGATTCATTCGATTATGTAGTGCTCTCCCAAACACTGCAGGCGGTTAAGAATACCGAGCGAATCGTGAAGGAAATGCTGCGGGTGAGCAAGGAGGGTATTGTTTCATTTCCAAATTTCGGCTATTGGAAAAATCGAATGCAGGTTTTGGCCGGCCATATGCCGGTTTCGGAAGCGCTGCCGTATCAATGGTTTGATACGCCCAACATTCATAATTGCACACTCCGCGATTTTGAAGGATTTTGCAGTCAGCATGGTGCCAGTATTCTCGAACGCCGGGTGCTGAATGGCAATCATCAGAACACATTTCTACCTAATTTGCTGGGAATGCTGGCATTTTATCGGTTCGAACAGCAGAAGTAAGCGCAGAATTTCCTTAATTGCGATGCATTTCAGAATCCGAAGTTTCAAATTTTGCCCGCCCGGCCAGCCACACTAGAACCAGCACAGGGAGGCCCAATAACGCTGTGCCGGTAAAGAAGCTGGCATAACCGTAAGCATCGACAAAGTCGCCGCTGAATCCGGCGATAAATTTCGGCAATAACAGCATCACGGAGCTGAACAGGGCGTATTGCGTGGCGGAATAGGCGGAATTGGTCAAGCCGGAAAGATAGGCGATAAAAGCGGAGGAGGCAATGCCGGCTGAAAGATTATCGGCGGAAATGGTGAATATGAGTCCGGTGACGTCGTGCCCGCGCCCTGTGAGCCAGACAAACAGAAGATTGGTCGCCGCCGACAATACTGCCCCGAGAAAAAGCGTGCGCATAATACCAATTTTCGCGATGAATACGCCGCCGATGGCCGCGCCGGCGATCGTCATGACTACTCCATAGACCTTGGAGACTGTTGCCACCTCATCCTTGGAATATCCCATGTCGACATAGAACGGGTTGCTCATCACGCCCATCACCACATCCGAGATACGGTAGAGCGCGATTAAAGCCAGAATCAGCAATGCCTGTCCGCCATGGCGGACAATAAAGTCCCTGAAGGGCGCGACCATTGCCCCGTATAGCCAGGCCAGCAGTTGCGTAAGTCGTGCGTTCAGATTCCAGTGCGCAATAGCAGCCTTGGCGCGGTCTTCATTTTCCGAGATGAGACGGTTAACGGGAACGTCGGGCTCCCGTATTATGAGCGTGGTAATGATCCCGACCACCATAAACGCCGCCATCGCCAGGTAGGCAGTTCGCCAGGGAGCATAGTCATAGGTGGCTTCCGAAGGATCTACTGCCGCCGCTATCCATAAAGCGCCAGCGGAAGCCAGAATCATCGCCATGCGATAACCTGCCTGATAGGTGGCGGCCATGGCGCCTTGAAGCCTTAGCGATACCGCTTCGATTCTATATGCGTCAAGTGCAATATCCTGCGTTGCCGAAGCGAAGGCGACGGCCAAGGCGAAAAAGACCGTATGCGTCAAATTTTCGAGCGGATCGGTGCTCGCGATACCGATCAGCGCGACGACAATACAGATTTGCGATAGCAAAAGCCACGCGCGTCGTCGTCCCAGTAAACGGGTTAATAATGGCAATGGCAGCCGATCCACCAGCGGGGACCAAATCCATTTGAAGCCATAAGCCAATCCGATCCAGCTCAGGTGACCAATAGTGGAGCGATCGATCCCGGCTTCCCGTAACCAGAATGACAAGGTTCCCAGTACCAGCAACAACGGCAACCCGGCAGAGAAGCCCAATGACAGCATTCCCAACACGCGTGGGTGGGCGTAAATACGAAAAGCGTGCAGCCAGCCAGACAAGACAGCGGGCATTAGTTCGAATCCGGCATTCGAGGCAGCGCATGCGATCGATTGATTATCTGATTCGGGATCATAAGTTGTAGTCGTAGTCGATAATGAGCGGTGAGTGATCAGAAAACCGTTCCGTCTTATAAATCGAAACAGCCTGGGCCTTGGCGGCAATTCCCGGGGTCGCAATCTGATAATCGATACGCCAGCCCACATTTTTCGCCCATGCCTGCCCTCGGTTGGACCACCACGTATATTGTTCAGGCTCCGGATTGACTTGACGGAATACATCGACAAATCCAAGCTCGTGAAAAACGTCGGTAAGCCAGGTGCGTTCTTCCGGGAGAAAGCCGGAATTCTTTTGATTGGATCGCCAGTTTTTCAGGTCGATTTCTTTGTGGGCAATATTCCAGTCGCCGCATAAAATGATCTCTCTGCCGCATTCCGCCAATTGTTTGAGCATGAGAAAAAATCGCTCCAGAAAGAAGAATTTTGCGATCTGCCGATGTTCACCGCTGGAGCCGGAAGGAAGATAGACCGATATCACGCTCACCCGACCAAAATCAAGACGCAGAAAACGCCCTTCCGCGTCGATCTCGGCGATACCCAGGCCTTCGATAACGTTGTCTGGCTTGCGCCGGCTGTATGTGCCTACACCGCTATATCCTTTTTTTTCAGCGCAATGGAAATGGCCGTGATAGCCATCAGGCGATGTTATTTCCCGAGTAATATCAGCGGCCTGTGCTTTCAGCTCTTGCATGCATACGATATCCGCGTTCTGTGTCGGCAACCATTGAAAAAACCCCTTGTTTGCTGCAGAGCGTATGCCGTTGAGGTTAACCGTTATAATTCGCATATCTATCTTCTCGGGTTCGTCATTGCAATGTCCAATTTCCGCCAGGAATTTATTGAATTTGCCATCAGCCGCCAGGTACTTTGTTTCGGCGAATTTAAAACAAAAGCCGGGCGGATGTCGCCCTATTTCTTTAATGCCGGACTGTTTAACGATGGCGACTCTCTGAGAAAGCTGGGCCAATTTTACGTCAAAGCCATTTTTGCTGCCCAGCTTCCGTTTGACATGCTCTTCGGCTCCGCCTACAAAGGCATTCCGCTGGTTAGCGCCATCGCCATCGAACTCGCGGAGCGGGGGTATAACTACCCTTTCTGTTTTAATCGCAAGGAAGTGAAAGACCACGGCGAAGGCGGAAACCTCGTAGGCGCTCCGCTTGACGGACGAGTGCTGATCGTTGACGATGTGATTTCCGCCGGTATTTCAGTACGCGAATCGATGGGTTATATTCTCCGTTCTGGCGCCGTACCCGGTGGACTCATCATATCGCTGGATCGGATGGAGCGCGGCAGCGGGACGCTTTCTGCCATGCAAGAGATGCAACATGAATTCGGCATTAACGGCACAAGCATCATCAACCTGGACAGCATCATCCGTTATCTGCAGAGCAGGGAGGACTTGGCGCACAACCTGCATGCGATGGAGGAATATCGCGCACGATATGGTGTTAATCAATCGGGTGCTGGGTAACTACCCCTTACAAGGCCGGGTTATGCCGGGTTCAGGCGAGTCGGTACCTCGCTTGGGTAACGGTGGAATCCTATTTACTGCGTTTCCTCTGACGGCAGTGTTGGTAACGTAATTTCTCCTGTGGAGTTGAAGCTTCTTCCGATAGCGAGCCCGGCACCGCCTAACCGCCCATGTAACTCGTATTCCGCTTTTGTACGATCGCCCGTAGCCAAGTCGAATGCGTGACGAATAATTGCGGTCGCGGGCACGGTCACCGGTACGGTAATGACCGTTTCTCCAAAGCGAGAGATGGTGCCGCGCTGACCGCTGACCCCGCTCGCGAAGCTCATGCCTCGTAAATCGAGATCAAGCGCGATTCCGTCATAATCGACCGGTTTGTCGCCATGGTTCTGGATTCTGAGTTGTACCGCGAAGCGAGCTTCCATCCCCTGTCCCTCCAACGGTTCAAGTCCCGCTACAGAGATCCGGAGTGATTCCTGCGGATGCAGTAAAGTGCATCCGCAAAGGAAAAGCAAGAGCGCCGAAATAAGCAGTTTGCAACAATTCATCCGGGCCATCCATTTTTGGAACCAGGATCATAACTCGAATGTTTCATGAACTGTGTATTTCCGTCGATAAAACTCTTAATCGAGAAGTTTGCTTCCTTTTTGCCGCGTTAGGGTATTATCGCTATCGAAGCTGGCTAGACAGTCGCCGCTTGTTTTTCAGTAATGGAAGGCAGGGGGAGGAAAGTCCGGGCTCCATAGAGCGGGATGCCGGTTAACGGCCGGCCGCCGTGAGGCGAGGAAAAGGGCCACAGAGACGAGCGTATTAAGTTACGGTGAAACGCGGTAACCTCCATCCGGAGCAAGACCAAATAGGCAGGCAGTGATGCGGCTCGCTGAGCCTGCGGGTAGGTTGCTTGAGCTTGTGGGTAACCTCAAGCCTAGAGGAATGACTGTCCAAGACAGAACCCGGCTTATCGGCCAGCTTCATTTTCTTTTGTATGATCCACGCCATTAAAAAACAGCGGTTTTCACGCAAGGCTGAGGTGGTGCCGCCAAAGGTAACGCGCGGAGGGTGTTGATTGAATTCCCATTCGAATTACTGAATAATTCTTTTGACATAATTGCGATTTGCTATGGGCACGCGGATATACCGGTACCCAACAATACTGTGTCAAGCAGCCCAAGGTTGAGGTAAACCCAGAACTGGGCGACCTGGATTTGTCCCATGCCACAATTGCGGGCGTGGTGGAATAAAACAGATTGAAGTCTGGTTAACCCATCTTTTCGCGAAACGACCGGGCGTACTCAATTTTCCTATTCCAGGGCGGTTTGTTATACAATCTTTTATTGTTACCAGCGCTGCACGCGACTAATTTGCGAATTCCAAACCGGAGATATTATGAAGAAAATGTTTGAGTGGGCTGCCGGGTTAGCTTGCGCTACACTCGTAGCACTGGTGGCGCTGCCAGTACACGCCCAGCTTATGCTTGCTCATGAAGGCCATCATTCAGGAGACTGTGCCATCAAATCGGGTGATTTTCCCGTTGCCTTCAGTGCTTATGAAAAACCGAAAGGCGCGTTGCCGCCAACTCATGCGTATTGCGATCATGTCCCAGAAGTTGGCGAGTTGTATTTCACGGTAGATTTGTCGGATCTCGACTCTCGGGAAATACCCATTGCAGTCCGTATGGTTATGGAAGGGCATGGAGAGGGGGGCGGTGAGCATGAGATTATGTCCATACCAGCCAAAGAGTATGCATCTGGAAGCATCACCTTTTCGCTGAATCTGGAGGAACTCGGCCAATATGCCTTGCTACTGGAGACAGAGAAGGGCGGGAAGATGACGACAGCGGTGCGCATTCCGGTACATGTCGGAGGAGGTGGGGGACACGATGGCCATGGCTCGGGCTTTGGGGCGATGGAGATCGTGCTATTACTGGGCGCCGCCGGTGCTGCTGCTTTCTTTTTCTTGCGCCGTCGGACGACGAGCCCCAAAACCTCCTGACTTAAAGGTATCGAGTAGGCAGCCGACTCTGTACTCCATCTAACGATCTCATGGACGCCTTAGAGACCTCAGGTCTCTAAGGTTTTTCTTTGCCGTTTATCGCCAATGAGCGACGTTGTTAATCTAATTGTTTGAGCTTGTTTTGCTGATACTGTACGTACCTCAAGTAAATATAGTAATACGCATGAGATTACCGCAGCAAAAGTAAATGGACGAGCCAGGTCAAATCATTCGGAATACTTGCCCATATTTCACCTCGTGGGAAGGCTGCGTGAGAACAATTCTTTATAGGTAATAAGGTACGCCTGCAGGCAGCTCCGTAAATTATCATTATTTTATTCGTCAGATTCCCGATCGCTGGCGGAACTACCAGGCTCTGCCACAACAGGGCGGAAACCTCCGCAATTGAGAAAGGGAAAGTCCAGGTAACTGCTCAGAATCTACTCGACAATAATTTCGCGCAACTCGGCGAAAGCGCTGCCTACACGATCCATCTGTTCGCTGGTATGAACTGCGCTAACGCTGCAGCGCACCAGTGAGCGACCGTCGGGTGTGGCTGGCGGTAGTACCAAATTAACATAAACGCCATGATCAAGCAGGCCCTTCCACAGGGTCAGGGCCTGTCTCGGCGTGTCGAGTATGATTGCAATAACGGGGCTTGGCTCCGGACCAAGCTGATATCCGAGATCATTGAGCCGCGAATAAAGCTGGTGAACGTTCTTCCATAGTTGTTGGCGTAACTCGACGCCGTCATGCAGTAATTTGAGTGCTGCACGGGTTGATGCGATAGTAGCCGGTGTAGGCGACGCGGTGAATATATAAGGACGGCTGACATAGCGTAACTGATCAAGTTGCGCATGATTGCTCACGCAGTAGCCTCCAATACCGCCGAGGCTTTTACTGAAGGTGCCGGTGATGAAATCAACCTTGTCGATGAGCCCTGTTTCTTCTACCAGACCTTGGCCTGTCTTGCCGAGGACGCCGAGTGAATGTGCCTCGTCCAGAAGAAGCGTGCTGCCGTACGCATCCTTAAGTTTGACGACATCTGCAAGAGGTGCTCGATCACCCAACATGCTGTAAATACCTTCAACAATGATTAGCGTGGAGTGTGTGCGGTCTCCGAGACGCCGGAGACGCTTTTCCAGATCCACCATATCGTTGTGCCTGAACCTGATTATTTCTGCGCCACTTAAGCGGCATCCGTCATAGATGCTTGCATGGGAGTCGCCATCAATTAGAACAACATCATCAACGCCAGCCAAGCCGGAGATCGTAGCCAGGTTAGCCTGGTATCCCGTCGTAAAGACAATACAGGAATGGCAGTGGTAGAAATCAGCGAATTCCCGCTCCAAAGCACGGTGTCCGCTGTAACTGCCGTTGGCCATGCGGGAACCCGTAGTGCCCGTGCCCTCGCTATCGATTGCCGAGTGCGCTGCCGCCAGACACTCCGGCGCGAAAGTCAGTCCGAGATAGTTGTTCGTACCCAGGAATAATATGCGGCGATCACCAATTCTCGCCTCGGTCGAAGAATACACTTCTTCTATAGGTGTGCCAAAAACCTCAATACCCTCGGGTAGCAAGGCTTTTCTCGCCGCAGCAACGGCATCAAGCTTATCTAACAAACGCATTATTGTGCGGACTTTATCTGATGGATTAAATTTGCAAGCTCGTGAACAGTCTGCACATCCGCAAGCGCATTGAGCGGAACGGAAATATCAAACTCATCTTCGATTTCCATAACTAGATTCAATAGCTTGACAGAATCGATCGCAAGCTGATGAATGAGATCAGTCTGCGGTGTAATTTGCACGTCAGGCTCACAAAATTGCTTAAGGTGATGGGTAAGTTTCTGCAAAATATCGGTGTAATCGCTCGCCATGGCTGCTCGGTTTGAATTGATCTGTCTGTTAGAAATTATACCGCTTGAGGCAAGGCATCACGCAGTTGGACAGAGGGCCGCCAACCGGGAAGCGCGCGAGTCAGAGGCGTTATATCGCAAACCCAGTTGGGATGCTGTAATTCTCTGACTTTCCCCGGAGTCAGCATTGGGGAATACCGTAGCAACCGCGCCGACCATAAA
>CAJDTQ010000041.1_pt1 | contig 10844 bp, 7 predicted proteins | sample 7389881 | NCBI WGS metagenome assembly CAJDTQ01 (sample SAMEA7055658, study PRJEB34461) | soil metagenome | biome: terrestrial ecosystem; feature: Peninsula; material: soil | place: Antarctica | collected 2016
AAAGCGATAGCTGTGAATGTCACAGCGTTCTCCTTTGCGGGTTGTTTGAAAATGACCAATTGCTTTGGCGGGTTCCGCTTCGCTCAACCCGCCCTACTGAGCTGCGCCTTGCGCATGTAGTGAGCTTTTGAAGCTTTCCAGATCGGAAACAATCTACATTCGTTCCTTGATGCCCGTGCTGATCAACACCCAGTTGGTTGGATAGGCGGTAATAAAACCGGCAAACATGGCCACCTGCATCATCAACCAGAAGACCCAGTGATCGGGCTTCATGGTCTGGGTGTCGAACAGGACGAAGATGCTGATCGCCATCCAGCCGTACATACCGATCTGCCAGGAGGTGAGCGACCAGAAGTCGGTCTTGAACGCCTGCCACAAGATCTTGGGTTTAGGATCGTCGGACATCGCCACCTTGGCACCAAATTGAAAAATCACGCCGAAGGCGAGTGCGAAAACATAGTCGACAATCCAGTTGCCGAACACCTTATGCCCGAGCACGACAAACCCCAAGCCGAAGACGAACATGCCTGCTTCCACCAGCATGTCCGCCAGCGCGCAGCCCGCACCGCAGTGCGTAACTCCGAGCACCACGCTTTGCCAGAACGGATGTTCCCCGCGCTCATGGGAGCCGCCCACCGGTGCGCGTCCGAACCCAAAATACACCGCCAAGGCAAGAACGCCACCCCACAGAAAAGTCAGCGGCCAGACCCACCGCATGATCGTCATCGACGGGGGGCGACGATTGACGTCGATCAAGACCCAAACGGCCAGCACGCCGGACAGGATGATATTGGCGATGGCGATGTCTCTAAACATCTTGCACGTCCCGTTTTATTTGGTTTGAATGTACGGTTGGCGCGGCGCACCGGCGTGGCAGGGGAAAGATAACAGGCGGTTGAGCGCTGATGAAGCGGCGCAACGTTTACCGCTGCGCCTGCCTGTGAGAACGGCAGATAGTCTCGTTCATCCAGTATCATCAGACCGGCGGCGGCCGATTGCGCCGACCAGGCCGAGTCCGGCGAGCAACATCGCATAGACTTCGGGTTCCGGTATCGGCGCCGCATGCAGAAAGCCGCGAATTTCACCGCTACTCGCAAAATCAACCGTATGGATGTTTGCGTACGCAGTACCGCTGTTTAGCCCGGCTACCAAAGACGCGAAAGCGCCATCGGTTCCACCGCTGGACGTGACGAACGCGCTGTTGTAGCTTGACGCGAGCTTCATGTCGAAAGTTTGATCGTAGATTCCGGATGTTACGCCGGATGGAAAATTATCGAAGGTGGGCAGCATGGTGGCGGGGGCGGAAGTGCCGCTATCGGAGACGGCCGTGCAGCAATGAATGTGAGCCGTTGTAACGCTTGACGAAAGGCCGCTGAAACTTTCCTGGATCCGCATTGTGACCTGATCCAGGTCTATGGTGACTATTGCCGTGCCGGTTCCGGGAGAGTTATTTGGGGAAGCTTCGGTTTGGCCGTTAAGCGTGGCTGTGTATACTGACTGCTGAGCGGCGACTGATGTCGAGACTACGCCGACGAATAAACCTGCTGCAATTAGGGCATTAAGCTTCATGGTCGGTATTCTCCTTCAAGATGAAAGTGATTAGCAGCTTCTTCGCTTCTCGACAGCCTGAGACGAAAATCTAAAAATAAATGCAAACAGATGGAAAAAAATATTCATCCAGTCTCATTCTTTAGCAGCGTTTATATTTTGTCAAAGGATCATTCTTTTTAAAACCTAGGCGCTCAATCCCACCCTCCAGAATCCGCCGCAGCGAATCACCAGTCTCGAACAGCGCTAACTTGATGCTCGACGAGCCTCCATTGATTGCCAGGATGAGTGGATTGGATGGTTTCATAGATAAATAGCTAATATTAGGAATGCATGTATCTTGAGCTTCCCCCCCAAAATGGGCTTCCAAGGTGAGGTAAAATCGAAGGCACACTGGAGAGGAAGATGATGAAAATACCGAAACAGGAATACAACCGTTCAAGGATAAGCATGATACGACTGGGCCTTATGTTCTGTGCACTACCGCACCATCTCTTTTTACTGATCAGATCGGGGCTTATTGTGGAACTTCTCCTTGGACTGCAGAATGAAGCTGTAAATGACGGGCAGCACCAGAAGACTTAATACCGTCACCGTGAGCATCCCCCCCACCATGGGTGCGGCGATGCGCTGCATCACTTCGGATCCGGTGCCGTGTCCGCGCATGATGGGCAGAAGGCCGGCGATGATAGCCGTGGCGGTCATGGCGATGGGCCGCAGGCGTTCCGATGTCCCGGTGTGGACCGCCTCAATGATTTCGTCCGGGCTCAACCTTGTTGCAGCATCCTGGGCGTTGCCTTTGCCTCGGCGGCGTTTGTCCACTTCGTGATCAATGAAGGTCAACACCAGAACGCCAATCTCCGCGCCGATCCCGGCGAGAGCGATGAAGCCGACCCCAACGGCGACCGACATATTAAAATCCAGCCAATAAAGCAACCAGAAGCCGCCGATCAGGCCAAAAGGGATGGACAGCATCACCACCAGGGGTTCCGCGATATTGCGGAAATTGAAGTATAACAGCAGAAAAATGACCAGAAGCGTCACCGGCACCACCAGTTTCAGACGCTGATTAGCGCGTTCCATGTATTCGAACTGGCCGGACCAGACGACGGTGTAGCCGGGAGGAATCTTAACCTGTTGCTCGAGCACCTGCTTCGCTTTCTCGACAAAGCCGCCGATGTCGGAGGTCTTGATATCCACATAGATCCAGGCGTTGAGGCGGGCATTCTCGCTTTTGATGGAGGGCGGGCCGGACCGCAGTTTGAGGTCGGCGACCAGTGCCAGCGGAATGTGGGTTCCCGTCGGGGTCGGAATGAGGACCCGGTTCAGCTGTTCCAGGTTGTCGCGCAGCGCCCGGGGATAACGGAGGTTCACCGGATAGCGCTCCAGACCTTCGACGGTTTCAGTCACATTCATACCGCCGATGGCGCTTTGGATCACATCCTGCACATCGCCCACCGTCAAGCCATAACGGGCCGCTTCTTCCCGGTTGATGGGAAAATCCAGGTAGTAGCCCCCCATCGTCCGGTCAGCGAAGGCCGACAATGTGTCCGGCAGCGTCTTCATGGCCTGTTCGATAGCTTTCGCGATGCGTTCCAGGACCCCCAGATCGGCGCCGCTGACCTTGATGCCGATGGGCGTCTTGATGCCGGTGGAGAGCATGTCGACCCGAGTCTTGATGGGCATGGTCCAGGCATTGGCCAGCCCGGGGAAGTGGATCGCCCGGTCCATCTCGTCCATCAGCTCTTTGGTCGTCTTGTCCGGGTTCGGCCATTGCTCCTTGGGCTTGAGGCGCACCGTGGTTTCGAACATGGAGAGCGGCGCCGGATCGGTCGCGGTCTCAGCCCGGCCCACCTTGCCGAACACGGAAAGGACCTCCGGAAAGGTCTTGAGAATCCGGTCGGTCTGCTGCAACACCTCTTTCGCCTTGGTGATCGAAATCCCCGGAAAAGCGCTGGGCATGTAAAGTATGTCGCCTTCATCGAGGGGAGGCATGAACTCGGAGCCGAGCTGCCTCATGGGGTATACACTAATACCCAGCAAGACCAAGGCCAGCAGGATCGTGATCTTGCGAAAGCGCATAGCCAGCCTCAGCGCTGGAGTATGGAGGTGATGCAGGAACCGGTTGATGGGATTTTTGGCCTCTGGCAAGATCCGTCCCCGGATGAAGTAGCCCATCAGCACCGGTACCAGGGTAATGGCCAGCAGAGCCGCCCCGGCCATGGCGTATGTCTTGGTGAAGGCAAGCGGCGAGAACAGCCGTCCTTCCTGGGCCTGCAGCGTGAACACCGGCAGGAAAGATACGGCGATAATCAGCAGCGAGAAGAACAGCGCCGGCCCGACCTCCCGGCTGGCCTCCGCCACCGATTGCCAACGCTCCTTCAGCGTCAAGGCTTCCCCTTTGAGCTGCGCATCTTGCTCCAGATGTTTGTGAACGTTCTCGATCATGACGATGGCGCCATCCACCATGGCGCCGATGGCGATGGCGATGCCCCCCAGGGACATGATATTGGCGTTGATGCCCTGCCCATACATGATAATGAAGGCGATGAGAATACCGATCGGCAGGGTGAGAATCGCCACCAGCGCCGAACGCACGTGCAGCAGGAACAAAATGGTGATGATGCTGACGATAACGGATTCTTCGATCAGCTTGTCCTTGAGGTTGGTCACCGCCCGTTCGATAAGATCGCCGCGGTCATAGACCGGCACAATCTCGACCCCCTCGGGCAAGCCTTTCTTCAACTCCTCCAGCTTCGCTCGCACCGCCCGAATGGTTTCCAGGGCATTGCCGCCATAGCGCATGACCACCACGCCGCCTGCCACTTCACCTTCGCCGTTCAATTCTGCCAGACCACGCCGCAACTCCGGTCCGAGATGCACGTCGGCGATGTCTTTGAGACGGATGGGTGTTCCCTTGTCATCCACGCCCACGGGAATGCTGTTGAGGTCATCGAGCGTCTTGATGTAGCCAAGGCCGCGCACCATGTACTCGGTCTCCGCCATCTCGACCAGCCGCCCCCCGACATCGTTGTTGGAGCGCTGGATGGCAGTTTTCACCTTGGACAGCGGGATATCGTAGGCCAGCAGGGCATTGGGATCGACTTCGACCTGGTACTGTTTGACATAGCCGCCGATGGAGGCTACTTCGGAGATCCCAGTCACCGTCTGCAACGGGTAACGCAAATACCAGTCCTGAAGCGAGCGAAGCTGCGCCAGATCGTGCCGCCCGCTCTTGTCCACCAGGGCATACTCGTAGACCCAGCCGACGCCTGTAGCGTCAGGCCCCAGAGAGGGGTTGACACCACGCGGCAGCCTGCCGCTCACGTAGTTCAGGTACTCGAGCACTCGCGAACGTGCCCAGTACATGTCCGTGCCATCCTCAAAAATAATGTAGACGAAGGAGAAGCCTAAGAAGGAGTAACCGCGCACCACCTTGGCATGGGGTACCGCCAGCATGGCGGTGGTGAGCGGGTAGGTCACCTGGTCCTCCACGACCTGGGGAGCCTGACCTGGAAATTCGGTGAACACGATCACCTGGACGTCGGAAAGATCTGGAATGGCGTCCAGCGGCGTATTGCGCGCTACCCACAGGCCCACTCCGATCACCAGGGCTGTGGCGAGCAAAATCAGAAAGCGGTTACGCAACGAGGCGTCGATGATGGCCCTGATCATGGGTGGCCTCCCTGCGCTGGTGCCTGGGGCTGTCGACTTTTCTCGCCGTCCTCGCGCAGCTCCATCATCTTGGCAGTGGCCTCGAGCAGTTTGGATTCGGAATCGATCAGGAACTCGCTGGAGGTCACCACTTCCTCCCCGCCTTTGACCCCGTCCAGAATTTGGGCAAAGCCTTCGGCCCTCACGCCCACTTTTACTATGCGCGGATCGAACTTCCCGGGAGCCCGTACCACGAATATCCGGTTGCGGATGCCGGAACCCACCACGGCCTCCTCGGGCACTACCACCGCATCAATACCCCGGCTCGCCTGGATTGTTACGTGGGCAAACATGTCCGGTTTCAGGGCCAGATTCGGGTTATCGAACTCTAATCTCACTGTAAGAGTGCGGGTTTTACTCTCCAAATAGGGGTAGACAAAGGTAATCCGGCCCTTGAAAGTTTGTCCGGGCAGACCGGCAAGCGTCATCGCCGCTTCATCGCCGAGTTTGACCCAAGGCATTTCGTACTCGTAGACATCCACATACACCCAGACCTTGGAGAGGCTGACGATCTTGTAGATTTCTGTCTGGGGGGTGACATACATTCCTTCCCGTGCGCCAATGTTTACGACAATGCCATCGTATGGCGAATGGATGTGCAGGTTTTTCTCGATCCGCCGCGTTTCCTCCAGCGCTCTGATCTGGTGCGAGGGTACATCGAGCCAGGTCAGCCGCATCCGTGTGCTCTTCACCAGGTTTATGGCACCTTGGCGAACATCCTTGTAGGGACTGTTCTCTAATGCTTTTAAGCCATCAAGCGCCAGCACATATTCTTCCTCCGTAGACACCAGCGTTGGCGAATAGATTTGCAGCAACTCCTGATTGCGTTTGACCTGTTCGCCGGTCTCGTCAACATAAAGCTTGGTGATCCAACCCTCGATCTTGGGATGCAGACGGTTGATGAGTTTCTCATCGTAAGTCACCCGGCCGACGGTGCGGATGGTGCGCTCAAGCACCCGCCGCTCGGCCCGAGCGGTGCGTACGCCAATGCTCTGAACGGTAACCGGGTCGATCGAGACCGTGCCAGGAGGTTCGCTCCCTTTCCCCTTGACGTCTTCGGGATAGACCGGGATATAGTCCATACCCATTTCGTCCTTGGCCAGAACCGGCGAGGTGATCGCAGGATTCATCGGCGCACGGTAGTACAGGGGCTTACGCTCCGCCACGGGTATCCCTTTCGACAGCCGCATCTGAGCGTACCAATAGCCTCCGCCCGCTCCTACTGCCAGAGTTATCAGGATAAGCACCAAGGTTTTACTCATTAATTGTCTCCTTGCCCACCGCCGCCGCCAAGTTGGCCAAGGCTTGATGGGCGGCAGCCAGCATTTTCCAGTACTGGGTTTCATAGTTGTAGAGGGTGAGCTGAGCGCGCACAAGGTTCAGGAAGTCCACCTTGTTGACCTGGTAACCTGCTAACATGGAAGCCACGGTCTGGCGCGATTGCGGAATAATGCCGGTATCGAACAAACTGACCTGCTTCCGGGCTTGCTCAAAGTCGGCACGCGCTGCAGTGATGGTCCGTTGGACTTGCAGCCAGATACCCTGCAAGTTGTAGGTTTGCCCCAGCAATTCGGCATTGCGTTGATCGATTGCTTTGCCCAGCTTGCGCTCCGTATAGATAGGCAGATTTATTGACACTCCTAACGTGACAAAATCGGCTAGCGCGCTACCGTTGGTGTTGTGTCCACTGCGGAAACCATAGCCTGCATTGAGGTTGAAATCCGGATAGTAATCCTTTCTGGCCAGGTCAAGACGCGAACGCGCCGCATCGATCCGGCTGCGCTGCTGAGCCAAAAGAGGCCGGGCCTCCTCCGCCCACCGATAGAGTTTTTCTTCCACAGGTATTTCCGGAAGACGTGTGGCTGCCTCCCGCGGCACTGTCACGGCTTCGTTTCCAGGACGGCTCACCAGGGCATTAAAGCGGGCTGTCTCATTGCGCCGCGCACCGGTCAGCTGGATTTCCAGATCCAGCAGTTTGGAAAGTTCTACCTGTGCCAACAAGACATCCTGCTGGAGCCCTTGACCGACCTTGTATTTGGCCTCGGCGATTTTGACAAATTGACGCAGCAGGTCTTGATTAAGGCGCACGATGTCCAGGGCCCGATCCAGAAAGAACAGCTGCCACCAGGTGCTTTTGACGTCCCGAATGAGTGTGAGACGCAGTTCCTCGACGCTATTACTTACCGCTTCTGCCTCGTGCTGCGCGGCTTCCTCCCGCAGCGCCAGCTTCCCGGGAAACGGTAGTGCCTGGCTTAACCCGATTTGCAATTGCGTCATTGGTTCCTGGCTGAGGTTGAAGGTGTTTGTGGGCAGGTTCCAGGTGTTGAAACTCAGCATCGGATCGGGCAGCGTTCCAGCCTGCGAAGGGATTGCCGCTGCCGCGCTGGCGCGCGCCTGAAACTCGGCAAGCCCCGGATTGTTGCGCACGGTCATTTCCACAGCAGCTTGTTCAGTGATGGGCGCGTTACCGGATGATTCCACGGCGAACGCATTCACGAAAAGGCTCTGCCAAATCAGAAGTGCGGTAATAATGCGAAGTTTCATGGTTTAATTCCTTATGTCATCAGCCAGCGCAGAATGGTGTGGCGTTCTTGGATAGATTCATGGTGATTCCTTCGCACATACAAGAAATACTGCTATCACTATTTTTTAAGTCAAGTATGAGCATGTATTCATCACAAACTCCACCGTAATGACAACCCCCCGCGCGTGCAGCAACGAACAGATGGGCGGCAAATGCTCATGGAATTTTATATCCTAGACGCTGCCGCGCATCGAGGCGACCACGCCGAAATTCATGGTTTCTTCTCTAATCATATTCAACCTTCTTGAAACAACAGGATTAGACTGACCAAATGCCACTAACCAAGCTTGATCGGACATAAGCGCACGTTCTCGGGACGGGGTAAGGCAAGGTCATGATGACTCCCTCGAATTTGAGCCACTGCGATTAAGATCCGACGATAGCCGAACAGAGATTACCCCGTGTGCGACGGTGGATCTCAAAAATCGCGATACTGGGACGTTGGGTTAATACAAGTAAAAGCGATTGTTTTGCCCATGTTACAGGCGGATTCTCAGTATCGAGAATCGAGAAATTAAACGAGAGGGGGGCGTTGCAATTGCTCGGGAAAGAGCAAAGTGAAGGGAGAGGCAAACGATAGAGTATAGGTAGGACTATCAACAAAGATAGCCTCAGAGGCGACCGAGGGAATCGGTGCAGTACAACTGCTTTGGCAAAGACCCCCATCGCACTGCGGATTGGACGTCACCTCATTCTTAACGTCTTGCATCGAGTGCTCATGATTGTCATTATGACGTTGATCCGCAGCAGCGCCGATTGGCTTATCAGGCTTGGCGGAGATGCACAGTGACATGCTCGCTGCCATGGTGCCTTGCAGCGGCAGCCACAGGATAATTAAAACTAGCAGGAGTTTCCTTCCATGCGTCCTCATAAATTCAGTATAGACGGCTCTTTCTGTTAGTCAAGAATATTTTCTCTTGCGAATTGCGCCACATTAAATGTAACCGAAAGGTATTTTAAGAAATAACGTTGCGCCCTATTACAGGTTACCGAAAAGGAGACCGTGATAGGGTAAAAAGTGCCCGGCGTGAATATCTGGAAACCATTCGCAAACGTTATCGCCAAGCCCGCAAGAAGGATAATAAGCCGATCCTGGATGAGTTTTGCGCCAATTGCGACTATCACCGCAAATACGCCATCCAGCTGTTGAGCCTGCGCCCCAGGCTGCGGGGTAACAAGCCTGGCGCCAAACCAATCTATGATTTCGCGACATTGCTCATGGCGCTCAAGCGTATCTGGTTTGCCACCGATCAGATGTCTCGAAGAAGCTCAAGGCCTCAATTTTGCTGTGGTTGCCCCATTACGACCAGGAATATGGCGCATTACCGCAATCAGCCAGGACGCAATTGCTCGCTATCAGCGCGCGCAGCATCGATCGGCTATTGCAGCACTCTCTGTTCCACCAATCCGTTTGTTCTGAAGAAAATCATTCAGGCAAAACTCAAAGTTATCTTCAATGCACTAAAATGAATTGTCCCATCCTTATGGCGTATGCGTTAACTTCTAAAAACTATTTCGGTAACCTTAATAGGGCGCGACGCGGAGGATTTTATGACCAACTTATGGAGCAGTTCCCAATGTTAGGCACAAAACAAACGAGGGGGTCGAGATGCTTGATGGTGTAATGCTCCTTTGGTTCGTGCTTACTGTGCTATCTCTACTGTTTGTAGCCGTTGATATTCGCACGACACCCGAATCCACGGTCCTCAAATGGGGCTTCGTATTGCTTACTGCATACACAGGACCAATTGGCGCCTTTCTTTACGTACTCGGCTGCCGCGAACCATTGCCGGAACTGCATGCACGCTACGTGGCAGTGCGATGGCGGCAGGCGCTGGGCTCGACGATGCATTGTGTGGCGGGGGATGGCGTAGGTATTCTGGCGGGCGCTGTAATCGCTAGTTTTTTTCATCTATCCAAAGTGACAGATATTACACTGGAGTATTTTTTGGGCTTCGGTTTCGGCTGGACGATCTTCCAGGCTCTGTTCATGCGAGATGCGGCGGGCGGCTCATATGCTCGCGCGCTTTCCAAGTCCTTTTTGCCGGAATTGCTGTCAATGAACTGCCTCATGGCGGGCATGGTGCCGACGATGATTTTGGCGATGAGCCATATTCCAGCGAGCCACGATCCCTCCGGGCCGGCATTTTGGTTCGTTATGTCCATGGCCCTTCTCGTTGGTTTCGTCACTGCGTATCCCATGAATTGGTGGCTGGTATCCAATCATATGAAGCACGGGATGATGACCGTGCGGGCAGCGGAGCAGCCAGCGAACACCCGGGCACATGACAGCCTGCAGGCGCACCATTCCGCGAGCCGCGATAACGACAATTCGCAACCAAAGAGCGCGCACGCTATGCACGGTGACGTTGAGAAGATCGCACGCAGCAAACTTGTCTGGGTAACTATGCTCTCGTTTCTAGTGTTTGCCTTCGGGTTGGCTGTTGCGGCTACATTCGATGGGGTATAGGCCGCGCAAGTGCTCAAGCGCAGACAAATGGAGGAGAGCAGCAAAACCGGGGGAGGCGTTTAGGGCCGGTGAAATAATCGGTAGAGGTGCCGGGAAACAGAAACTAAATCCGGCCTCCTTCAATAGCTTTGTAATAAGTGCACCTGCCGATACCTACTACAGAGACTGCCTTGCTAATACTGGGGAGTGAACCTAAACAAACGACAGAAATGTCCTGTTTTTTTAGTACGCTAGCGCACTGAATCCAGCGCAATATTCATATAAATTTAAATCACAGTAATATTGCTGAGTTGATAAAGGATGTTAGCCATGAAATGCTCTACGAAGTTGAGAGTCAAGTTATTGACACTGGCAAGCGCGCTGGTTTTCGGGGTGGCCGGGACCGGGATAGTACATGCGGATCAGGATGGTTACGACATGTCGGATTCAGTAGCGGCCGGTGATTCTGCGGCTGTGAGGGACACAAGTTCCCCGAACCAGGATGAAAGCATAAAGCAGAAGTGGGAGAAGTGGAATAAAAAAGATCGG
>CAJDTQ010000065.1_pt1 | contig 10705 bp, 8 predicted proteins | sample 7389881 | NCBI WGS metagenome assembly CAJDTQ01 (sample SAMEA7055658, study PRJEB34461) | soil metagenome | biome: terrestrial ecosystem; feature: Peninsula; material: soil | place: Antarctica | collected 2016
CATCATATCGGCGTTCGATAGGGCCAGTAACAACAATGGAGCCTAAAAAATATTCTTTTTCTTTTCCTCTGATAGCATCGTTTATGTCAGACAGCAAAGCTTCTACATGTTCTGCTTCCCAAGCATATGATCGTTGATAAGCTGGGACTCGGAATCGCCTGGTTTTTAGAACGTTGCTGATTCCGTCTAACTGAATACTGATTTCTTGGACCTGAGACACTGGTACCTCGTGTAGCGTAGTTTGTTGAAATTATTTAGAGTATATAGAGTATAAACTGCAAAGCTAGATCAAGGAATCTACCGGTGAGAATGAATTCTTTTTTGCACTGTGATGGGCGCTGACGTGATCACCGAATCAAGAAATATTCGTATCTACTACGATGGTGTATGCCCGTTTTGCAACAGTTACGTCAGGCTGCTTCGAATACGTACCTCGTTCAACGTCGAGTTGATCGACGCTCGCGAACGCCCTCTTGTGGCACGGCAATTTGCAGTGGAGGGAATGAGCTTGAACACGGGTATGGTCGTCGAAATCGATGCTGCCCGCTATCACGGGGCTGATGCAATCCGGGTTCTTGCACTGATCGATACGCCGGGGAATGCCTTCAACTGGATCAACCACCACCTCTTCAGGTACAAGTGGCTGGCGAAATGCCTCTATCCAATGATGCGGTACACCCGCTCGATCATTCTTGTGGTCACCCGACGTGGCTTTATTCCAGATGGCTAAGCCGGTCTACAAGGAAGTTTATTGGGCTGGTTCTGCATTTCGGTGTCACCGTTCGCCCAGATAGCCTGCAATCGCTACAAACTGCTCCACCGACAAATTCTCCGCGCGTGATATTGGGTCAATATTCAGCGCCGGATAATCTTCCGGTTTGAGATGAGCGTGCAGCGTATTGCGCAAGGTTTTGCGCCGCTGGGAAAACGCGGCGGACACAATGCTTGCAAATAACCCTTCCTGGCTGGATTCGATCAGTGGTTGCCCGCGTGGCGTTATACGAACTACCGCCGACTCCACCTTTGGAGCGGGGCGGAAACATTCCGGTGGGACGATGAAGAGCTGTTCCATTTCGAAGCGGTATTGCAGCATAACCGAAAGCCGCCCGTAATCCGAAGTGGAGGGCGCAGCCACCATGCGTGCCACCACTTCCTTTTGCAGCATGAAATGCATGTCCCGTATGCCGCCGGCGAATTTACTCAAATGAAAAAGGATAGGCGTGGAAATATTGTAGGGGAGGTTGCCGACAACCCGCAGATTTACGCCCAGAGCGGAAAAATCGAATTCCAATGCATCGGCTGAGTAAACCGTCAATTTCTTTTCAGAAAACTCCCGGTGCAAACGCTCGACGATATCGCGGTCAATTTCCACGACATGTAAATGATCCAGCGACTGCAACAAGGGCCGCGTCAAGGCGCCCAGTCCAGGCCCGATCTCTACCAGCAGGTCATCCCTTGCAGGATGGATGGCGCTGACTATGTCCTTTACGATCTGGTTATCAACCAAAAAATTCTGGCCGAAGCGCTTGCGGGGAATGTGCATGGTTTATCCGGCAATGTGCAGGTGCCGCGTGTGCAGGCTGACGCTATACAGGGATGTTATTTTGATTTCCAGCCAGCATCCCCGCCATTTCAATCGCTGCGATCAAGCTGCCGGGATCGGCGCGGCCGGTCCCGGCCAGATCAAGGGCAGTGCCATGGTCCACTGAGGTGCGAATGAGAGGCAATCCCAACGTCACGTTGACTCAATACTGGCAGGCCCTGGTCGTGGTACATCGCGAATATGCAGTCGTAATTCTTCAGCTTCGATGGGTTGAACAGGGTATCGGCTGGTAGTGGACCTATCAGCTCCATGCCCTCGGCGCGCAGTTTATCGAGCGCCGGAATGATGGTTTCTATTTCTTCTCTGCCAAGGTGACCTGATTCACCCGCATGAGGATTCAATCCAGCTACAGCGATGCGCGGCATGGGAATGCCAAAGCGTGTGATCAAATCATGCCAGATGATACGCAATTTGTGCTCCAGCATTTCGCGCGTGATTGCCGCAGCCACATCCGTGAGCGGCAAATGGGTGGTTGCAAGCGTTACTCGCATGCCGCCGCCAACGAGCATCATTACCACACGGCTGTTGGTAAGCTGTGCCAGGTATTCCGTATGGCCGGTGAAGGCAATGCCGGCGTCGTTGATGATGCCTTTATGTATCGGGGCGGTTACCATGGCACCGAACTCGCCAGTGCCGCATCCCTCGGCGGCGCGTTTCAGCGTTTTTAAAACATAGCGCGCATTGGCTGACTCCAACTTTCCTGGGACCGGACGCTCGGCCAGCGGTACGTGCAGTACCTGCAGCGCGCCCGTTTTATGCTCAACCTCAATGCCGGGCAAGTAGTCCGTTATCTCCAGCGGGAGCCGAAGCAACCGGGCGCGCTCCTGCAGCAAATCGCGGTCGGCAATGACAATCAGATCGTATGGCAGATCCAGCTGAGCGATTTGCACACACAAGTCAGGGCCGATCCCTGCGGGCTCTCCTGCGGTGAGAGCGAGCTTGAGCATTTAGACCCCCTCACGGTGGGATATTCTAATCAGCGGCGTGCAGATCATGACCTTCCAGTCGATATTCGACGTAGGCGCGATCACGCAATCGCTGCAGCCACTCCTGAAAAGCTTCGTCCGATTTGCGTGTCCGGATGGACTGGCGTGCGGTTTGACGCTGCCGTTCCTGACTGACATCCTGGGAACGGCGCGCGAGTACCTGGATCAAATGCCAGCCAAACGGGGTTTGCACCGGTTCGCTGATCTGGTTGGGTGTAAGCGTGTTCATGGCCTGTTCGAATTCGGGTACGGTGTCGCCCGGCGAGACCCAGCCAAGATCGCCGCCAGAGGAGGATGCGGAATCTTCAGAATGAAGTCTCGCCAGTTCCTCAAAACTGCCGCCATTGTCCAGGCGCTCTTTCAGGTCGGCTACACGCCGTCTGGCATCAGCTTCAGATGTGAGCTCACTGACCTTTACCAGAATGTGACGAACATGGGTCTGATCTACCACGGTTACGGCACCTTGCGGGCTGCGGCGGTCGACCAGTTTGAGAATATGAAAACCGCCCGGGCTCGAAATAATCGGTGTTATTTCGCCGGGTTTCATCGGAGTCAACAACTCGGCAAATTTTTTCGTTAATTGGGCAGCAGGTCGCCACTCAAGTAACCCGCCTGTCATGGCATCGGGTGCATCGGAGTATTCGGCAGCGACCTGAGCAAATTCAGTACCGTCCTTCAAGAGCGCCAGAGCGGCTTCTGCCCGCAATCGCTGGGCTTCATTTTGCGAGGGGGTTGGGTTTTCCGGTATCGTTAACAGAATATGCGCGATGCGATATTCGTCATTATTCTCCGACGAGATTTCCTGAGTTTCCAGAAAATTATCGACCTCCCCTTCGGATACGCTTACCCGGTTACTTACCTCGCGTTCTTTCAATCGCACCAGAATGATCTCATCGCGAATTTCATCGCGAAATTTATTGAAAGTCACCCCGTCCTGCTCGAGCGCGCTGGAAAACTCCGCTAACGACATCTTGTTTTCCTGAGCGATGCGGCGCAGCGTTTGATCGAGTTCGGCATCGCTTACTGTCAAGCCGGTTTCCTTTGCAAGCTGTAACTGGACCCGATTGATGATAATACGGTCAAGTAACTGTTTTTCGAGAATGGCCGGCGGGGGAGACTGCACGCCCTGCTTCTGCAACTGTTTGAGCGTGGCGCTGATCACCTCATCCAGTTCATGACGCGTAATCACATTCTCATTCACAACCGCGACGATATGGTCGATGGCCTCAATATTGCCTGAGCGGGCAGGTTGCGTGGCAACAATCATTCCGGCAGTCAGCAATGTCACCAGGACAGGGGGACGCCAAAAAAAATTCGTACCCATGTGAATAAGCGTTATCAGTAAATGTAGGATGAAATGACGGCGGTTTGAGCGAATAACGCCAGTTTAGTGATCTCGCTTATGGACCATCAGAAGGATTGCTACCCTGACTGCCCGTCCAGGTATATCCAAGAATGCTGCGCTGCAGGACGGTTAGCGGATTTGAGCCGATTTGCATCAGCCCATTCAACTCAAGTTGCAAAAAAGCCGCTGTGGTTGATTTCGACTTGGCGGTGACGAGATGCTGCAGCCCGCATTATACTCAAGTCCCGCCAATCCCTCCAGAATTCTCTGGCTTTACCGTGAGTAATTCAGGCGCGCGACGGTTTGTCATTTTGGGAAAGTCGCCATTGGCTTGAGGCATCAACTTGCTGCATCAATTTGATGCAGCAAGTCACGCGTATACCGATAGCCGATATTGGTCACCCTGCCCGGCACGGGGCGGTAGCTCAATCCTGAGCGTATCGCACCGACCATGAATCTGGTCTGATCATATGCAAGCTCGAATCGGTGCTGATTGCCGGTGTGATAAATCCGGTTGCCGCAGCGATGAAATCCGGTCGACGGCACCCTAGCTTCAGTCTCATCTTCATGGCGGTCCCGTACGCGTTCTGTGACGATAAGCACAGGCTTATCGTCATTGACTGTCAGGACGGGTATCCGAAAGACTGCTTCCCTGGCTGCCCGTCCTGGTATACCCAGGAATGCTGCGCTGCAGGACGGTTAGCGGGTTTGAGCCGATTTGCATCAGCCCATTCAACTCAAGTTGCAAAAAAGCCGCTGTGGTTGATTTCGATGTGGCGGTGACGAGATGCTGGAGCACGAATCGCAACGACCAGCAGCACGCGTTATACTCAAGCCCCGCCAATCCTTCCAGAATTCTCTGGTCTTGCAGTGAGTAATTCAGGCGCGCGACGGTTTGCCAGTTTTGGGAAAATCGCCATTGGCTCGAGGCATCAACCTGATGCAGCACGTCACGCGTATACCGATAGCCAACATTGATTACCCTGCCCGGTTCCGGGCGGTAGCTCAATCCTGAGCGTACCACACCGATCATGAATCTGGTCTGATCATATTGCAAGCTCGAATCGGTGCTGATTGTCGGCGTGATAAACCCGGTTACCGCAGCGACAAAATCCGGTCGACGGCCTATTGTGCCTGGTGCATCCAGATTTATCCTGCGATCGATGAAACTTATCTGCTGCCCAACGGCGACACGCACGCGCTCCCTTCCCGAACCAGGTTCTATCAGCCGCGTAGTAAGTGCCATTGTCACCTGGTTGGCGTCGTTGATACGATCGCTGCCGCTGAAGCGGTTTTCAGTAAACATCTGGGCAAAACCGAAGTCCGTCCTGGCAGAGTCAAAATTGGGCAATTGAGTCTGGTCACGGAACGGCACATACACATAATATAGGCGTGGTTCAATGGTCTGAGTGAATCGCTCGCCACGCAACTCGATTTCGCGGTCAAATGCAATACCGCTATCCAAGCTGATAACGGGGAGAGTACGGGTCGGATTCTCGTTCGGCGCGCTCGCATCCAGATAATACCGGGTATGGTGTACCCCGACCTTTGGGGTGATGTAACCATACGAGTTGCGAAGGGGGTAACTGATGCTGGGAAAGAGCGTGAGGCGAGTGCCGTTTATCAGGGTAGGATGCGAAAAATTCGTCCAGCTTCCGATCAAATTCACGTCCGCTCCGAGAATATCCGGTTTATTTGCGGCCACCGTAAACTGTGGCAAACGCTTGTAAGGCGGAGTAATGGGCGCGCGCGGATCCTGGATAGTCTGAAAACTCTGTACGAGTGTACTGACATTAAGCGTGCCGTCATCTCCCAGTGCCCGATTGTAAGACACGACGCCCTGCTGCAGCAGGTTTGTCCTGGAAGTAAGATTCAGATTATTGCCGAGATCACGAAAGTAGAAGGGGTCGGAAACTTTGTTATAGTCGACGCGGGTTGACACGCCATAGCCCAGATAGCGGTTATCGGAGAACGATGTGCGCCAGCGAGTGTGTCCGGTAACCAGATCATTCGGCAATATATCGCCCAGCAGGGTGCCGCTTGATCTTTCGCCCATGTAGCGGAATTCATTGTTGAACGAGACACCGCGACGCGACATGAGGCGTGCCGAAAAGGTCGCATCATAATTGGGTGCGATGTTCCAGTAGAAGGGCACGGTAACATCAACACCCGTTCTGGCGTTGTAGCCGTACAGGGGAGCAAGTAATCCGGATTTACGTTGTCCGCTATACGAGAAATTCATCCAGGGCGTATACAATATGGGTACGTCCAGGAACGTGAGCTTAACCATTTTGGCAGTGCCTTTCTTCGTTTCATTATTGAGCTTCAGGTCGGTCACCTGAAGGAACCAATCATTATCCCCGGCCGGACAAGTGGTATAAGTTGCTTTTTGAAGCCGATATTGATTCTCGCCCTCAAATAGCAGCATTTCAGCGTAACCCCGGCTGCTCGCGTCCTTCAAACGATAATTGGGTTGTTTCAGTTGCCCGGTTTTGCTTACCATGTTGAACTTGAGCTCGGAGCCCTCCAGTACGTCGCCATGTTGTTCGACGCGCACGTTGCCTTCGGCCTCTGCCTCATCGGTGTCCTGATGATATTTCATTCGCTCAGCGGAGATGAACTGATCGCCATTAGAAAGCTCGGCTCTGCCAATGGCTTCTACTTCCTTGCCTGAATGTCCCTGCAAACGGTCGGCTGCGATAAATACCTTTTTGTTTTTCTTGGGGTCTGTCTCCACGTCGGATGCTGCAAGCCCGGTTTCAATCTCGGGTTCAGCCGCCCCACCAAGGCGCAGCCTTGCGTCACCCTCTTGTGCAAGGTGTCCCTGAATGTGCTGAGCTTCGGTAAAAGACGAAGCATTGTTGTCCGGCTTGGCACCAGATATGGCCGCCACGCTGGTGGAACCAGGCGGGGTGCTACTGCGCAGCCTGACTTCATCTTCTTCCACCATATGACCTTGTGCACGCTCAACACTGGCGCGGGCAGTCCCATTTTCACCCATTTCCGTTTCGATGGACGAGTGGCCAGAAGCGGACTCATTTTCTTCTGCCGGTGATCGTGTATAGTTCTGCTTCGGCCCCGATTGAGCATTTTTCGGGGCGCTGCCGGATTGTTCGACCGAGCGCAGACGATCACGCCTCAGTTCGGTCTCACCCCTGGCTTCAGATTCATACTCATGGCGGCCCTGTATGCGTTCTGTGTCGATAAGCACAGGCTTGTCGTCATTGACTGTCCGGGCGGGAGACGTTGCGTTTGCGGAGGCGGGCGAAGGCGTATCTGCGCGCGCATCATATGCGAGGCAAAATAAAAGAACCGACCAGCAAATGGGACGGGAAAAACGCGATTTCATTTATGGATATTCAGCCTGGAGAGGACATCCTCTTGATACGGATGAATTTCCGTTTTCAGATTTATAAGTCTCGTATCACAGACATCGAAGCGTGAGAGCACGTAGCGTTTTTGAACCAGCCTTGTGTAAATAGAAGGGCGCCTTGCGTTGAGCCTGCTGCCCACGGGATTTGATGATGAGTTAATGGAGAACAAAGCTATAAGTGTAACAAAAAACAGAAGATAAGCTATGTCGGCTAAGAGTGACAATGCTCAAGCCCCGAGTCATCGGCTGGTAACGGAACCGCGAAACGCCGCGCCATCGTACTTCGGGCATGCGCTCCAGGCTTTGTTAGCGCATGTGTCTGCATGACGATATTTGCAGCATTGATTCGCTTGCCAGTTTATTTACTGTGCGGACTATCCATCCCGTTTGTTTTTTCATGCGGAGTTTTCGAATGCGCTGCAATTTTACGCTGCAAAGCACGGGTTGGCGCGTGCTCATTTTCATATATACGAAATTCAGGGGCTAAGCTTGCATATTCATATTCTCGGAATTTGCGGCACATTCATGGGCGGTATCGCGACGATCGCGCGAGCAGCCGGCCACAAAGTAACCGGCTGTGATGCGGGCGTGTATCCCCCCATGAGTAGTCAACTCATTTCCCAGGGGATCGAGTTGACCGAAGGGTTCTCGCCGGAGCAAATCTGGCTGAGCCCCGACCTGTTCGTCATCGGTAACATAGTGACGCGCGGCAATCCGCTCATGGAGGAAATCCTCAACCGTAGCCTGCCCTATGTTTCGGGCCCGCAGTGGCTTTCGGATAATGTCTTGCGCGACAAATGGGTCCTGGCTGTTGCCGGCACGCACGGCAAGACGACGACGAGTGCGATGCTGGCATGGATTCTTGATTACGCGGGGCTGGCGCCGGGATTCCTCATCGGCGGCATACCGGAAAACTTCGGGTTGTCAGCCAGGCTTGGCGGCTCAAGCTTTTTTGTCATCGAGGCGGACGAATACGACACCGCTTTTTTCGATAAACGCTCCAAGTTTGTCCACTTTCACCCAAGAACGGCAATACTCAATAATCTGGAGTTTGATCATGCGGATATCTTTGCCGATCTAGCTGCCATCGAGCAGCAGTTTCACCATTTCATCCGCATCATTCCCGGCAACGGCCTTATCATCGCCAATGGCCGGGAAGAAAGCCTGGAGCGTGTGTTGAACCGGGGATGCTGGACATCCGTGGAAAGAATAGGGGTGGCGAGCGGTTGGGACGCTGATATTCTGGCCGATAACCGGGTCGCTATTTCCTTAATGGGGGAACCCAAGGGTACGCTGCATTGGAAGTTGCTGGGCGAACACAACCGGATGAATGCGTTGGCCGCTGTGGCCGCGGCTCGCCATGCCGGCGTCCCGGTGGATGTCTCCATCAGTGCGCTGATGGAATTCAGGAACGTCAAGCGCCGAATGGAAATCCGGGGTGTGGTAGGAGACATCACCGTTTACGACGATTTTGCCCATCATCCCACCGCCATCCGAACGACTCTCCTGGGGCTGCGCGACACGACGAGAAATGCGCGCATCATCGCGGTGCTGGAGCCTCGCTCCAACACGATGAAGATGGGTTTATGGAAAGACAGCCTGGCGGATAGCCTTGCGGTGGCTGACTTGGTGTTCAGCTATACGGCCGATCTGGGCTGGGATGTGAAAAAGGCATTGGTTTCCCTGGGTGCGAAAGCCATACACCACGACGACCTGGGCGCATTGATCGGAGCCATTACCGCTGCTGCATTACCCGGTGATCACATACTCATCATGAGCAACGGCGGTTTCGGCGGAATCCATGAAAAACTGCTGGCAGCCATGCGCGACCGTTACGGAGTGACGAACTGATTAAAAGATCCGCACGAGATCAGTGCGCGGGTTTCACCGTTCCGCAACTTGCACTGATCCACCGGCCACTGGTGTCGGCGTGCTCATTGACAGGATTATCCTGCATAGTACCCTTGAATACGGTCCATCCAGAGAAGCGTTCGGGCGTTGTAAATGTTCCCTCGGCTCTTCCGTTGCCTTTTAATTGGGAATGGGTACAGACGAGATCCATCTTGTAGCTGTTTTCTGTCCGAATCGCATTTTTGATGCTGCAACCCGATTCCTGCAAGTGAAAGTAAGATGGAATTTCTTCGTCCGCCATTTGCTGGGTAATGCAGATTCTGGATGTCGCCGAGCCATCCCGGATCTGAGGCATATCCACGCCGTATTGCTTGGCCAGGTTGGTCAACTCCTGCATTTGCTCCGGCGGAATCTGGGGCACCAGCGCCAGCAGCATGGACGTGGTTGTGATTTCCCATAATCCGGGACGGATATGGTTTTCGGCGGCACTTGCAGCTGAAGCTATCGATAGCAATGATAGTACAAGAAAAATTTTTCGCATCGATTCCTCAAGAACGATCTGAATCCCTTCCGTAGCGGCCTCACCCGGAAGGTGGGTGTAAAATAATATGAAATATTGTTATCAATCATAACGCTGGTCTTTTAAATGAGCACCTAGCTACCGAATTCACGATAATACATCACTTCTATATTTGTTGAGCGGGACAAGTGTAGGGTATTGTCGTCAAAACTAAAAGGATGACCGTATTTCCGGATCAATTTACTTCAGTGGTATGGCAGGCGCCAGCGGGAAAGATGAAGGAGAGATTGCTGGGCCGGGACGAGGTAGCCCAACTCTTCGTCTAGCCGCAACTCAAATCAGGAATATGAGGGTTGATATGAAAAACGAATTTGGAACAATCGGGAGAAGTTTCCCTATTTTCGGCGCGATATTCTTATTGTGCGCATCAGCGGGTACGTGGGCCAATGCGGATGAGGAGAGCCTTATTGCTGCATCCGGCAACGGTGATCTCTCGCGGGTCAAGACACTGCTTGCCACGAGAGTCAATGTGAATGCCCAGGCACACGACGGTGTTACCGCCTTGATAGCGGCGTCGCAGAACGGCTATGAAGAAGTGGCGCAATCGCTGATCAAGGCCAGGGCGGATGTAAACGCAAGGACGAGCGACGGCACTACCGCGTTGATGCAGGCTTCGCAGAAAGGTCACCGGCAAGTGGTGCAGGAACTGCTTGCCGCCAAGGCCGACGTGAATGCCAGGAGAGGCGATGGCGTTACCGTATTGATGCAGGCATCGCAGGAAGGGCAACGGCAGATCGTACAAATGCTGCTCGCTGCCGGGGCCGATGTAAATGCCAGATTACAGAATGGCGCTACCGCGCTCATGCTGGCGTCGCAGATCGGCCATACGGGGGTAGCGCAAACGTTGCTCGCCGGCAAGGCCGATGTGAACGCGACAGCCGGTAATGGTGCAACAGCACTCATGCTGGCATCCAAATATCGTCACCAGGATGTGGTAAAGCTCCTTAAGGAAGCGGGAGCCAGATAA
>CAJDTQ010000091.1_pt1 | contig 10659 bp, 7 predicted proteins | sample 7389881 | NCBI WGS metagenome assembly CAJDTQ01 (sample SAMEA7055658, study PRJEB34461) | soil metagenome | biome: terrestrial ecosystem; feature: Peninsula; material: soil | place: Antarctica | collected 2016
AAGATTTTCATAGACTATCTACGCAACGGTTTCGGGGCAACGACCGTATCGGCCTGGTCAGTACGCGCTCGTCCCGGCCTGGGCGTGTCCGTGCCGCTAACGTGGGAAGAACTGGATTCGCTTACGGGCGCCAACCGCTGGACAGCCCTGAATATCCATGAGAGGTTGGATAAGGGCAACACTCCGTGGGCAGACTATGGCGCTACAAAACAATCGATAGTACCCGCCATGAAAACGCTGGGATTCAAGCCGACCAGAAGACGGTGACGTGAAGCCAAGCCGAGCGTCAGATTCAGCTATTACGCGGTAAGAAATGTGGCTTCACGTGACGCTGGCCTGCACCCCTCGTTCATGATTTTTTAAAACCGCCCGTTATCGGGATCTTTCTTTTTTTTCTAAATGAACGGAAGCTCTTTCTATAGCTTCAATAGCTTCCTCCGTGTTTTCCTTTTTAGCTTCTTCAATTGCCAGGTCCATTTCTTCAAAGATATCCCTATCATGCTCTGCCTTCTCGTATTCTCCGTATAGGGGCTTTTGAAGAGTGGTATAGGGATGTTTCCTATTTTGCTCGATCAGCTCCTTCTTAGCTTCTTCCGCGTGAATGCGCACGCCTTGCGCGCTACCTTTTTTTCCGCTTTTGATCGCCTCTTCCAGATGCTCATTAGCTTTCTCGCCATGATCTTCGGCGCCAACCATGGCGGAGCTCGCGGCAACAATAATCAGACCGGCTAAAAGCCCGCAAGCACGGGATATTTTTATTAAGAAAGCCCTGATTGATGGATAAGTATATTGCGACATAACGCAGAGACCCGTGCAAAGAGACCGGCTCCTGTCTTATACACGATGCAAAGTCTGCCTATTGCGCGAGGGAACAGAACTGATGCGCATCGTTCCGAAGATTGAGGGCAAGGATAGCCGACCAATGATCATGTGTGAATTGTTGGTTTCCACGTGAACCGGAGCATTAATGCAAGGATTTGTCATTATGGCTTCACGCCGGTGACCACGCTGAAATAGCCAAAAGCAGAGTAAACCTGAATGTCACGAAAACCCGCATCCTCGAGCATCGTGGTTAATTCGGCGCCTGAATATGATTCACCTTCCGTCCATCCCAGCATTAGCATACTATACGCAGCAGCAGCGAAAGGCCCCGTCTTTTCGTCGTTGTAGAGGATGTCGTGAATGATGATGCGACCGCCGGACTCGAGGCTCTGAAAACTTTTCTCGGTAAGGAATCTGCATCTCTCCGGAGGCCAGTCGTGGTAGATGTTGGAATAAAAATGTAGATCAGCTGCCGGGAATGGGTCGTTCCACATATCGGCAACGTGGGTCGTTACACGATTCTGCACGCCGTATTGATTAATGAACTCATGGGCGACTTCGCATATAGGCTCCCGATCCAGCACCAGCGCATCCATATTTGGCGATCTCAATGCAGCCACAATCGAATGGGCTCCCGATCCGCCGCCTATGTCGAGCATCAGTTGATGGCTGGTGAGATCCAGGACACTTGGCCACGCAGAGGCCAATGTCATGCTCATGCTGTGCATGCCACGCGTGAACCTCCGCGCCAGTTCCGCTTGCTCTTCATGAGATTTATAGATATCGCCGCCCCCGTAAGCCTGAGGCGAGTCGGCGAGTACCGCCCTCTCCAGGCTTGCGTAGGAAAACACCTCCGAATTGTCAATCATCATATCCCAGAAAAATCCGAAGTAGCTGGGGCTCTTTTCGAGGAGGTAGTCTTCCGCAAGCGGGGTAAGTGAATAACGCGTGTCCTCGAGAGCAAGAAAGCCCAACGCGGTTGCGGCAGTCAGGATAGCCTCGGCTGGTCGCGGTTTAACGTTCAGCGCCTTGCAGATTTCAGGCAATGTACGCGCTCCATCCCCAAGCAAAGTGAAGACCTTCAACCTGTGCGCTATGAGTAAGGCCGGGTATCCATATACCGCGAACGGTATATCCCATACGCGCCGGTCATCCGATCGCGGTGGTGAAATATTTTCATACGTTACTTGGGTCATAAAATCCTCTTCCATTGTGATTGATTTGCTTGCTCTCTATCTCTGGCATCGAGGCGCGGCGTCAAAAGTTTTAATGTCAGGGTCTTGGCAACAGAGAAGCAAGTAAACGTCTGGTATCGGCTTCCTGCTGCATGCTGAACCTCGAAATCAAGTCCCGGTTACGGTTCACATCGTACTGGATTCCAAGATAATAGATGACTTTTTCCTGCCCATCCAGAAGCGGAGTGAGCGTGAGATGGTTAAAGAAGAGCTCCCCATCCTTTCGATAATTGCGTATGGTCACTTCGATTGGCAAGTGCTTGCTGATGGCTTGCCTCATCGCAAAACGTGCCTCCTGTTCACGGTCGCCCTTCTGGAGAAAACGACAGTTGCGCCCGAGGATCTCCTCTTGCGGATATCCGGTCATGACCTGGAATTGCCTATTGGCATAAACGATGGGCATGTCCTCCTGATCAGGATCTACCAGTGTGATTCCGTTTATCGAGCTGTCCAGTATTTCAGACAGGATCTGAGGGATTAATCCGGGATCCTTTTCCACTACGAAAGTCATTTGTTTCTCCTGGATATTTGCGGAATGACAGGCTGCTAGCCGGCCGTGTTTTGTTTTGCTTCGGTTAAACGTTTCAAATTTCTTACTGTTCGTTGCGCGCCTTCCTGAACGACTACCCGAATCAATTTCTCGAACGGACGCATGAACATCTGAATTTCGAGCAATTCAAAAGTAAAGATCAGCTCGGACGATTTGCCATTATCGATACATCGTATCTCATAGCTGCAGCGGAATGGATCGGCAACCCCGGTAAAGCCCAGGCGCTTGTGTGGCTCATACAAATTTATTTTGAATTTGGTTTCCGACCGGCGGCCTTGGTCAATACGCACCTGCCTTGCAATAGTTCCTAACCTCGGGGGGCCGTCGGTGACCGACTCAAGCTCAACGACTTCCGGAGACCATTTGGGGTAATTTTCAAAAAATCCTTCTCCCAAAAAGCTGAAGACGTGTTCGGGCGAACGATCAATCATAATGTTCGCTGTCCCTACAACAGGTTCTTTAGAACCTAAACTGAACATACTTCGTGCCCCTGTTTTGCAGCCTACAGGCCTGAGTTGTACTTCGACGAATACGGGTAGCTGTTATCGGTTGGGTTTGGTGCGGCTTAACAGGCGTTGAAATAAACCCTTTATTTCCGTGAATGTGCGCACATGCTACAGCTTACCGTAAAATTATTTTCATAACCACTTCCACCGAAATTGGCACTGTCTGAATTTCACATAATTTCCGGCCGTTTTTTGAACGCATATTAACGATCCTGGAGCAGAATTTTCCAAGGCAGCCTTAGCTTCCTGCTGACGAACAACGTTTGTTCAGGACATGGGAGATAGTAAGCTACTATAAGGATCGCCACATTTTGATCCGTGCGTTTACACACATATGACAAAAGTGGAGAACTATCCATCTATTTTCGGCGCCTTAACGATTCACGGCGTTTTCTGATTCCCGGTGTTTTTCGCGTTTCTTCAATTGGGCTTCTTTTTTTGTGGCGGGGTCTCTTCGACTGAGGCAATCAGCGCCCTGCAATTGGTATCCTCGCCCGGACCTGTTTCTATCAACGGAATCAGTGCTGCTGCCGGTGTAGCAAAGATACCCAGCAGAACTGCCGAGCCGATGCGTATGGCCAGCATTTTGTCCGGATATACGGTCGGATCCTTGAAAGTTCCGCCAATATGCACGGGCGTGCGCAAGCTCAATATGCTGACGTGCTTGGGCTGCGGTGAAATCTTAAGATCGACGGTTTCGTCGACGAGGCTTATCGAGCCCTCGCCGATAATGTTTGTTTCTGTCGTATCTATAATAAAAGCCTCGCTGGTCATGATGCCTTTCCTGATATCGAAGTCGCTGACAGCGCAGCGGATCTTGACATTTTTATCTCCGGTAATCAGATGCTTGAGAATCTGCGCTCCATCGAGTCCTATAATTTCCAGCATCAGTTTACTGATCTGGCCGCCGGACATGATCAAGCCGAAGTTGCCATCGGCCGATGCGAGAAGCGCGCCGATTGACTTGCCGTGCCCCTTTACTGTCGAAGTGCCGCCTATTAACCCTATGCTGTCCTCGGTTAGCTCGATGTTGGGAAGGAGCTTCGGTAACTGCAGCCGTTTAAAGTCAATCCTGGCCTCTGCGGAGGGTGTGTCTTTCCGTGCATTTATCGTGACGCTGGAAATAATATTTCCTCCCGCGACCGCGAAATTGACGGGATCCAGGGTCAGTAGCCCATCATCGACCTTGAGATGCGTTACCAGATGTTCGACCGGCAATTCCTTATTGCGAATCGATTCACCGGTGAACTTGACGTCCGCGTCCATAGCCCGCAACCGGTCCACCTTGAATTCCTGGTCAGGTAGCACGCGGTCCCGCTGAGCCTCTATCGATGCTTTTTTCTCCTGTTTTTCGGCCGGGCTATCCTGTGGTTGCGGCGCGCGCCGGGCGCCGACAAAACCATTCAAATCGTTCAGATCGAGGACTTTTGATACAACATCCGCGCGCAACATCGGTCGTTTGCCGCCGGTATCAAAAAATATATCGCCGCCGAGATCGCTTTTGCCTATCTCTCCCGAGAATTGCTTCATCGACCACTCTGTTTTCTGATGCGTAAGCCTTCCTGATATGCGATATGGCGGTGAGGGAAAAAATACGATCCCCACCATCGGGTAAAGTGCGGACAGATCCTCCCCGCTTATTTCCAGCTTCAGATCCATTACAGACAGCTCGGCAAGCCCGGTAATGATGCCGTCAACCGCGGCGTGGGTCGTTCCGATTTGAGCGCTCGCTTTGATGGGATAGGGGAGCGTTTTATCCGCAAGCGACATCACCTCGCCACCCCGGGCTTGCACCGCGAATTTAAGGCCGGTGAATGTTCCCTCAGCCGCCACATCGAGCGGCATTTCCCGCGCGTCCGCTGCCGGATCGGCATGGATACTTACCGTTACGTCGGTCTTCGTCTTTGGGTCTCGGAAAATGACCGTCCCCCTATCCAGAATAAGCCTGCCAATTTCCGGCAATTCTGTTTTCTCCTTTTCGTTTTTTTGGTCTTTTTCGTCTTTTTTTAGATCCCAGTTGCGCTTTCCATTTTCACTCTTTTCAAGGATGATTTTCGGCCCGGATATGGATACTTCGGGCAGGACGATGTCGCCGAGGAACAGGTTCCACAGGCTGACGCGGAAAGCGGCTCTATCGACATCGAGCATCGGTTGCTGTGTGCCCCAATCGGCATTGGCAAGTGAGAGTCCTCCCATACTGACCAGCGGATTGAGCGATAACGTGACATCCAGGTCGCCCCGAATCGTGAATTCGCGGCCGGTCTTTTCGGTTACCTGGTGCTCCACATAAGGCTTCAACATGTTCCAGTCGAACCAGATGGCAAATATTATGACAACTACAAATAACGCGGTGAAGACCAACAATAGGACTCTCTTTACGGACCTGAGACGGATGGACATAGGCGGGTTTGAAATCGAGGGCAGAACAAGAGCGGTTCCTGGAAGACGAAATGATACTTCTACGGGTAGCAGTGTTCAGTACGTCAACGCACATTCAATCTTTGGGAAGGGGAGGTGCGTGGATTGGTGGTGACTGGCAAAGCGGGAACGATCGCAAAGCCTGTGGCGCGGCTTTGCGGTCAAGATTGAAATGGCAGAGGTGTTGCGAAGTGATCGGTTGATTTTCCCCCAATACCCGCTTATCTCATAATTCTCTCGCTGGTTATGCGAGGAGATTTGTTTTTAATCCGGACTGGGCCTGGAGTATGTGCCGCCGGTCAGGCTGCTAATATTTCCGCACATCACTAAACATGCGATCGAATTCCTTCTTGACCACATCGTAGCACTCACATACGTGTGTTTCGAGTCCGGCTCTGTCAAGTACCGTAATGTGGCCGCGCCGATAGCGGATAATCTCAGCCTGTTGCAGCTTTCCAGCGGCCTCCGTAATACCTTCGCGTCGCACGCCAAGCATGCTGGCTATCAATTCCTGAGTCATGACTAACTCCTGGGAATTCAACCGGTCCAGCGTTAACAAGAGCCATCTGCACAACTGCTGTTCGATGGTATGATGCCGGTTGCATACGGCGGTCTGTGAGATCTGAGTAATAAGCGCCTGGGTGTATCGTAACAACAATCGTTGTATCGGACCTCCTAGATTAAACTCTTGCAACAGAAGCGAGGCTTTCAGCCGGTAGCCATAGCCGGACGTTTGCACAGTGGCCCAGCTTGGGGTACTTTCACCGCCCATGATCAGGGAGATACCGAGCAGGCCTTCATTACCCACGCCAGCTATTTCCGATGACGCGCCATTTTCCAGGATATAGTGCAGGGAAATGATGGCGGAAGTTGGGAAGTAGACGTATGGAAGGCGTCCTCCGGACTCGCAAAGAACGTCCCCAAGCGGCATATGAACCAGCTCCAGGTGCGATTTTATGCGTTCAAGTTCAATCGCTGGCAAAGCGGCGAGGAGACGATTCTGATCAGGCTGATGTGGAGGAGGGCTTAGCATCCGCTACAGAAATTTTTAATAATAAAAGTTAGCGCAGCGTGGACGCGATGAAATGAAATAAGAATAATTAAAAGGTGGCAAATGCTCAAGGCGTTTTTCCTCCCCCAACCGGTCGCCATCGAACTTATGATAGCATTTATCTCGGCGTACAAATTCTGTCAAGCACAGCCCTTTCGCGAAGTATTTCATTTTATAGGGGGGTATTTTGTGCGCTAGCGTACATACCATGGATGAGCCAAATTTTTATCATTGCTCTTTAGCCCGGATAATAGCAGGGTTGTGGCATCGGGGTTATTTGCGTAACAAGGGGCGCGTCGGGACTTGCAGCCATTCCACAAAAGAGGCTGGTACGGCAAAGGTCGGCACGAAGTCTCTATGAAAAATTCCGTGCTCACAGGTGAGTTGTAAAGGCGGCAACTGCTCGATTAGGCTTATTTCCGAAAACGGCTGCTTGCAAGGAAGAGTTGAAAAATATCGAAGTGTTACTCTTTCTGCTTAAGTTATTACTATTCGCTCATGCGTTAAAGCGCTACGTAATCGGAGAGGTTTACATTGTGAGTATGTTAGCTCAAGATGAGACTCGCGACTCAAAGACACCCAAATCCCTCAAGACACGTATTTTTGATCGCGTTTAAGCGGTCTCAGCCCGGAGAATAATCAAATTGAAAGCTAGAGACCTCACTGTTTCTGAGCTCTGAGCTTTTACTTCCTATTAGAGATCGGCTCAGGAAAATCGGAAGACCGCGTGTTCCGGTTAGCGAAGAACTGCCGTTGCGATCCGAACTGTTCAGTGCAGATCAAATGGAGTTGTATGGCGGCATCCTTGCGGCATCCCACGAGCTATCGACAAGTGGAGGCACGGATCACCTGCTGGCGCGTCTGGACGAGAACGAAAATACGCTTGTCGACATCTGTACCGTACTGACGGAGGCGGTAACGGCAGATCAGTTGCTTACGCCGGCGGGCGAGTGGATATATGACAACTTCTATTTGATAGAAGAGCAGATACGCATGGCCAGGCGCCATCTTCCGAAAAACTATAGCCGCGAATTACCCCTTCTTGCGCGTGGTGGCAGTGCAAATCTTCCGCGGGTATATGACATCGCTTTGCAGGCGATCTCGCACGGCGATGGCAGAGTTGACACAGAGAGTCTCAGGCGTTTCGTCGCGGCTTATCAGGCTGTCGTGAATTTGCAGTTGGGAGAGTTATGGGCCATCCCGATTATGCTACGGCTTGCACTGATCGAGAACCTGCGCCGGGTCGGGGTTCACGTCGCTGCGGGTGGCATGGATCGGAAGCTTGCCGCCACTTGGGCTGGTGAAATCACTAGCATTGCCGAGAAAGATCCCAAGAGTCTGGTTCTCGTCATTGCTGATATGGCACGGTCTAACCCGCCGATGACGACGCCTTTCATTTCCGAACTGGCACGACGGCTACAGGGGCAGGGGCCCGCGCTGGCGCTTCCGTTGACCTGGATCGAGCAGAGGCTTGCCGAGTCGAATCAGACAATCGATCAGATGGTGCAGTTGGGAAATCAGCAACAAGCGGCCGACCAGGTCTCAATCTCCAACAGTATAAATACGCTGCGTACGTTGAGCGCGATCGATTGGCGCGAGTTCGTTGAAACCATCAGCATCGTTGAGCAGACCTTGCGTGAGGATCCGGAGGGGGTCTACAGCCGCATGGATTTTGCAAGCCGGGATCTATACCGGCATGTGGTGGAGCGCGTAGCGAAAGAAAGTCCGGTGTCGGAAGTGGAAGTGGCGCGGCGAGCGCTCCAGTTCGCGCACGAGGCAGCGGTGGCAGCGAAAGATAACGCCAGGGCACATGTCGGTTTTTATCTCGTTGACGACGGCTTGCCCGACCTTGAAGAAGCAGTACGAGTACGCTTTTCCTTTACGGAGAAACTTTGGCGAATCGGCCGCCGCTATCCACTTTTCCACTATCTCGGCGCAATCGTATTGTTTACGGCAAGCCTGGTCGGCATTCTACTGGCCGAAGCGCATGCCGACGGTGCCAACGGATGGTTGCTGGGAGCGGTTGGCATTCTATCGATTCTTACGATAAGTCAACTGGCGGTAGCGCTGGTCAACTGGGCGAGCCCGCTACTGGTAAGACCTCATTCGATACCTCGGATGGATTTCTCCAAAGGCATACCCGCGACATTTCAAACATTGATCGTGGTTCCCACCATGCTGACAAGCGAGTCAGACGTACGCAACCTTGTTGAGGCGCTTGAAGTCCGATTTTTAGCCAATCGCGACGATAATCTCGACTTCGCTCTGTTGACCGATTTCAAGGATGCTGACCAGGAAACGCTTCCCGAAGACCAAATACTGCTGGATACTGCACGAACAGGCATTGAGGCGCTGAATAAAAAATATGCTGCTGGCACTGCGGATAATACGAGTGAAGAGGATGGCTCCCGCGGTTCAGCGGCAAAAGGTAAGGAAAGCCTTTTTTTCCTATTTCATCGCCCACGCCGATGGAATCCTCAGGAACGGACCTGGATGGGTCAAGAGCGTAAGCGGGGGAAACTCGCCGATTTGAATGCGCTTTTAAGCGGAGCCGGAAACGATGCGTTTTGTCTTATCGTCGGTAATACGGCGGTGCTGTCGAACGTAAAATATGTCATCACACTCGATACCGATACTCAGTTGCCGCGCGAGACTGCCCATCAATTCGTGGGCGCTCGAAAAAGACTCCGCAGAGGGGAGGGGCAGCCGGGTAACCGAGGGTTATGGAATTCTGCAACCGAGGGTGTCGGTAAGCCTGTCGAGTACCAACCAGTCACGCTACGCATGGCTTTTCGGCGGCGAGGCCGGCATCGATCCATACACACGTATTGTCTCCGATGTTTATCAGGATCTGTTTTTTGAAGGCTCGTTCGTGGGAAAGGGGATTTACGACGTCGATGCATTCGAGCAGACGGTTTGCCGCCGCTTTCCCGATAATCGGATTCTGAGTCATGATCTGCTGGAAGGATGCTATGCGCGGGCAGGTTTACTAAGTGACGTGGAGTTATATGAGGAATTTCCTTCACGCTACAGTGCCGATGTAAGCCGCCGTCACCGGTGGATTCGCGGCGACTGGCAGCTCGCCAGTTGGTTGTTGTGGCGCGTACCCGGGCCGCAGGGGCGCTATCTTCCCAATCCGCTGTCAGCATTGTCGAGGTGGAAGCTGATGGATAATCTTCGGCGCAGCCTGGTTCCGGTAGCCATGACGTTACTTTTGTTATTGGGGTGGATGGTACTCACCGATGCATGGTTCTGGACGCTGGTTGTTATGGGTACGCTGTTTATTCCTGCTGCGATAACCGTCATAGTGGACTTGCTGAACAAACCAAAAGAAGTCACGCTGCGTTCTCACCTCATTACCTCCAGACGCACCGCTGGCCGGCAATTCGGGCAGGCAGCATTCACACTGGCATGCCTTCCATACGAGGCTTATTTCAGTCTTGATGCGATTCTGCGTACGCACATGCGTCTATTTATCACTCACCGCGGGCTTCTTGAATGGAATCCTTCCCATTATGCGGAACGTGGGACCGATCCGGTTGACAAGAAGGGTGTACGCAGTGGCCTCGTCGCTTCCTTTCGATTGATGTGGATAGCACCTGTAACGGCAATAGCTGCGGTAGCAGGAATGATGGTTACAGCGCCATTGACATTGATAGGGACATTGCCTGTATTGCTGTTATGGGTTGGGTCTCCCGCGATTGCCTGGTGGATAAGCCAGCCGCTTCCTCCCCGCAGCACGGAATTAACCACTGGCCAGATACATTTTTTGCGTCAAATCGCACGCAGGACGTGGCTCTTCTTCGAGACCTTCGTAGGCCCGGAGGATAATTGGCTTCCACCTGACAATTTTCAGGAGTATCCGGTCGCGACTACCGCGCATCGGACGTCGCCGACCAATATGGGTTTGGCGCTACTGGCTAATGTTACCGCCTACGACTTCGGCTATATCGGTACCGGTCAGCTCATTGAACGCACCATGAATACGTTAGAGTCGATGGAAACACTTGAACGGTATGCCGGTCATTTCTACAATTGGTACGATACAAGGACAAAGACGCCATTGACGCGTTATGT
>CAJDTQ010000050.1_pt2 | contig 10565 bp, 8 predicted proteins | sample 7389881 | NCBI WGS metagenome assembly CAJDTQ01 (sample SAMEA7055658, study PRJEB34461) | soil metagenome | biome: terrestrial ecosystem; feature: Peninsula; material: soil | place: Antarctica | collected 2016
CACCAGTTGGCGATCGCGATTCCCAAACTTCCGGATCGCCGTATCATCGCCAGGATTGACTCTGGGTAAGTTGGGGTCTCGTAAAGTATTTCCATTTTCCGTAACCTGTTTCGTTAAAGATTCTACATCATCAGTTGGCGACTCCTATTTCTAATAGACGATTATGATTCTCATTCTCACGAAAAGAATATTGCTCAGATGGTCGGGTTTCCTCAACAGGAGGCGTCATTTGTTTCTCTGCGGCTGCCGCTTGCTCCTCTTGTGGCCTGCATCGGTAGCCACGTCCTGGATCACGGTGTCACTCTGATCCCTTGACTCGTTGCCGGTTTCTCATCTATGCCATAGCCCATCGCCTCACCCATGCGGTTATCGAAGGCAGCTTGTAGCGTGGCGCCGTCTCGATATAGCAGCGTTCCCGCCCCCCGGTATATCCGCAGCCTGAACGCTTTCCGGTAGCGAATGAGGCATAGTTTTACCGGCCGTCAGCAGTATGCCCGGCATAGTGTCGACCGCTAATACGTTGAGTCGAGCGTTAATCGCTCCGATGATGTCGCAGTGATTTAACATTGATACATTTTTTCATTGAGCAGTGATTTAAAGCTGATACACCCCCAAGGGCGTGGGGAAGACTGCGCCCGGCTCGCTGACTGCTGGCGCAAAAAAGAAACACCCCCACGGGCGTGGGGAAGATAACCCATGTCACTCCAGAAGGTCGCATTTGATGGAAACACCCCCACGGGCGTGGGGAAGACAGTCGCGCGGGATATCCGGTAGGTTATGGCGTAGAAACACCCCCACGGGCGTGGGGAAGACACCTGGCGCGGTGCGTAGAGAGCGTCCAACCTGGAAACACCCCCACGGGCGTGGGGAAGACGGAAGATGAAGGGCGCACCGGTCTGATGACTGGGAAACACCCCCACGGGCGTGGGGAAGACCTGGCAGGGATAAAGGGTGCTTTCAGCAACATAGAAACACCCCCGTCAATCCACGGACCTTTTTCTGCTTTGGATAAGAAACACCCCCACGGGCGTGGGGAAGACCTGCCGAAGCGATACTGAACGAACACGAGGGTAGAAACACCCCCACGGGCGTGGGGAAGACGCTGCACCGTCCCCACATAGGAGCCAGGGGCGGGAAACACCCCCACGGGCGTGGGGAAGACGGCTTGTGACCAGCGGGTAGAGGGGGAGTAGTAGAAACACCCCCACGGGCGTGGGGAAGACTAAATAGAACTAAAACCGACAAGGAAAACCGAAGAAACACCCCCACGGGCGTGGGGAAGACCGTATATGTCGGAAGAGTGCCGATCCAATGCAGGAAACACCCCCACGGGCGTGGGGAAGACGGTTCAAGCGGGGGCTCTGATACTCCTTTTGCGGAAACACCCCCACGGGCGTGGGGAAGACATCAACCACGTGACCGGGCATGCCCGCTTGCAGGAAACACCCCCACGGGCGTGGGGAAGACTCTACAGCGGCCTCACAGATATTATTCGTGACAGAAACACCCCCACGGGCGTGGGGAAGACACCTACAAATTGTTAATGAGCGTTGCTAAAACAGTACCAGTTGTGTTTTGTATCGAGCCTCCTAAAACAGCTCGCATGCAAATTTAATAATTTAGCTCGCTGGCCCGGACAGTATTTGTTTCTCGATCACTAATTGCAAACCGGAGATCTCGATGAGATCGCGCTTGGTATCACCGATGCCACGAATTTCATAACCCGGGGTTTCCGGAATACGGCGAAAAACCATTAAACCGCTTTCGCGAGGGCAATGATCGTACAAATAGTCCACAACTTTTCTGGCAACGGCGTCCTTGACGCCGGAAACGAATACATTGGGACGTGGTTCAATAAACCAGAGTTTCATCCGCCCGCGCACGGCAGGCGGTAAATCATTGGCGATCACTACGAGCATTTTTCACTCCTAACATGGCTTCGATGTCCTGGCCTATTTTGCCCAGCAAATCTGCTTCAATGACACGCTGGCGAAAAGCGGCGGATACCATATGCTTGTTGTATCGTCCAGCCATCTCAAGCGTGAGCGAAAAAGCCAAATCGATACAAAGATGCTCCTTATATAAATCGGCCAAGTCATAAACAAATGGCAAAGGACTGCCGGAATGAATAAAGCCGATATGTGGCGAATAGCCCATGCTATGCACGGCTGAACTTAATATTCCATAAAGCGCGGCATTGCTGGCAGTGAGCACCTGGTTGGTAATGTCGCCCATCTCGAATTTACCTGGGGTAAAGCTGCGTCCTTTCCAGCCCACGCCGTACTTCTGCCCGCTTTGCTCATATAACGCGCGTACGCGGTAGCCTTCCATTCCCATCATTTCCTGCAGGGATTTGCCGGTCAAATCCGCCTCTGAAAAACGCCGGGCGAACATGCGTCGCGCGACTTCCACCGATTTTTTCGGGTCGGCGGAGAGCTTGAGTTGCGCGCGCATGTTGCGTGTATCGGCGGCCGGGGCTTGTCCGCTGGCATAAAAGAGGAGGCTGTCCTCTCCCACCCAGCACACGCCGCAATTGGATTGCGCGATAACTTTTACCGCTTCGTGGGTAATGCTGGTGCCGGGACCCAATAATAGACAGTTGAGTGTGGCGATCGGCAAACGTACGACATTGGCTTCGCAATCTATCCATTTGACACTGGAGTCATCGATTTCCAGTCGCCCCCGCTCCAGATAGATAAATGGATATTTGTCTTTGACCTGTGGCAGGCTTTCGCGGGTTACCTTGATGAGAAGGCGATTGGATGATGACTTCAATGGTGTGATTTCATCCGGCATTAATCACGCTCACTTGGCGGTCGCCATAGCGTTTGTCGTCACCGAACTGCAAGGGAACATCATTGATGGTGAAAACCTCATCCGCGTCACCTTCACCAGATGCGCCGTGCAGTACCCGAAAATCCTCGATACGGTTTTTTTGCCGGGCAATGAAGTGTGCCTTTTCCAGGGCTGCGGCTTCGCTGTCGAAGGTTCCGCGATAAATGAAGTCGGTCGGGACGCAGCTCTTGCGTCCGAGATAAATATCCCAGGCGGGATTTTGCAGGGCTTGAGCAATGGTTTCGGCTTTATCAACGGGCACTTCCAACACCACTGCAAAGGCGGCATCCTGTAAATAGTATCGGTAGGTCATTTTGGTGCCGCCGCCCACCGCCTTCTTGCCTTCTCTGGTTTTGGGGATAAGCAAACTGGCCCATGGGTCCTGGTCGTCATAACCACTGCCGACCATATGGAAATCCCGTAACAAGGGTTCCCGGTCTTGTTTGGTAACCCCACCCACCGCCTGTTTGCAGCGTGTAAAAGAGATCACGGTTTGGCCGAGTGCGGCAAACTCGGCCAGAAACGCCCGTTGCTCGCCGCCCGCGCCCAGCGCTGAGCACACCATGCCTAGCACGCCCGACTTAGTCGGAAAAGCCAGTGTATCCCGCCGCCCGAATTTGGAGTCGAAACCCCAGGACTGCAACGGCGCTTCCAGCCATAATAATAGACAAGGGTTATGCATATGCCACGTTCCTTGCGGAATGCTGCTTGAGCGCGGCAATCAAATCGTCGATACTGAAACTGTCGTCCTGCCCATAAGTGTATTCGGCCTGCTTGCCGAACAGGCTGCCGTGCAGCTTTTCCTGCTTTGCCAAATAATTCGTCATGGCATCAATGCTTGGTTGGAGAAAGCCGCCATCCTTGGCTTTGATCGCCGTTTCGAATGGTACTTGCAGGCGCTGGCCCCTGCGCACCAGCACCTTGGCGAATTCCCAGGGCGATGCACCCGATTGGGTGGCTTGCCGCGCGGCAGGCACAGCAACAAACAGGGCCTTGGTAAAGTTTTCGACCGCGCTAGGGAGATCTTGCCCTGCCAGGGTTTGCCAAAGCTGGCCCAGATCCAGGCTCACATAACGGTAGTAGGTGGCGGAGTTGAATTCCAGGCTGCCCATATGCGCCGAACCCGGTTCAGTAGCGAGATCGTCCAAGGCAGTGAAAAATTCAACTTCATTGCTGGCTTTATGCGTGGAAATCGCATGGGAAAACGATGCGGCGGCCTCGACATTCAGGTCGGCCGCTTGCGCAACCATGCGACCGAAAAGCGCGATATCAATGCCATCGATGGCTGGATTCAACATCTTTTTAGCGATTTTATGCACATCCTTATCCTTGAGTTTTTTGGCATCGAAACCCTGTTCCTGCGCATACTCGGCGAAAGCCCTGGCTTCGGTCATGGTAAAAAACAGCAAAGTGTCTTTGCTCAAATAGGAGGCGATCATTTCACCGCAACCATTTGCCTGCTCTTTCGACGCGCCTGAATCAGTGCAAACCTGCGCCACGATGTCGGCAACATGCTTGGTGCGAATGCCCAGTTTCGCGCCAAATTCGTGCATTGCCATGCGCACCGGCCGCTTCCACGCCTGTGAGCTGACGCGGGCGCGCTGCACGCCTCCGATCATGGCCGTTTTAGGAGCGCCCACGTCGTCGCGGTTGAGGCAGGTAACGGGAAAGGATTGCAGGATGTGAAATTCGATACGCAGATTTTTGAGCGGATTATTGATGATCATTTTGATATTGCCTTTTAAGTGAACGGATTGAATCGGTATGAATTGGAAATTAAATGGCTGCAGCCAGGGGAACGATCTGCAGCAGCCCGAAGCCGAACGCGCGCCCTCGTCCTATGCCCTGGGTGAAGCTCCGGGTAAAGCGATCTTTGTCGATGACCGTGAGTTCGCCCTTGAGCGTGGCGCTACCATGGGTAACCGCCCTGCCGGATTTCTCAAAAGTTTGCACGCTGATTTGTCCGGTTTGCAGGTTTTGGGGATTGACCTCGAATCCCCAGGATTGCGGCGCATGCGCCTTGAACCACTGCTCGATGCCTTCGCGCCCCCGAACGGGCACGACCTTGCCCGTTTGCTTGTCGCGCCTGCCGGGGTTGAGCGTGACTTCGAAGGCATAGCGTTCATGCGCCAGGAAATCGGAGCGAACGATTCGGGTATGGACTTCACCAAACTGCGGGGTCTGGTGCGGTTTGCGATTGGACAGCATCAGGATTTGCCGCATATTGAAATCGCCGCCCTTGTCCGCATAAACGATTCCGCTGCGAGTGCTGGCTTGCTTCTCGTTCTCCGAACGAATATCTTCAAACAATCCATACACGACCTTGTGCAGGGCATAAGCATCCTTGATGCCAAGGATGTTCATGTCGGCACGGCTCAGGCGCAGCACACTGGCATAAGCCACGGTGGTGTCTTCACTCATCCTTGCCTCCGTCTGCCGGCTTGCCATAAAAATCCTGCGCCCAGCGCGCTTTGATGCGTGTCTGGCTGTCATCATGGCTGAACCAGAGCAAATCATGCAGAAGGCTGGCGTAGTCAAGAGCGGTATTGCTTCTTGATTCAATCAGGCTGAGCAATGGGCGCAGGATGCGGCAGGCCTCGGGGACCGAATCGCAGGCCAATAGACGGCGCAACCTGGCTTTGGCCTGATCGCTCGCGTTGCCGTCCTCATAGCAGTGCGCAATGGCCTGGCCGATTCTGACGGTACCGTTTTGCTCGATTTTTGAACGGGCAACAGCAGCGGCAATGGCCGCATGGGGCAAGCGCTGGTTTTCGTATTCCAGATTTATACGAAAACCTGCCAACACCTCCCAACTCTGGTATTCGGTGGCGGGATTGTCGGCTCGCTTGAGTGCGGCACGCAAACCGTTGTTGGCCTGGCATCGGATAATAATGTAATCCACGAACGCCAGACTTTTACCGTGAGCCGGGACAGTTTTTTGCAGGGTGCCTTGGGTATCGATACTCATGCTGCTTCCTTGGTCGGGTTTTTAAGATATTTGCTCAAATTGGGCCGGTTTTTTGCCCACGCGTCGAGCTGACGGGCAGAATCATGGGGGCAATGGGTGTCGTAGGCCTTGTGGACGAACCGGGCGAAAACAGGACGCATGGCACGGGCCTGATCTGCGTCGCCGCAAGCATTCACCAAATCCTGAAACCGGCGCTCGCATAGTTGCCAGAAGAGATTGCCGGCTTGTGCACTCTGCCCTTTGGCTTCCATATTCTGGCTTTTGAAATAATTCAGCGTTGCGCCATAAACGGTTTTGGAGAGTCCATTCAGCTCGTCCATTTCTAACTGCAGATTGGTGAACCACAGCTCGCCCAAGACAATGCTTTCAAGCTCAATCACCGATTCCACAAAATCATCTGTGCCCGAAACATATTGCTCGCCCGCGTTGCTGCTGACACGCAAGCCTCCCGACCAGACTCCAAGTGTTTGCACATGAGGAATGGCGCGTTTCATGCTCAAACGGAGCTGATAACAGTCGAAGCTCTTGTTATTGGTTTGAGAAAAAAAGCTTAGTAATGCGGTCAGTAACCGCCAGGGGCGCTTTTCCGGATCAGCCCATATCGCTTTCGGGTCTTTAGTGGAAAAATCGACCGATACGCTCGGGTCGATAACCCCGTCCTTGTAGCCTGGATGAGAAATGCCTTCAGAGTAATGCAAGCCGCTTTCCACCAATAAACAAAAACGGGAAAGCGGGACAAGTCTCCCCATGAGGCTGGATTTCATTGCATTGGCAATCGGACAGTTTTCACCTTCCGGCATCTGCTCCCAAGGCGCCCTACCCACTCCTTGCGGATAAATACGCAGATTGGAAATTTGCTGCCGGGTAAATAAATTGATCCATAATGTTTCCAGCAGGGATTTGCCTTGCAAAAAATTATGCAGAAATCCCAGAAAGCCAATCGATGCGCTAGGCTTGCCCGTGGAAGGCTTGCCTTTGTCATTAAATTTACCTTGATAACCAGGCGAGAGAACGATTGAATTATCGGTTTTCTTGCCGCCCAGGCCGAATCCCATCAGTTGCACAATCAGCAAGGACTTGTCTGCATCAGTCAAGCGTTTCTCTATCTGGGATTGGATAAGTACGGTTGCATTGCCGGTAGAAACCTCGGCCAGTACCGCGCCAAAAGTTTGCACGGCGGCGGCTTTGATCCTTGGCATCTGCAAAAATGGCTTTTCACCGTAGAGATAAAACCGGTCATGCCATTTGTCGAGATATGCCAGACACCTCTTCGCCACCCCTGTCGGTTTGATATCCGCCCAATCGTCATCATTTTCAGGCGTACAGGCAGCCTGGGCAATAGCCAGCAAAAGTTTGGTCAAGGCGATCTTCTGCACCGGGTTGCCGCCCAATGCGCGGTATTCCGGATGACTGAACAACTGCTTCAGGCTGACTCGTCCCGAGTCCACAACGGGAATCCACGGCTCATCAACGAGATTGAACCGACTTACAGAGGTCATATTTTCGCTCCTTCCTTTTTTATGGTTTGATAGCCGATCAATGGGTCATAGTGGATACGGTAGTTACTGTTCGCCAAACTGTTATCGAGCGATTTGACCGCTCCGCTTTCATCAACCAGTGCCACGCGCAGCATGACGCTTTCCTCGTATTCTGGCCTCCCCAGGTAAAAATAATCGCCGAGCCAGTTGATTCGTGTTTTATTAACGGCGTCCGGAGCGAGATAATCAGCGACTTTCAATGTGTTTTGCATCAAAGTTGCGCTGATCTCGCGCCATTGCTTGCGCTTGAGGGAGCGGCCATTATGCGGGATCCATAGCCTCTCGTTATCCAGCAAGGTAACCCATGTCCCTTTCTTTAGCGGGTCGAGCTGATAGGCGCGAATCAGGAGCAATTCAGTGGATTCCAGCTCGCTGTGGCGGGTTTGGGCTTTTTCTTCCGGCTGCGTGGTGCCGCCTTTCGATAGCCCATGCAACGCCAGGCGTTCAAGCCGGGCTCGCATGACCTTCACCTGGTGTAGGTGCCGGGCCATATGCTCGCTCTCCTCTTGCGCGACATAGGTCGCTTCGATCAGCTCGCGAATCTGGCCTGGCAAACGAACTTGATCAATGCCCTGCCAGACTGCCAGGCTGCGGCAAAGCACATAGGGCGCGTAAATCTTCGCCGTGGCGCCAAATGCCAGTTCGGGGGATATGATTGCCTCTGCCAGATCGGGCGAGAGTATCCAGGCCTCGCACCGGGCTCCATATGGGCGCCGGGTTTCCATGTGCCGCCATAAACGCCCCAGCCTTTGCAGAAGCATGTCGGTAGGGGCGATACGGGTAACCAGGAAATCGGCGTCGATATCCAGGGATTGTTCGAGCACTTGCGTGCCGACGAGAATGCGCCCTTGCCGTGTGCGGGCCTCAGCGCCGCCTTTGCCAAAACAGGTAACCCATGCATCTTCATTGGCGGCTCGATCAGCTTTGGTAAAGCGCGAATGCAGCAGGCCGCACTTCACCTCCATTCCGCTGGTGCGGGCGGCAAGCTTTCGATAGAGATCCTGCGTCTCCTTTACGGTGTTTTCTATCCACAGCACTTGCTGACCTTCTTCAGCCCGGCGCAAAACCTCATCAATAGCGTCGGTTTCGAAGCGATGAGCAATGGTTACTGATACATCGGGAATTCGTTCCACGGATATTTCTGTGAAACCACCATCCTTAGGCTGTGCGGTAATCAAAGGGTAAGGACTCAGAGGGCAAGCATTACCCTGTGGCGCGATGCCCAGCAATGTGGCTCTGCGCTCCTGCGTCAGCGTGGCGCTCAGGATAATGACAGTGCAATGCAGTTGGCGCAGCGCTTTAACGAGCGCATCCAGAATCGTACCGGTAAAGCTGTCGTACGAATGTACTTCATCCAGTATCACTACTTTGCCAGCCAAGCCGAAGGTGCGAACAAAGCCGTGTTTGACATTCATCACCGCCATCAGGGCCTGGTCAACCGTACCCACGGCAAATGGCGCCAGGATGCTACACTTTCCTTGTGCAAACCACGCGCCGCCGGGGTTGCCCTCCTCGCCCATTTCGAACTGATTCAGCCATGCGTTGCCGTGGACCAGCAAAGCCTGCTTATGAGGCGAATCGTCCTCCAGAATTTGGCTCAGGAATGCATTGACCCGCTCATGGATTTTGTCTGAAGTAAGTTGGGTAGGCAGCGCGAAATAAATGCCCGTGGCCAGTTTTTTTTGCAGTAATTGATAAGCCGCATACAGGGCAGCCTCGGTTTTTCCCAATCCCATCGGGGCTTCGAGCACATACACGCCAGGTTGATCCGCTGCCTCGATCAGCCTGATTTGAGCAGCTTTAGGTGTAAAGCCGAATACTTCGAGGAAACTTGAACCGGGTTTCAATTGTGGCTGTATGAATCCGGCGGAATCCAATGCTTGTTCGATTTTGGGCCGCCAATCGCCGTCGGGGTCTTCAAACAGCGACCCGGAGCCGATCCAGTCGGAGACCGTGGTGAGCCCGGCGAGCACACGCGCCTGCATCGCATCCTTCACGATAGGGAAATCGGTATTCAGTGCCTGTTTGAGCTGTGCCAGCAATTCGATACGTTGCGCTTGCCAGCGCTCGCCGCCAAATACTCCGCTGACAGCTTGGTAAGCAGCTAAATTTGGCGAAAATCCATGATGCTGACCCAGGATTTCCGGAATGTATTTTCCAACGTTTCGAGCTTCCGTAGTCGCTTGGCTGACGCCGCCATGCCCTCCCCAACATTTCTCAGTCTCGGCATTAAACGCCTTCAGCGATGAAAGCACGGCCATATCTTTTCGAGAAAGCGCGGAATAAATTTTGTTCTGAAAAGTCGGGCTGACCTTTCCGATATCATGGGCAGCGGCGATCAATTCAGCGCCATCCGGAAACAATTCCGCCCGCAACCAGTCCGGCATTCGCATCATTATCGCCCGCGCTACTTCACCGACGATGTGGCAATGGCTCAGCACCAGCCTTCCAGGCAACACGGCGCCTTCATCTGTTTTTCGTGATTTGGCAAGGCACCGGTTTAAAGGCAGAGATGAGGAATCAGATGATTCAGATGGTTTTTGAATACGGGGTCCACGCATTTATTCGCTCCGTAGGAAATGAACGGTTGGGCTGGGCGCGAGTGGGAATCCCGATCGTTTTGCCCATCTCGACATCAGATCACGTCTCAAAAGCGTGAATGCGGCTATTTGAATATAATGCGATAGCATTTAAGTATGCTTCCCGTTTTCGGGATAGGAATCATCTAGAGTGCCCGCCACGCTCTGGCCAAGCCTCATCTTACGGGCTTCGAAGATAATGACTATTGGACTTTGGTACACCTGTCAGGCCAGGTGTGTAAGGATAATATTGACTTGCGAGCCAAACTGACGGGGCAGGAGGTTTGATATTGCTATCGCTATCGCGGGAGGAGCGCGCGAGGTAAGTGCAAGTAAGGGTCTAATTCATACTCAAGGCAACCGACAAAATCAATACTTGAAATCGTAGCGGAGAGGATCATTTTCTGGATGTAGTTGAAGCAAGCCCAGGCAATACAATGATTTTTGGGTGTGATAAAATCAAACCCGTTTTCAGCTGAAGGCTTTCCTTTTGTATCGCTTAATTGCCGGAATGCAGGGAAGTTCAACCGAACTTTGTCTGAAAACAATGAATAAGGTCAATTGCCCGGATGGTGAAATTGGTAGACACAAGGGACTTAAAATCCCTCGGGCTTAATCGCCCATGCCGGTTCGATTCCGGCTCCG
>CAJDTQ010000046.1_pt1 | contig 10416 bp, 10 predicted proteins | sample 7389881 | NCBI WGS metagenome assembly CAJDTQ01 (sample SAMEA7055658, study PRJEB34461) | soil metagenome | biome: terrestrial ecosystem; feature: Peninsula; material: soil | place: Antarctica | collected 2016
TTTAACCTGAATCACCGTCCTGAGACCTTCTTTCGGGTTGGGGAAGGGGCGATTCATGTGTGATTTACCATCGATAAAATATGTTATCAACTGTAAATGTACCACTTGAACAAGGCATTTATTCTTCGTGGAAATCGAAGCAACCATACCGGAACTCGCCCTCCAGTTTTTCGATGCGTCAGAGTTTCCGTTCTTGTTCTTGACCGCTTCGGCAATAAGGAAACGACCCTTAAGCGCCTCCACGCAGGCAACAACAACGCGTCGGATGTGCGCGGTGGCGTGCTCCAGCGCAACAACATTCACGTAGCTGTGGGCGAAACCCTCAAGGTTTTGCGACAGTCCGAACGCCACAAAAACCAAAGTCAAGTTCATCCTTGCTACCGATGAGGAGACTCCGGAAGCCAAAGAGCTGGCAAGAGGTGAACCCATCACCTGCGCCTAGGCGTTCCGTTAACTTCAAAAACTATCTCGATAATCTTTTTCTATGGCGCAAAGCGTCCGGGACAAGCCCTCTCCCCGCAATGTGAATTGGCTAACGAGAGTCAATAAATGGAGTATCTCCCCGGAGAAATGATCAGACTGGGATCAACTGCGGTTTTTAACATTTGACCAAGTCGCCATGAGGGACTGTGCTGGTTAGTAATTAAATCCATCGTCTGCACTCCCAAGCGATATGGCAAAAATCCGTGTTCTTGTCCCGCTACAAATAATGCCTGAAAGCAAGTCATAGCAGCATCCTCTGCTTCGGGACTAGTCTTGTCATAAAGAATAGGAACAGTAGAATCAAAGCATCGATGTGAAAGGCTGGTGAAAGTGATTAAGGGATCTATATCATATTGCAAGCAAACTCGGTACACCATTTGGACGAATGTGCGCACTGCCGAAGCCTTCATTGGAACCAACGGAGCATACCAGATCAATCCACACCCATCGAGCGCTGGATTTCGGGCAGAGCCGATTGGTGGTTGCCCCGATTTCCAATATGCAAGCGGCAATGCAACTTCGCTCGGCCTTCCTTCAAGAATCTGTAAAGTGGCATCCAGGCGGTCTGCAAGAGTCCACAAACGCCGCATACGTTGTCCTGGTAAAAAACTTAGGATTTGTTTCGCTACGCGAGTTTGGTGAGAGGCCATGAAAACAAGTCTTGTCCCGCTACGCCCAAGTTTCTTTTTTATTATGGAAATAGCCGCGCGAACCATTTCCTTATCTCCATATAATGCACCAACACCTGACCATGCCCCCACTCCATTTTGATAGGATAGCTTCCTCACATCTTCCTCAGACATAGAATGCTTTTTAGATCGCTCACCCGGATAAGGAATAAGCATAGACAGTACGCGCTGACGATTCATCAGGTTAATCGAGCTCGTCATGGAACCGAGTGACATTAGCACGTCACGCTGCGCATCTACTATTTTCTCCAGATCACAATCATTTGAGATACTGAAAAAGAAGGCAGTCGTGCGCTCATGCGCTGGCGCAAGGGTAATTGTCATTTGAGTAACAATGCCAAAGGCGCCCTGACAGAAAAGTCCATCGAGATAGGGTCCGATTCCCCACTTGAACGTTTTGTCTACGAGTGCTCCTCCCATTTCAGTAAGGGCTCCGCGGTAGAGAGTGCCATCAGGGAGAACCGCCTGAATTGAGGTCATCGCTCCAAAATGATCGGCATAAGGCGTTATTCCATAGCCGCGCTCTAACGTATTACCTACGAGACTGCATGTTGGCCCTGCGCCTGTGACGGGCACAAGAAAAGCTAGGTTGGATTTGTCCAGATATGCTCTGAGCTGACCTTGAGTTACCCCAGGCTCCAGCGTCACAATTCCCAGCTCGGCATCAAAGTCGAGAATGCGGTTCATTTTTGACAGGTCAATGACAACGCACCCGTCCACCGCGGGGTTTGCACTTCCATAACCCCAATTGTGGCCTGTACTAATGGGATAGAGAGGAATGCTGTAATGCGCGGCGATCAGGATGATGGTCTTCACGTCATCTACAGATCTGGGCAAAATTGCGGCTGGTATGGTTCGTCTAACTGGGGTGGTGCATACTGAATATGACGCTAATGCTTGCGTATCAGTTATTACTTTATCGGCACCAAGTGCCTCACTCCATTTGTCTATAGCTTCTTTTAGCTTATCGACATGCATTTTGATTTCTGAATCCAAGGTAAGCTTCCTACTTTCGCCGATTAAAGCGAGAATTCATCGAAATACTCTTGTAGATACTCGGACGATATACTGTGAAGGTTTTCAGCAAAACCCGTCGGGATTGTCAATCGCAAGATACCAAGGCAACCCTTGACTTCCCTATGTAGGCGGGCTCACCCGCAGCGTTGTGCTACGTTTTGCCGAATTCCAGCAGCGAAGGCGACGCATCGTTCAACATCACGCAACCGGTATAGACTAGCCTTGGTAACTCGACTTTTGCGGACACCCGTCTGACAACAATTCAAGATGCGTCTATTTGCCTAGACAACGTATAACAGACTTGCCGCCTTTATCAGACACCGCCAGTAAATCGACCGGAATAACTGCCCAGGAACAGGTTGGTAGAATTAAACAACGTGCCTCGACGTCATCGAGGTCTGAGTGTGGCACTGACTACCAAGAGTTGCCTATCGTAATGGCGTAGGACTGATGACCCTGACACATCAAGGACAGCGGAATTTCACCGGCTAGCTGCGACGCAATTAATTTGCTGAAATATTAACTACCACTGTTGGCTTGACAATGTAAGGCAGTATCAGTCGACGTAGAAATAAACCGACTCCTCCCCAAAGGGTGATAAACCATATAGGAACACCGCCAACAATTTGCTCCGGATAGGTCCATTGACCACTCCACACTCCCGTATACTCTATAGCAGCCCCCAAGAAAATCATGTAACCGATGTATGCCAGATCCGATGGTTCATGATACATCACAAGGCCCGCCAAGAGCAAAGCGGCGGTAACCCCTAGCAAAACATCCTGATTGGGAATAAGCCCAAATGCCAGGCAATATGGAATCACAATTATCCATATAGCGATACTTTTCGGGGGAGAGATGCCTCCAACCATGCGTTTTGCATGTAATAAATAAAATCCCCACATCAGAAACTCGTACAATGGCATTCCTAGCAGGTCTGGCTGCGTAAAAGCGAAGATCCCCTGTTTGAGAGAAGCCACATTCATGCCTGAAAAAAACAGGCATGCCAGGGCAAACATTACTATTTCAGGCTTCGACACCCGACCGAACGTCAGACTCCACCAACTCATGAGAATAATTGCCTTACCGATATTTGTCGGCACCAGAGCAATAATTACGAGAGTCCCCGCTAGCTGAGCCAGATAAAAACGCTTCTTAGTTACCACTAACCCAAGCACGTTCTTTAAAAAGGACATCTTGTTATTAAGAAAATCTGAATATCGGGGTGGCTGAAACATTCATAATACGGAAAGGACCATTAGATCACGTCAGAAAATAAAAAAATTGCGAGGACGCCAGTCAGGACAATTTGCGAACGATGTAAAAATAATTTAATGCTTCGCAGGATACTATTTGTGACGCTAAAAAACAAAACTGAGCTGAAAGCTTAAGTTGCTAATCAGCGTTATATTGATTCACAACCAGTAAAATTTTGAAAATTCTTCCACTTTTATCAATGTTGGCTCAGGAGGCTTTCAGCCCCGCATCACTGGAACGTGAGCCCGAGCCAACAGCCGAAATGGATCAAATAGCAAATGTTCTTGCGTTCCATGAACAGGGCGCAGAGGCGCTCCAGCCAATTTATCATTTCAACGCTTTAGCCACGAGTCGTTTACTTCGTTCCGGCGGAACGGTTCTCGACCTTGGTTCAGGTTCGGGGCAATACCTTGCCTATCTTGCCAAGTTGAGACCAGACATTCAAATAATAGGGCTTGAGCTATCACAAACAATGATATCAGTTGGACAACGCTTCCTAAGGCGGAACGAGTTAAGTGACCGTGTCGAACTTAGAGTTGGCGATATGACCTCGTTTACACCCAAGTTATTTGACGATATCGATGTGGTCAGTGCGGTATTTTCGCTACACCATTTACCTTATTGGAATAATCTTATTCAGTGTCTGGGAGAAATTGGCCGTCTACGTGAGAGATGTAAATGCGCTGTCTGGATATTTGATCACACGCGACCCCGTCATACAAAGACGCCAGAATTGTTCCCCTTGATCTTCACCCCAAATGCCCCTCCAGAATTTCAAACTGATTCCACTAACTCTCTGCGAGCTTCTTTCTCCTTCACAGATTTGTCGGGTGCGCTGGATAATTCGGCGATTAGGCATATGAATCACCAATGCTCACGTTTTTTACGGCTTTATCAAGCACATTGGATCAGATCAGACCGCGTTCCCGACGAAAGTGACTTTCCCTTGGCACAACTTGTGCAACCAATCGAACTGACCGGAGAGGTTAAATCCCAATTCAACAGCTTACATATGTTATTTCCACACATACCTCTCGATATACAAGCGTAATCGTGCGCCAACAGCGCAGGGCTCTCGTCCACCTTTTTGAGGTTGAAAGGAGATCAGGCATGAGCTTGCTCCATAGGAACGTCGAGTAATCTACCGTGCGCTCGAATAGCGCACATGATGCTCCACCCCGGGGATACTGTCGAAAAATATTACACTTTATTTTTCACTTAAGAAATAGCGGTACGTGGGAGGGTACCGCCCTTCCATTACTATACTTTGGCACAATTTGTGCCACCAATCGAACTGACCGGAGTGGTTAAAACCCAATTCAACGGTTTACATATGTTATCTCCACATATACCCCGCGATATACAAGCGTAATCGTGCGCCAACAGCGCAGGGCTCTCGTCTACCTTTTTGAAGGTTGAAAGGAGATCAGGCATGAGCTTGCTCCATAGGAACGTCGAATAATCTACCGTGCGCTCGAATAGCACACATGATGCCCAACCCCGGGGATACTGTCGAAAAATATTACACTTTATTTTTCACTCAGGAAATTGTCTTTATAACTTATTGTTTCTAAATATTAATGAACCAAGGCATAGTTATTGCTTCGCTCAATATGCCTAGTACTTAAGTACTATACGCTTAAGTATTACGTCGTAGTACAAGCTGTGACTTTTAAAGTATTTTATTTCGATAGATTTGGTTAAAACCACCGTCTAAAGACGGTGACTTTGATTTTAAGTATTTGACTCATGCGTGTTTAGCTTGATGCGGTTAGACGACTTTAGTCCTCTGCATTAAAGCTGCGCTGACCCACCTACTATCAGTTGGTGGTAGTTTAGTTTTATTTGGCAGCCCACCATTTTGGAGAAACGAATATGAACAAAATTATTCAATCACGGCGTTTCACGGCTGCGGCTATCGGATTGGGCCTACTAGTGGGAGGAGGTGCTGTCCAGAGCGCACCGATTCCTTTGCCCGCTGGACCGCTCTACTTTCAATTCAATAATTTGGAACAGATCGATCAAAGTCTTACCAATAGCATAAACGTCCCGGGCTATGGTACGGCTGGCAATTGGGGGGTGTTCAATATCTCCACTATACAATTGGGAGCCGTTGCGACCCCTAATGAGGATATTTCAGGCGGCACCCCATTCTTTACTGATGGTGGTATTGGCGGCCCTCAGGTACACGGAATTTTTTACGGTATTGATCTTGTGTCAGGAACGAGGGCCACCGGTGGTTCTATCGATTTTTACTGGAGCGATGTCGGTACCATTGATGCCAATTGTATGAATGGGGTTAATTGCGCGCCAAATGCAGCCACCATTGCGCAATTTACATCCGGAACATTGCTTGGTCATTTGAATTTCGCAAGTGGAAGCGATCCCTTGGTCGCTACTAACTTCCTAACAAGTACGACGGATGTCACCTCAAATCTTAACAACGGACAAGCTAATGGATTTGCCAATGTCGATGCGGCGGCGGGCGGTGCATGGGCGCCAGCAATGGATGGAAATTGGTTTACGCCGTCAGTCAATGGCTCGACAGTTATCCGTGACGCACGATTTAGCACCTTCTACAACTCATTAGGTAACAGCACGTGGGACGATCCTACCAATTCTCAAATCGTTGGTCTCCGCAGTAACGACCCATTTCGAGTTTTTAATGTCGGTGTCGTACCTGAACCTCAATCTTTAGCATTGCTCGGAATTGGCCTGGTTGGTATGGGACTGGTACGTGTGCGCCGTCGTCGCCACGTTTCTCGCTGACGATCATTTACGAGAAGCTACCGTGAGAAAGAGAGCCACAAGAGGCCTTTGGCCAAACTACTTATTGCCGTCCTGCTGGCCTGACAAACACTACCTAACCATGCTTTTCGGCCCGCCAAGCTTATAAATCAGCAAGAAGTCACCACCAATGTGGCACTCTCGATAGCTCTCCCATTTCCCAGTCAGGTTATTAAGGAGATAGTTAATGCTCTTGTAAAGACAGACACCAAAAAAATTGGCTGGCAAACAATTTGAGGCAGTTGCAAAAGCACTCCCTTTTGTTACACTAATTTGAACAATGCAAAGCATCGTTTTTTCTGACCTACAATGTCGCATCCAATTGGTACGCAAGAGGAAGTACGCAAGCAAGTACGCACGGAAGTCTTTAAAAAACAGGGGAGCACTTGCGTGCCTGAACGGGTGAATATAGACATTTCAGGTTGCAGCGACGAATCGCTCGTACCTCCTTGCCAGTCGATCCCGATCCGGCTGGTCCTTGATGCGCCCCGGCAGATGGAGCATCCCACCATCGAGCCGCTTCAGAGCTTCAAGCATCGGCCCATCCTTCTGCACCAACAGACGTTCTGAGACATGCAATCGGTAGTCCGGGTCAATACCGATCAGATGCGCGTCAAATGCGGCGTGGTGGATCTTAGACAACGGGATTCCATTCGGTACGACAGGCTGACCGAACTTCTCGTCTTTGTCCGAGATGATGTGCGCCGCGTCTAGCAGCAACGCCTCGGGTAATCCAGAAAGTGCGCAGCGACCGTTGTAGGCAGTGATGACTGCCTCGCGAAACGATGCCTGGTGGAGGCGTTGCTTGACAGAACGCAGCGCATAGCGCCGTTCGAGGGTATTCTCAGGCGGTGCTTGCACCGCCTGATCGGGAACGCCAAATGCAACCTGTGCCTTTAATGCCCTGGCGTCCCACCCGGAAATGAAGGCGGGCAACATAGCCTGATAGCGCCCCGGCGCAATGCCCAGAAAGTAAATGATTGGTATGCGGTTTTCAAAAGCCTCCCGAAGCCAACGGTTGTCGGCGGCGTCCGGGTTCTGGCCCATAAACGCATAATCCACGGTCTCATCACCCTCAAAAATCTGTCGATGCACTTCGCGCTGGTCATCGTACCAGACCTTTGCGCCTTGCTTGGGAAACACAGTTCTGATCGACAGCAAATACCGCATCTGTTGCGGCTTGAAAATGCCGCGTTGCGGATTGATAAGCGGTAGGCGTTGCCCTTGAAAGGTAAAGCCTGTTTTAAATTCAGCCGCAGTAAGGTGGTCGTGGATTTCTCCAAGCTCGCGGACATGATCGAATGCCGCCGTACGCATTAAGGCGTCGGAGTTCTCAGGGATGATCGATGCCATTATTGGGGTTTAGGGAGCAATGGAACGTAAAACCCGGTTAAGCATCTGCGTCGTTGGGGTTGCACAACGTCCACGAATGCTGTGGATTATAAATACACCGATCTGGAACTTTCTTAAAGAGCCATTTTCTGTCCCGGATCAGCCCACCTCAATAGTTTTGAGTAATTCTTCGCTTTTCCATTGCAGTGTCTTATTTCCGGCGTAAAATAAAATAGACTGTTCGGTCTATTTTTGATACGCTCCTCAACGTACACAGTAACAGTGGGCATCAGGTATTTTCTTTGATGTTCAGAGTGAAGGATGCCGATGCAGGAGCCCGGGAATACTTAGGAAACTATCTGCCTCGATGCCTATGGCCGAGCAAGTTCGCATCAATCATTACAGGTTGTAGAGGAATAATGACAAATAAACCGCGCAAATCAACCGAGGAAAAGTTGCTTTTGGCCGCACGCCGCCTGTTCTGCCGCGCCGGGATACATGGTACCGGCATCACAAAAATCCTTCAGGAAGCTGGCGTTGCGCGCGGCAGCCTTTATACGCATTTCGGCTCCAAAGAGAACCTGCTCAAGGCGGTTCTGGAAACGGAAGCGAACATGTGGTTTCACTGGTTCGACCTCGATCTGCCAGGTCTGAAGTGTTCCAACCGGGAGCGCATTCTGGTCCTGTTCGATCTTCTTGAGAAATGGTTCGAGAAAGAAGACTTTTTCGGTTGCATATTCGTTAACGCCGTGGCGGAGCATAAAAAGGATAGCGGCTGGGTGAAGGAGAAGGCGGGTGCGTACCGAGACCAAATAATTGACCGTCTCAGGGCATTGGTTATAGAAAGCGGCGCCATGGATTCGGATATGGTCACCCAGAAACTTGGCCTGATCATCGAGGGCGCAATCATAACAGCCATGGTTACGCAAAACAGCAAAGCAGCCCATATCGCACGGCTTGCCGCCGGCGACATTCTTCAGTGCATGGAGTGCCTTCCCTCTCAGGCAAATGACGCCGCACCGGTTACGACTGCTGCCATGGGATCGACATCGGCAGGAATCCTTCAGGAGAAATCAACGAGTAGCATTTAAGACTATTTATCAAAAGGAGCGGCGATTTCTGTTGCTTCAGATTATGGCGGCATTCTTTTTCATACACTTAATAGAGGAGCTTTCTCATGAAATTTAAACAATTGCGAAATGCAACGCTACTCATCGAATACGCGGGGAAAAAATTCCTGGTTGACCCCATGCTGTCAGAAAAGGGCGGGTTTCCCGGATTCGAAGGCACGATCAATAGCCACCTAGCCAATCCTCTGGTCGATCTCCCGGTTCCGATGGACGAGATCCTGGATGTCGATGCCGTCATCGTTACGCATATTCATCCCGATCACTGGGATGAGGCAGCCATAAACCTGGTACCCAAGGATATGTTGATTTTTTCACAAAGCGAGAAGGATGCAGCGGACATACAAGCGCAAGGATTCAGCAATATTCGGGTACTGGGAGAGAGCACCCTCTATGACGGCATCACGCTCATCAAAACCCCGGGTCGGCATGGGGGAGAAAAAACGATGGAGGAGTGGGCAGACCTGTTGGGACATGTGTCCGGCGTCGTATTCAAGCATCCGGATGAAAAAACCTTTTACATCGCCGGAGATACCGTCTGGTATGAGGGAGTCGAGGAAAACCTGCGGAAATATGAACCCGACGTCGTTGTCCTGAACAGCGGAGACGCCCAGGTCCTCGGTTATAACCCCATCATCATGGATAAAAAGGATGTCTATGAGGTATATAAAGCCGCGCCCAAGGCTACCATCATTGCGAGCCACATGGAATCTGTGAACCACGCCATGCTGTCGAGAAAAGAACTGCGAGAATTTCTTAGCGAAAAGAATATGACGCAACGGGTATTGGTCCCCGAGGATGGGGAAGCCTATAGTTTTTGAGAGAGCTAATTGACCGGTGGGCGCTTCCGCAGAGCCTTGCTTCGCGCCTCCGTCGAGCTGGCGCTCGGCGTTTTGGTCAAGTGAACTCACCCGGATGTATCCAATTCTTTGACTGGTCATGGTTCTTTTTCCTGATAAATGTCAGGATAGATTTTATGACCTTTGTTATTTTCCGTTAATTATTATAAATAATAACCCTAAACGGACATTAAAAGAGGAAAAAGTGTCAGGTCTGGTTTGTCAGGTTACGGTGTACCTCAAAATGACGCTATTTGTTACCTCAGTAGTTGCCCCGGAGGAGCAACGCGGGCAAGTATATTGCTGATAGCCACCAGATAATGCAGTATGCAAGTACGAGCACGATCCATCGAATTAACCCAAAGCCCAATGCCCAGACCAAGAACGAGCCGCCTATTAAAATTATCAGCGAGATATAGAAAAATAACGGGGATCTGATGAACCAGAGCATTTTGTAAATCCAAATCTCCCCTGGCAAGAAGCTGTCGCCTACCATTGCACCAGATGCAAGCACCGGGTCAGTGACCATAGCCAAGCAAAAAATTGCCAAAACAACCGTGGCAAGGCGCGCAGAATCATGTTTGACTGCCATTTATCCCTTTATCATAGTGATTTGCCTCAGGAGCATTACAGCATTGTAGGCAATAAAGTGCAGGTACAGCGAGGATTGCAGTCGATTCGCCATGACATGTATGGAAAGTCTCGCGTATCAAACACTATCTCCTTGGGATTGTCACACGATTGAGATTTTATTCGTGATTCCTTAAGCCGTTTTTCTACCAATATGGGGTAGTGTGCACATAGCTGCAAAAACCGCCACATAAAATACACGAAGAATAATGAACCGATCCGGGTTTTATGGATGCTGTCTGGTTTAAGTCATGC
>CAJDTQ010000054.1_pt1 | contig 10310 bp, 13 predicted proteins | sample 7389881 | NCBI WGS metagenome assembly CAJDTQ01 (sample SAMEA7055658, study PRJEB34461) | soil metagenome | biome: terrestrial ecosystem; feature: Peninsula; material: soil | place: Antarctica | collected 2016
GCGCATGCGGAACGCGCTTTGGGGGCTTTTTATCGGCGATGCGCTGGCAATGCCCGCGCATTGGTTTTACAGCCTGAGTAACATCCAGCAATATTTCGATGGGGGTATCAGAAAATATGAGGCCGCGCCTCATCCTCACCCTGAAAGCTTCATGGTCGGGATGACATACACTCCGGATGTTGAAACCGCAAATCGCCTGGGTCGTCCCTATGACATTCTTCACGAACATGCCCGCTTCTATGAAACCAGTTATAGCGAGTCGACTATCCAGTCTTCGGAACAGGAGAGCGAGCACGGTAACCACGTTCCCCGACTGGAAGACCGTTTCCATTACCATCATGGATTGGTGGCTGGAGAGAACACGCTTGCTGCTCACCTGGTTCGCGTGCTCATGCGTTCGGTCATACGCCTGGGCCGCTATGACCCACAAGACTTCCTTGACGGGTTTATAAAGCATCTCACCACACCCGGGAAAAACCGCGATCCCTATACCGAGATCTACATCCGGCGATGGTTCGAAAATTATTCCCGAGGCGTTCCGCCCCATGCCTGTGCGGAACTGCAACGCAACATATGGTCTATCGGTTCGCACGGCGGCGTTTTGCGTCCCATGGTTCTCGCGATGCTGGTCGAGAGCGCTTATCAGGGGCTTGGGTTCGCCATTGAACATCAGTGTCTCACCCACCGTTCCGAAAATGCAGCGAGCGCGCTGGGTATTCTTGTCCCGCTTATGGATTCACTGGTAAACGGTGCCGATCCGGTCGAGGCTATTTCTGCGCACGCCAAGCCGATACGCATGCCCCATATAACCGGCGAGGCGCTTTTCGCGGCTTACCGCAAGCATAATGGCCCCGGCAACATCCCGAAAGATGAGATGTGGCAGCTTCATGTAAGACTTGACGATGCGCCTTATGAAATCGTCCAATTCGCCCGGCAGTACACCGAGCATGAAGTGATACGTAATGTTCTTGCAACCGCGTGTTATCCGGAACACGGTCTTCCGCTGCTCCTGTATCTCATCATGAAACATGATCTTGGGGTGGAGGACTCTCTTTTGGCTAACGCCAACGCCGGCGGGGACAGCGTCCACAGGGGAATGATCATGGGGCTGATCGCCGGTGCGGCCAATGAAGAACTGCCGGAGCACCTGATAAACGGATTGGTTGCTCGCGACGAATTGAAAACGGAGATTGATACATTTGTGGATATCGCGCTGCGGGGAAACGCTGTCTGATCGGTATCCCAGGTGTGCTGTAATTTCATTCGAAACGTGTCTTGGAGTCCTGGATATTGGCGACCTGGGCCATTTCCAGGGAAAATAATTTCATAAGCATAAAAATAAGTTTTGCCGGAAATTCGGATGTGTAAACCTGGTGGGAGAGGAAAACATAATGCGGCATTTGCGGGCGATTAAATATTCTATTAAAGATCGCAGTACACGGTTCGTGGCTTATTGGGTCACCGTTGTGGTGGGGTCGTGTCTAATTGCGATAAATCAGGGAATTCCATTGCTTCTGGGAGAGCCGATGACGATCGGACGGTGGATCTCGGCCTGCATCACTCCGGTGGTTCCGTTTCTGGTCAGCTGCCACGGACAAGGAATGAAGAAGACGGGCTAGCGTTTTCTCTGCGAGAGTAAACCAAGATACTTGAGAGCTGGTGGTGATGACCTGAAGAGGCTTAATTCCGGGTTCGGTGTGAGTCGAGGCAACGCACCAGGACATGCGATCAGTCATGGGTGCTGCAAACTTTGCCATGCATTTCGTTCCGGCGCAACGCGGTACCCTACGTTTGTTCTCGGCCATGGCAGGTAGTTTGCTATCTCCAAGTCTATAACCTATAAAGATTGGGGCGGTATTCGTTTATCAATTGCTCACGTCAAGCAATCAGTTCGAAACTCGCGCCAAAAACGGCTTCCATCAACTTTACGCAGTGGAGGACCTTATGAGATTGCTTTTTTTCGGGATGCTGCTCCTCGGGTTCGCGCCGTCCGTTGCGTTGGCTCAAGCTCCGGTACCCGTCGAGACGACGATGGAAAACATGCTTACGGCTATCCAATCCGATTCATTGGCAGCTTTTGTATCCTCCGGGGACCCGGCGTTCAAAGCGGGTATGGCAGAAGAAGTATTCGATAACATAAGCGAATCTCTCGGCTCCCGCCTCAAGCAAGGCTATACCGCGAAATTTCTGACCCAGCTGAATCAGCAGGGTTTCACGGTCTACCTGTGGAAGCTGGAGTTCAAGGATGCTGGTGACGACGTCCTTGTCAGCGCTGCCATAAAGGATGGGAACGTGAGCGGATTCTGGTTGCGGTAGCAATCCACTCGGCCGGTTTTCATGTCACCCATGATTGGAGACGCCTTGCGAAGTGAGGATTGGAGGCCGCTGGTGCTGCCTGTGTTGGAAACTCGTATGGCCCTCATTCGGTCTAATAAACGGAACATAAATTGAGGTGTGCGGGATAAATGATGTATGAAACATGGCGTATGAATCGGGAAATCGGGAGTTGTAGGGCGCATCGGAAAATTCAGGCTCTGAGCACTTATAAATTAACCGCCCAACACGATTTTTAAGGGTAATCTTCAGTAAAATCAATCGGATCCCATGAAAAAAATCCAATCAGTCTGCCTTGTCGTCATGTTGCTGGGCTTGATCCCCGTCAGCTTGGTATGGGCGCGTGGCGGCGGGGGGCACATGGGAGGAGGACATTTTGGAGGCGGAAACGTTGGAGGGGGACACCTTTTTGGGGGAGGACACGGGGGTGCAGGTTTCAGGGGAAGGGGAGGTGGATCCTGGGTGGGGGGCCATTACGGAGGAATACACCGGGGAGGTCATTACCGTGGCTACCGCGGCTATGGTTATCGCGGATATGGATACGGTTTTGGCGGGTATGGTCTGGGCCTGGGGTTAGGCTTGGGCTATGGTCAGGGTTATTACGGTTATGGCTGGGGTCCGCCGTATTATTACCCGCCCTACTATGCATCTCTGCCCGCCACTGCCGTACCCCAGGTGCCGCCAGTGTATATACAGCGGCCGGATACCGCGCCGCCCACGTCGGCGCCCATATTACAATCCAATTACTGGTATTACTGCGAGAACCCGGAGGGTTATTATCCGGAGGTCGAAGCGTGCGCCGGGGGCTGGTTGCAGGTCGCGCCCCGATCGCCTGATAAATAAAAGGAACGCCGCCATGTATAGCATGCTCAGATGGTCCGCTTTACTGTTGTTATTCTCGCTGGGTGCATGCGTGAGCATACCGTCAGGTCCCAGTGTAATGGCTCTGCCAGGTTCGGGTAAAAACTTCGATCAGTTTCGAAATGACGACTTCCACTGTAAACAATATGCCAATGAGCAAGTTAGCGGGGTAACGCCAAATCGAGCCTCTGTTTCCAGCGGGCTAGGGAGCGCGGCCGTTGGCACGGGGCTTGGCGCGGCGGCTGGCGCGGCTTTGGGTGGCGGAACCGGTGCTGCGATTGGCGCTGGTAGCGGCTTGTTGGGCGGGGGGTTGCTGGGAAGCAGTGCCGCCAGAGATTCGGGATATGTTACTCAGCAACGGTATGATATGGGTTATATACAATGCATGTATGCCAAAGGTAATCGCGTCCCGATAGCCGGTCAGATCATGGAAAACGCTCCCATGAGCGGCCCCGGTCAGAGTAGTGCGCCGCCCCGGACAGGTGATATACGCCGTTCTCCGCCTCCACCGCCGCCGCCGGGTAATCCCCCACCTCCACCCCCGCAATGAGGCGCTCTTGGTATGTTGCTAACAGCAGCAGCTACTCGTAGGATAGAAAATCCTCTGCCAGCGAGTCAGGGCCGTAGCGCCTGATCAGCCCTTCAATCTCCGAAAGCAGGGTGTCGTCTTCATCTTCCTCCAGGACGCCGTCACCAATCAGCCTGGCCGGCAGCCCCGAGACGACGGCTTCTCTTATCGTTTCCAGTGTCGGCGGATTCTCCCGATTCTCGTCGTTCATCACGGCGTCAATCACCCGGGAAAGCGGTTCGCTGGCAGTGTTACGGGAAAAGTCGATAGCGAGCGCATCGCCGCCGAATTCCTCGATCAGTACGTCGAGTTCGTCAAGCAGCGACGCGTCGATATCGACATGATGCAGCCGCTCCGCTTCGCTCAACGAAGTGGACAACAGGCCTGCGATAAAAACGCGCACCGAAGCGAGCGTTGCAGGTTGTTCGGCATCCGGATCGTTGACCTGGCTCTCGATAAGCACCGACAGATCGGCACTGACGTAGATGGCAACATCAATCGAATTTTGAATCATGGCGTTTTCCCCGGTACGGAATGCTCGAATGACAGCACATGAAGATACTTCACTTGCTTGAAAACGTGGAGTTTGGCCAGCATTCACTTTCTCCAGCCACTGTGCCAAGCCTTGGTCGTGCAATGGAAGATGTCACGTTCCTCAGTTTAGGTCGCACGGCAAGAAAGTCAATGGTCGGCCCTGTGCTTTCACACTTGCAGTTGAAGTCGCTGATCTTTTGCGCAGCGAACTCATCCGGAAGTTTAAAAATTAAATGGCGGTATCAAATAACGGTATATGCAATAGGTTTTTTAACCCGATTCCCGGAAAGATTGGCAATTTTTTCGCAGATCGTCGCAATGTCGTCGTTTTGGCTTGGCGACTTCGTCGAGCATATTGGCAGGTTGGCGCGGAGAGCGGTTTTCTTGCGTTTTCACGATCAATTCGGTACGCCGGGAGCCCTACAGCAGGGACAATATCGTCACAACGCGTTTGATTTACACTTGACAAAACCTGCGAGTTCTCCTATAGATATCAGTAGAATATTCGTTCTGAGTCGGGGTATACGGCAAGACAGAGAACTTACCCAAGAAGTATCAGGAGTATCAGGTCTTGCCACCCCAGTTGCCATCGCATTTCGAACGCACACGGATAGTGATTGCCGGTTCAGAGGCGCCGCTGAGCGTGCCAAGGAATAATATTTCCAAGGATAGCAATGTATCAAAATATTCTGGTTCCAGTTGACGGTAGCACAACCTCCCACCTTGCAATACAGGAAGCCGCCCGGCTTGCCAAACACCAAGAGCAAAGCGTGCACGTGAAGTTGGTGCATGTGATGGCCGACATTCATCTTCTGAACGAAAACAGCTATACCAATTACGCCGAGATTAGAGAAATAGAAACGAGCATCGCTAAGAAAATACTGGCACAAGCACAAGAGGTGGCGCGGCAAGCGGGCATGACAGCGAAGGTAAAATTGCTCGAAGCCGGTGGCGAGCGCATCGCCAGTGTAATCGTAGCAGAAGCCAGCCGCTGGCCAGCCGACCTGATCGTTATAGGTACCCATGGTCGCTCCGGCTTCAGCCGTGTACTGTTCGGCAGTGTCGCCGAGGGGGTAGTGCGGACTGCCCCTATACCCGTGCTACTGATTCGCAGCGCATAGATCAAGGTTCGGATAAATGCAAATATCATACTAGCTCATCATGAAGCCATGCCGCCCTGTTTTACTCTGCAGGGCGCACAATATGAATCGCCGAGAGGACATAGTCATGAAATTCCAACTGCAAATCACGACACGCGATGTTCCCCATTCTGAAGCACTGGAAAACCATATCCGGAAAAAAGCGGAAAAGCTCGAGACATTTTATTCGAATATCATTGGATGCCGCGTGGTAATCGAGGTCCCTCACAAGCACAAACATCAAGGCCGCGCGTTCGACGTGCGTCTCGATATTACCGTGCCGGGCAAGGAACTGGTGGTGACCAGGGAGGCGGATGAGGATGTATACGTTGCGTTGCGTGATGCATTTGGCGCTGCCAAACGTCAGCTCGAAGACTACGTCCGTCGCCAGCGAGGAGACATCAAGGCGCATGCGCCTGTATTGCGCGGCAAAGTAGTGCGTCTGATTGCAGAGGAGGAGTATGGCTTCATCGAGACGCTCGACGGACAGGAGCTATACTTTCATCGCGAAAACCTCGCTAATGTCAATTTCAATCAACTGGCGGCAGGCAGTGACGTGCAGTTCCTGGAGGATATCGGCAGTGAGGGCTTTCAGGCGAAACGGGTGAGTACGGGTAAGCGCCATGCCAGAGAAGCAGAGGATGAGTAAGAAATGAAGAGCAAACTGTAAATCATGAATGAACAATACGAAATCCGGCCGCCTGCAGAGTTATTCGAAAAGGTGAAGGCATTAACTTGAAAATGAACAGTTATCTGTGCGAATCGGGGCAAGGCGCGTGAAAATCAACCTGACTGCCGGAGACGCGCTGATTTTCGTTGACATGCAGAATGACTTTCTCCCGGGTGGCAGCCTCGCCGTGCCCTCCGGCAACGAGATCATTCCGATACTCAGTCGTTACATAGCGTTTTTTCACGCACATGGGTTGGCTATTTTTGCCACTCGCGATTGGCATCCGCCGGACCACTGCTCCTTTATGCAACAGGGAGGGCCGTTGCCACCTCACTGCATCGAAGCAAGCTGGGGCGCGGCATTTCCCGCCAGTCTTGAATTCCCCTGCGATATAAACATCATTTCGAAGGCGACCACCAGGGAAAAGGATGCGTATTCCGGCTTTACCGATACCCCCCTCAATGGTTTACTGAAGTCGTCCGGCACCGAGCGTGTATTTATCGGGGGACTCGCTACAGAGTATTGCGTGCTCAATACCGTGAAAGATGCCCTGCGGCTTGGCTACGCTACCTACATTCTCGCGGACGCGGTTCGTGCGATCAATTCAAGCTCGAATGGCGGCTTGCATGCGCTTGAAGAAATGGAGGATCTTGGCGCTGTTCCCACCCATTTTGAAGCGGTTTCAGCGTGCGCCCGCTTTCCAGTCCCTTTTTGATTGACCATTATCAGCTTATGGTGTTGCAGAGCTACGGTGAGCAGCTATAGAGCAAACCGCGATAGTTGCGCTTTTCGTACCCAAGCGCACCCCGGGGCGGAATTTCATGGTCGCGGCCGCGCTGGAACAGGCGCTTGATTTTTCGAAAACATTATATTTTCTCCAGAAGAGCTGGCTCGGCCTTGTGCCACGTTTCGCACCTTTTTTACCGGCTAACTTCGAGCAATTTTGTTTTAACGGCGATGTTCATGCCATGCCGGAAGGAAGTTTTTTCGCAGCTTACCTGTTCGCGCAGCGGCATTTTGGGCGCGCTTCCGGCGCTCGTTGGCAGATCACCCGCCGGATCAGGTTTGGTGTGACACGGTTAAGTCATCGCGGTTTAGTCATTTATCCCTTTGAATTGTTGAGATATCCGTATCATCATGCGTGGAGAGTAAACGGGTCAATTTCCCCCACGCCTCCAACTCGGTTGCCGAACTGTCGCCCTCATTGAAAAACTCTACCGCATGAAGCCGTTCCTGCGGCGATAGCGCTTCCTGTTTTTCCTGCAATGAGTCCAGAACTGCGAGATCAGCTTCAGATGCATCGTTTGAGTCGCGCTGCCTCTGAGTGACGCGTGCGCGCAGGGTGGCTGCGCTGGCCTGCAGCGACGCGATAGCAAAAGGCGCCCCAAGCTCCTGTGCGAGTCGGCAAAAATGTTCGCGCTCATTCTGTTTGAGAAAAGCCGCATCAACAATTACCAAAGCACCGCCAGTAAGTAGTTCTCGTGCCAGTTCATGGAGGCGTGCATAGGTGCGCCGTGTCGTATCTGCGCCGTATATGTTGCCTGTATGCGAGCGGCTGTCGGCCAGCGGCGGCAATCCGAATAAGCGCTTGCGCTCTACGTCGGAGCGGATGCGTATTGCCTGGAACCGTTCCAAAGCTGTCTGTGCAAACGTAGTCTTGCCCGACCCCGGCAAGCCATGGGTGATGATGAGAGCAGGGCACCGTTTCGCGAGGTGCTCCGCAGCCAGAGCAAGAAAACTGCGCCCGCTTGCCAATGCCTTCACCCTGGCATGTTGCGGCAGGCTTGTTTGTCCAGCGCGGATAGCGCTGACCATCGCACGCACGGTGGCACGGTAGCAGATATAGTAGCGTAGCACCGACACGCCGCTATAATCGCCGGTGGCTTCCAGGTAAGCATTCAAGAAGCGGTAGGCAAGATCGGGCCGCCGACAGTGCAGCAGATCCATCATGGTAAAGGCAATTTCGCTCATCACGTCGATCCAGCGCAGCGCAGGATTGAATTCGATCCCATCGAATGGAACAGGCTGCTGACCGATAAGGGCGATATTGCCGAGATGCAGATCACCATGACATTCGCGAATAAAGCCGCCTGCACGACGCTGCTCGAGCCGAGCCAGGCATTTAGCATATTCAGCCTCGCCAGCGTGGCGCAGCGCGATCACGCCGGCCTCATCTTTGCTATCCTTCAACAAGGCTTGTAGTTGCTCGAAAATCTTCGATACCGCCGAATATATCGCAGCAGCGGAACCATACTCGAACTCCGCTTTTGCCGCAGGCAGGCTGCTATGAAACTGAGCGATTGTTGTCGCGAGACCATCTATATGACACGGCAGGATTTTGCCGCGAGACACCAGTTGATCCAATTGTTTGGACGAGGCAAAGCGCCGCATCCGCACAGCATATTCTATCGCTGGCAGCGTGTTGAGCGCAGGTGCTTCCGGCGTTCCCCCGATGGGCACGACATTGAGATATATCCGCGGCGCGAGACGGCGGTTAAGCCGAATCTCTTCTTCACAGTTATAGCGACGCAAGGCCAGGCTGGTAAAATTCACAAAGCCCAGGTCAACTGATTTTTTTATCTTATAGGCGTATCGCCCTGCCAGCAGTACCCAGGAAATGTGAGTCTCGATCAACCGCACGTTCTTTACCGCATGAGGATAACAGCGAGGGTCCAGCAAGGCATTGACCAGGTCGCGTTGGGCACTTTCATCGGCGGATGGAGCACTGGAGGGCAGTTGCGATTGTTTGAACGTGTTGATCATGATGATGTTGTTTCGACTAAAGAAGAAATCAGGCGATCCCACGCCATGCATCGAGCATGTGCCGCCGGTCTATCGAGGGCTTGATCCCCTGAGGTAAATCCTTCGGCTGAACGCCGGCAGCCTGTCGCATTTAAAGGAAATCGGCTGCAAAAGCGTCTGCCGGTTCATATTTCGCCGCTTATTCGGCCAATAAGAATAAAATCCGCGAAATTTGTTCTTACCCGGCCATTTTTTTACTTTGATGATTCAAGTTCAGCCGGTTGCTAGTCAAACTGTTTAGCGAAAATTGCGAGAAATCTATCAAGTGCATCCATTGGCAGACGGTTGATGCCTGCCGCCGCCTTACGCCCACCGCCGGTTTCGAATTTCATGCAAAGCACGTCTGCGCCCTCTGGCTTTGCCATCGGCGCACGTACACTGACCGAATAGCCTCCATGGCGAGTTGGTGTAATCACCGCGAAGGTGAGTCGGGCAGCAAATAGGCAGCATGACGGGCGTCCTCCGACAACGGAAGCAATGAGCCTGCCATGCCCATATCGTCGTGAAATCCCGCTGCGAGCAGATTGAAGGCAGTTGACCCGGCAATAAAATCGAATGGATCAGGATACGGCTTCATTTCTTCATAGAGCTTGACCGGATGAAAATGCAAGTCATCCACGCTATCGCCGTAGCCATTGTAGTTCAGGCATTTCCCCAGGTGTGCCAGCTGTTCTATTTGTGATTCGGCAAGTCCTGCACGCTTTGCAAGTGCGCGGGCGCTTTGTCCGAGATTATCGCCAAAGGCGGCGACGACAGCCCAATGGCGATACCGCCCCTCCAGGGATCGATCAACGAGAATACTGGTACATACATCGGCGGATACATCGATATGGGTAACCAGATTGATGTGTTGTGGTATTTCGCCGGCATAGTGATGATCAAAATACTCGACATGGACCGCAGCTTCCAATAGCTGCATGAGCCGCGAACGGTTGCTATCCAGCGAAATGTCGAGTACCGTTATCCGGTCGCCGGCACCGGCCTGCACCCTGTCAAGCAGCTTGATATCGCGCTTTATCCCGGTTACCAATTTCGCTTTAACAGGATTCGCCAGCCGAAGCTGATGCAGTGCGCATAACCCGTCGGCGTCGCCATTGAATACATCGTAGTTCATATTATTTCTTTGAAACGTAAGCGCTTTTTATTTATCGATAGTACTATCAGCTACATTATTGACAGTACCGAATTTTGATTAACCGCCTGGACGATCATTCACCATGAAAAATATCATATTAACTGCAATATTATTATTCCTGGCTTCAATGGCGCAGGCTGAAGTGCAGGGTAAGGAGGTGACTTACCGCGCCAATGGTACCTTATTGAAGGGTTATATTGCTTACGACGACGCAATTCAGGGCAAGCGTCCCGGTGTGTTGGTGGTGCATGAATGGTGGGGGCTGGA
>CAJDTQ010000093.1_pt1 | contig 10276 bp, 6 predicted proteins | sample 7389881 | NCBI WGS metagenome assembly CAJDTQ01 (sample SAMEA7055658, study PRJEB34461) | soil metagenome | biome: terrestrial ecosystem; feature: Peninsula; material: soil | place: Antarctica | collected 2016
CTACATCGCCGCCATCAACATCGAAACCGTCTACGCCGAAGAAGCCACCAAACACGGTGTGGAAAGCGGCTACGTACCCTTTGACGGCATCGCCCTCACCGACACGTTCCAACTCAACGAAACCGACGGAGCCTTCGATTCCGGGGTCTTCCCGGAGAACTCCGAGAGGGTGCAGCGTCAGAAGGATCAAGGCATTCGGGTGATCGTTATGAACCCGCCCTACTCAGCGGGTCAGACCAGCGCAAACGACAACAACCAGAACCAGAAGTACCCCGTCCTAGATGCGTCTATTGCTTCCTCTTACGTAGCAAGATCATCTTCTTCGCTGAAGAATAAGCTATATGACTCGTACATCCGGGGTATTCGTTGGGCGTCTAACCGAATTACGGATGATGGAGTCATCGCGTTTGTCTCTAATGGAAGCTTCATTGAAGCGAACAATGCAGATGGTATTCGTAAAGTCTTCGCAAATGAATTTTCTAGAATTTTCGTATATAATTTACGCGGAAACCAGCGAACCTCCGGTGAGGTATCACGTAGGGAAGGCGGCAAGATTTTTGGTAGCGGTGCGCGTACTCCCATCGCCATCACGATCCTCATCAAAAATACTGGCCATGATGGTGAAGCCGAAATTCACTACCGTGACATAGGCGATTATCTTACCCGTGAACAGAAATTGGACATACTTCAGATTGAAGGGTCACTGGAAGGAACCACTTGGGAAACCATCACTCCAAATGACCAGGGTGATTGGATTAATCACCGCGACGACCGATTTGAAAACTTCCAGCCACTTGGAGATAAGGCCACTAAAGGTAAAGAAGGCTCTTCGGCGATTTTTCGTAATTACAGCCTAGGGCTATCCACAAATAGGGATAGCTGGGTCTATGGATTCAACCGCAGTATGGTGTCATCTAACGTTTCACGAATGATCCGTTATTTCAATGGAAAAGTTATCCAATATATGATTAGTTTAGAACAGGGTGTTATTCCGGCCTCGATTCCTGATTTTATTGATGTCGATGCAAGAGAGATTTCTTGGTCAAATAGACTCAATGCTTATGTAAAATCAAATACAAAATTCGAAATGAATCCTGACGCACTCCGATCGTCGATCTATCGACCATTTAACCGGCAATTCGTCTATTTTGACCGTACGCTGAACGAAGCGCCGGGGCAGCAGCCGAAATTGTTCCCCGCAGCTACTACGTCAAATGTGGTGATAGTGGTACCTCAGGGCGCGTCTGCAGCGGCGTTTTCGGCTCTAGTCGTTGACGCTGTTCCCTCTCTGACGCCAAACGGAGGCAACCAGTGTTTCAGCCTTTACACGTACGAACCCGCCCCGGCCGAAGCTCAGGCGGACCTATTCGCGGACGAGGCGTCCGACGTCGTCAATAGTTACCGGCGCAAGGACAATATTACTGACGCCACGCTCGCTACGTACCGGGATTTCTACGAGGATCTGAAGCTTGGCAAGGAAGACATTTTTTACTATGTCTACGGCTTGCTACACAGCCCTGCGTACAAGGAACTGTACAAGGCGGATCTGATGAAAATGCTCCCACGGGCTCCCAAGGTCAAGGACTTTTGGGGCTTCAGCGTTGCCGGGCGTGAACTCGCAGCCTTGCATCTTAACTATGAGACTGTTCAGCCGTACCCGCTGGAGGAGCTCACGGCAGGCGACAGAGTCTCCGAAGATGCCTATGACTTTTATAGCGTGAAAAAGCTGTCCTTTGTCAGCCGTAAGGACCGTTCCAAGATTGTTTATAACCAGCACATCACCCTGGCCGGCATCCCAGAGGAAGCGTATGACTATCAAGTGAATGGGAAGTCTGCCCTGGAATGGATCATCGACAGGTACCAGGTCACCACACATAAGGAATCGCAGATCACCAACAATCCCAACGACTACTCGCGAGAAGTGGGGGAGCCGCGGTACATCATTGATCTGATCAAGCGGATCGTCACGGTGTCGCTGGAGACCAACAAGATCGTGGCCGGACTGCCTGAGCTGGAGATTGTGGAGTAGAGATGAAACGTGAGGCCTATGTCGTTCCGGTCTTCGAGCTGAAGCGATTCACCTGCCCGTGCTGCCACGCTCTGGCTGGGCAGACGTGGTCCCCGGTTTACCTGAACCTGGCTTACGAGGGAGAAATGGAGCTCGCCCTAGTGAATCCGTCGATCTCTTGGGTATTGGATTCACTCGGGAACAATGACCGGCTCTATTGGCATACGACGAGATGTCAGGCATGCGAGTTGCTTGCGTTTTGGGCTGGCCAGGAGCTCATGTATCCCCAGATGGGCGCCGAAGCCATAGCAGAGCCGCACCCTTCGCTGCCTGAAGATTCACGAACATTGCTGACAGAGGCCATCGCGGTCTTCCCTTTTTCGCGTCGAGCATCATCAGCCTTGTGTAGAGCCTCTCTCGAAAGTTTACTGAGGGGACTCCCGCTGGAGTTGTCGATGCCGAGGCCCACCCTCGAAGACCGGATCAACGCTGTCCAAAAACTGGTCAACCCGGGCCTATGGAAACTCCTCACCGCTGTTCGGCATGTGGGAAACAAATCCCTGCACGGGGCGGATGAGGACGACACTGCCGTGGCGATGTATCTTGACGAGACGGACGACTATGTGCCCCGCTTGCTCATGGGCGTCGTGAACCAACTGGCGGAACAGCTGATTGAAATCCAGAACCAAACAGACCAGCTCTACGCAGCAATTCCTGCCAACGTGCGCGAGGCCGCCGAACGAAAGGCAGGTCGGAAGGACACGGGGCCAGCAGAGCACTGATGCCCCAACTTACTAACCATTCACACCCCGTCACCCGCAGCGTCCCCGTCCCGTGCGTCGACCAAGATGGCGCCGAAGAGTGAACCGTCTTGCAAGTAGGTTCGGAGACACCGAACCGGGTCAGGTGAAGGATCCGTCGACCCGCTGGCGAATCATCTATCGGACACAAATTGATTGAATCTGAGTCTGCGTGTCAATCGGATGAGATCGGAACCGCAATATCGTCTCTTGCAACTACCACGCCGTTCTTCAGGACGTAGCACTCGACGTGGTGATGTCCTCGAAAGCTGGTGACCTCATGGCGATCATGACCACGATTCGGGTCGATTATTTGGCCGCGGACTGTATCCCGCGCCTCGGCTATGGGCCCACGATTGAGCACTTTCCATCGGACTTCGTACGGGACCGGCACGTCAGAATCCACGATCTTGAAATCCAGCTGCTTCTTCGGCGGCAAGATCTTAACCGAGGCGACAAGGCTTCTGAGAGATTGCGGCCGAAAGCCATCCTGAGTGACAGTACAGTCGATCGTCACGTTGTAGCGGACATCGACGGGGAATCTATCCTCGACGAATTCTTCCGTGTTGGTGAACGCACTGACCGTGAAGGACTCCCTAACGATGCCAACTTGGGGCACCGAGTTTCCAAAGACGGAACGCCATTTCTTATAGGCGTTCTGTTGTCCGTTCCCTTCAATAGCCGCGATGCACAGCTCATGAGCCTTCTTGGCTTTTCGCTGGAATTTTTTCTTAACTCTTACCCTCTGACGGCTACCTGGAGCTGCATAGAATTCGTGATCGTCTTCCTCAGACAAGTAGAGGAAGAAATCCCTGGCCATCACATCGTAGGTTGCATATGCGGCTGAACGGTGGTCCGGGTACTTTCGCATGAAGTTATATGCCAGCGTATCGATGAGAAGACCACCCATCCCCACTCCGTGCCTGTTCTTCCAAGCTCTGGCTAGCCTGCAGAGCCGACGCAGATTCCCGTCAGCCAAGGAATCGTCCGCGCTAATCGACTCGATCTCTTCGCGAGGTTTCGTGATTTTCCATGTGTCACTGTAGGTGTCTGGATACGAGAATGATCTGTCATCATTCTCGAACACGGGTTGGACCTCGAACATGAAGTTCGTGAACTGGACTACGACTACGAGTCTGTCAACCGAAACGGTTGTCTTCGGGTATCTGCTCTGGATGGCCAGTCGGGTGCGCGCCAGCACCTTCGAAGGCCCGCCCTCCTTTTCATACTCAGGACGAATTGAGGCCGGAAGGATGTAGAGCAAATCGAGGTCAGAGATCCCCCTAATTGCAGTCCACCGACCGTAAGAGCCCACCATCAGCCTGTTGCTTGTCGAGCCTTCCAATCCGCGGAACTCTTTATTGAGGGTTTTGGCCATCTCGTCTCGGCGGGCAGCGATCATATCGCCGTTGTCGACTTTGAGGTTGGCGATGAGGCCGTCGAAAATTTCACTGACCTGCGACATTGTCTGTCTCCGTTCCGTTTCGGAGCTGCTCAGGTAGAAGCAGGTCAATCTCGCGATCTGTGAAGGTCAGGTCTTCCTTGTTCTTCAGCGCCTCCTGTGCCCGCTCATACGCCTTACCGGTGGTGCGAGGAGCATCGGCAAGAATACTTTCCGCCGTTTCTTGGAGATTGTCCCGCCTGACGCGACCCTCGGTAACAGTCGAGGCTGATGCCTTCAGGTCCACGATCAACGACAGATAAGACTCACGCAAGCTCCAGAGCTTCGCGGCCGTGTCACTGTGCTGCTGCATCTCCTCGCCGTGCTTGAATGTCCTGTCTCCAAGGCTCGACGCGGTCACCAACACCGCGATGAAAGACGTCGCAAGAGCCGCCCACTGCTTGTCAAGCAGCAAGCCGGCGAGAGACACGAGAAATGCGCCTGAGCTCACGGCGGTCAAGGCGACCTTAACCCGCCGCTGCCGTCGATCTAGATCTGAGCAGATGTCAGCCTGCTTCTCATGCGTTTTATGTGTATACGCAATCCGGCTCTTCAGAATCCAGAGTGTAGTTTTGGTCTGAACCCGCCGGATTCCACCAGCGACCTGGCGACGTAGTTGGTGAGATTGCGGAAGCCGAGGGCAGAGCCGCGGAGGTGTTCCAGTCTTCCATTGATTGCTTCAGTTGGACCGTTTGAGGTGCCTGGCCGGTCGAAGTAGGCCAACACATCATCTGCCCTGCGTTTGAGTGTTCCCCCTAGTTTCTTAAGTTCTTTCAGAGAGGCCGGGAGCTTGGTGCTGAGGGAATCAATGAGGGCTTCCATGAGCTTCTTCGCCTTGGCGCGGTCCGGTTCCCGGTAGGCGGCGATCATGCGTTGATAGGCTCCCCAGGTCACTTCGACCTCTATATGTTTTTCCTCGGCAAAAAGCTCGTCGAGGCGTTTTTGTTGCTTCTCGTTCAGCAATCCTTCGCCGGTATGCAGCGTCCGCCGGGCCTTGTAGAGAGGGTCCCCGACCCGCCCCCGGTGCCCACACGTGGCCTGCTGGACGCGGCGCCGGCAGTCATCGAGAGCGTCTCCGGCAAGACGGACAACGTGGAAGGGGTCCATCACTGCAACAGCGTCTGGCAGTTCCTCGGCCGCGGCGCTCTTGAACCCGGAAAAGCCGTCCATGGCCACGACTTCCACCGCGTCCCGCCATGCCTGAGGGCGTTCCTGCAGCCAGGTGGAAAAGACCTGTTTGGAGCGGCCCTCGACCATATCCAGCAGCCGGGACGGGCCGCTCTTCTCGCGAACCGGGGTCAGGTCGATGATGACGGTGATGTACTTGTCTCCGTGCCGGGTGTGTCTCCAGACGTGCTCGTCAACGCCGATGATCTTGACCCCGTCGAAGCGGGTGGGGTCATTGATCAGCACGCGCCGCCCTTCGGCCAGAACAGCCTTGTTTGCGGTATTCCAGGACACACCCAGGCCCTCGGCGACGCGGGCGACGGTGAGATGTTGGCAGACGATGCCCTCCAAGGCCCATAGCAGCCCGCGTCGGGAGAGCTTCGCCCTCGGTTCTGCCGCTTTTGTGGTGTCTTGCCGCCACACGTGCCCGCACCCGGTGCACTTATAGCGGCGGATCCGCACCAGCAGCGTGGTGGGGCGCCAACCGAAGGGTTCGTGGCCGAGTTCCCGGGTCACCGTGTCTCGCGGGATGCCTTGGCAGCCGCACTTGCGGCACCATTCATCAGTGGCCACCACACGGCAAGCAAGCACGGCACGATCCGGGGCAAGAAACTGCCCGGTCACCTCGAGTCCGAGCCCATCAAGGCGGCAAAAGGTAGTCAGGTCAGGGCATTGGAAGGTAGCGTTGAACACGAGGGCCTTGCTGTAGAAAACGAGATCTTAGACAATCTGATTCTCTACCAAGGCCCTCACCTATGCCGAACCGACCGACAGCACTCGGAAATCTCACATGGCAACCCAACTACACTCTGGATTCTGAAGAGCCACTTTTGGCCGGTCCCTCAATTGCCGAGCAGCGGATGTATTAGCCTACTTCGAGCGACCCAGCACGTCGAATAACCCAAGTGAGCAACAGCCGACCCGAACATTTACTTGGCTCCGCACTCCGAATCGGCAACCTCACAAACTACTTCGCCAGATCCTTGATGAAATTCGGCGGGTTCGGACCGAAATTACACCCTGGATTCTGAAGAGCCCGCAATCCGCCCATAGATCTCTCGGATCTGGGCGAGGAGTAGAGCGCGCTCACCGTCAGTTGAAGGTGCAGACATGTCGTCCAAATACCCGTACTTTCTTCAATCAGGCGTCCACGCCGTCGGATCCGTTGCGTCAGGTTTGTTACCAGAAGGAAAACCAACTGGGAGAAAGAACGTTGAATGTCGCTCACACATACACTAAGCGAGAACCCCGACATTCTTCATTTTCGGTCTTCTTCGCGCAGCCACGTTGAGCGCATCCGATGCTGTATAACTCCTCGCCATACGAGTCCGCAAGACTGTCCATCATCGCGCAAGGAAGCCTCAACGTCTTCCGCCTCAGCGCCGAGATCGGATGACCGTATGCCAATCTCGATTAAATCCCCAGTTAAGATGCTCTCGCAACCCTAGGGATACGAGGCGTCTCACCGACCGAGCGACCGCTGCGGCGGTAATGCTCCAGTTTTCGCGGAATGGTGTGGGTTCGTCCGCGGCCGGCGATTCTCGTAACTATGTCTCGGAACCTTCTGGTTGAATCGGTGTCTTCACCGCTAGTTACTAGACATATCGGAGCGGCCCATGACGAAGCTGATCGGCTACGCGCGTGTTTCCGCGCGGCAGCAATCCGCCGACCGGCAGCGGGCGGACATTTGTCATCCTGCCCCAATAGAACGAAACTTGGCGGCTCTCGACACGTTCAGGGGTGCTAGGTCTTGGTAGCGGCTCCGGGTCTCTCGAGGAGACTAATCGTGGTCTCGCACAGGTTTTTGATTGGTGTGAGCAGCCGATCAGGGAGCTCACTACCGCGAATAGCTGCTTGTTCTTCGGCAATGACTTCGTCTAGAGCGGCAGGGATGATGGTCGCAAGGGCTCTCACCGTGCTCAACAGCCATTCCTCCTCAATGTTGGCGTCAGCGGCAAACTTGCTCCAGTGCCGGCGTTCGACCCGACCGAACCTGCGCTCACCACCAATGGCCATTGCGGCCTTACGTAGTCCGTCATTTTTGCGAGGAAATCCATCTTCGTCGAGGTGTTCATATGGCAGACCTGAAGCGATGTCATAGAGAGGCGCCAACAACACCAAGTTGGGCGCGAGGATTACCGAGTAGTTCTTGGCGTGTGCATCGGGGGCACCCAGTAGATAGTTCCCAATCAGCCCCTCAATAAAACGAAGGACCTCTTCTTCTTTTGCACCTGCATGGCGCAGTGTTTTAATAATCTCCAGGGCAGTCGGGCCTTTGTTCGATTCATATTTATTCTTGGGCATCGTGGATGTTGCTTGGCAGAAGTCCTCTTGATGGATGCGAACCACATGTCCATCGGTTTCGCCTAGAGTTCGGTCGTAACGTTTGAGAACGATCGCTGGTGCGCCATCAAACTCTACGTATGCGGATTGAGCAACAGTGAGGCCTGATTTGGAGAGCGTCCGAAGACATAGGTGTTCATTCAAGGCCTGGTCTTTGAAGTCATGAATACCCGGTTTGAAAATATGGGTTGTTGGCTCGGCGCCCGTAGCCTCGAACCAGCCGTCCTTCCAACGCAGAGCGAACTTTGACTGTGCACCTGCTAGAGACCAGCGTTCCCTGTCAACGATCCAAGATCCTTTTGGTTCAGAGATGAGTGTCCGCAAACGATCTCCGATCTCTGCCTCTGTACAAGGAACCAGATCTCCTTTGCCTTCGATAGCGGATTCCAGTTCAGCGGGGCGGACAAATTGAATAGCTCCCGCACACTCCAAACCAATGTGATCCAGTAATGCGAATGGATTTTCTGGTGAGATGTCAAAGGCATCAGCAAGAGCCTGCCGGACGCCCACACCTTCGGGCAGGAGACCCTCTATGAACGCATCAGTCTTCCGTCTTGGATATGGGTCTAGACGATAAGGCAAAGCCAAAGAGACTTCTTGGGGTGATTCTGATTCTTGGTACCTAAATGTTCTGTTGCCCTGAGCGTTTTGTTCAAGAACCCCAATCACTTCTTTATGAAGTAGTACGAAGAGTTGCTTCATTCTTCCTCGTCTTTCTGCCCCCGCAAGGATTCAAGGTTTTCGATTGAGGTTTGGGCGGCTTTTCGCATGGCTTCGAGGGTGGCGTCGGGCAGTGTCACGGCTTTTCGCATGGCTTCGAGGGCGGCGTCGGGCAGTATTGAGGCTTTTCGCATGGCTTCGAGGGTGGCGTCGGGCAGTATTGAGGCTTTTCGCATGGCTTCGAGGGTGGCGTCGGGCAGTATTGAGGCTTTTCGCATGGCTTCGAGGGCGGCGTCGGGCAGTGTCACCGCTTTTCGCATGGCTTCGAGGGTAGCGCGTGACGGCATATCGTATTGCCGCATAGCTTGGACGGCTGTTTCAGCCTGTCTTGTGCTTAGAGTGCTGCTCAGCTTTTGTTCTGAAGACTGGATAGCCAAGGTGTCCGATAGTGCTTGGGATTCGGTGCCTGGTTCCTCTTTAGCTGGGTAGAGCCTGATAGTGAGGTCTAGGGCGCGTAGAACGTCGAATATTTTGATTAGTTCGGCCCTAGTGCGCGTGCCTTGCTCCAGGCCAATCAGCCACTTTCGAGAGACGCCCGCAAGTTCAGCAAGTCTCGCTTGCGTCAGTCCTGCGCGAGTTCGCGCATCATGTACGGCCGTACCCAACTGGCGTCCTGTTGAAATTGATCTCTGTCGCATAATGTGAACATACCATCACACTTATGAATGTGTACATACCATCACACTGTAAAGTGTGTACGTACTGTCACATTACAAAGTGTGTACGTACTGTCACCCTTAATTGCTACCTATAGAATCCGACCTGGAAGGGAACGGACAAAATCGACCGTTTGTGACAGCCTGTAAGGACTGCCGAAGAGGCCGGCCTGTCCTGTGGAGTTCATCACTTCGTGGCGGTGTTCTGTGATCGCTCAGTGTCGCAATCGTCGGCGGCAGGCGCCGTCTTGTATCGCATGGGTGATCCCCTATGCCATGCTGGGACGCTACCACCAGCTGCCCAAGCGATGTGAGTAGTAGCTAAACCACGACGGCCCGGATGCTGCGAGTGAAAACTCGTTGCAGGGGGGCCGTCGTTATGTGTTCATCAGGGTGTACCCGGACGAACAGGTAGAGATTGTTGAAAATTTGCGTCCATCAGGGTCTACTGCGGCTGTCGTTAGGCACAACCGTTGGAGGGTCTTTATGTGACTGCCAATTGGAAATGGCGGGTTTTTGACAGTCCATTTGGCGGTTCCGGACCTCATCTCGAGGACCGCTGACTGTTCATGCTGGGCAATCCCGGAGCCGACGTCATCAGGAACCGCCATTCCCAGCTGTGAATAAGCCGCCAGACGAAGTTAACAGTTACAGTTCCACTGCAAGGGCAGGTTTCAAAGGGAATTTCCCGCAGCGGGCCGGCCCCAGAAGGGGAAGCAGCAATTACCGGCAGCGGCTGCGGCGCTCACAACCTTCTCCGCGTTGAACCATTTAACTGTGCCTGTGGCCATGACTGCGTTCCTTCGTGAAACCTTCATTCACCGCCAGGTCAGTGACGGCCACGGACACCGTCGTCCATGTTCCCTCAATGTACGGGGCCGGGGAACAGGGGTGCAAGGGAATCAGAGACTATTGGGGGACACGGGTGTCCCGCAGCGAACCATGATATGTGGCGAGGCGCCGTCGCCTGGCCGCCTGTCAAAGACCGGGACGGATCAGGAATCCAGTCGTCGGAGCGGGGACGCCGCCCGTCCCATCAAAGGGGGCCATTGTTGCGACTCCAGACCCGGGTGTTCGGGGCTGCAATCAACGGAGCCCTCATGCGATTAGTGGTCCGATGGATTCTGACTATTGTAGCTAC
>CAJDTQ010000155.1_pt1 | contig 10276 bp, 10 predicted proteins | sample 7389881 | NCBI WGS metagenome assembly CAJDTQ01 (sample SAMEA7055658, study PRJEB34461) | soil metagenome | biome: terrestrial ecosystem; feature: Peninsula; material: soil | place: Antarctica | collected 2016
TCCATGCCGACACACGCATGTATGTTGTATGTAACCAGCGTAAGATGCATAAAGTAGGCAAAAATCAAAAATTAAGTTTTCTGTCATGAAGCATACAGTATGACCAGACTGCCGCACGGACGTTTAATGTCGCAGTGTCGGTGCCGCGCTGCAAACCAGTGTCGGGATCATGTTCAATCGGCGCGCGCTCTCAATCGGGTGTTTCGCTGACGATCTTCCCATCGCCAGAACGTCCAGGCGCTGACGATGATGACCGCGACAACTGTTGCCAGTACCGCAAAAGCAGGTAAATCAGGTTTCTGTATCGTGGCGGCAAGCCGATCTGTGAATAAGGATATTCCTGCCATCCCCGGCAGCAACCCGATGGCGCTGCCGATGACGAAGTCGCGGAAGCGAATTTGCGAAGCCCCGGCAACCATATTGACGACGGAAAACGACGCAAGTGGAATGATGCGAACGATAATAACAGTCATGATCCCCCGATAAGCCAGCCGCTTGTTCAGTTCCCGCATCTTCTTGCCGGCATACCGGCGTACCGCATTACGGCTTAACAAATGGCCCAGTGCGTACGTTGATATTGCACTCAACAGCGCGCCGACCAGCGAATAAAGAAAACCTTGCCATGGGCCGAACACCAGTACGCAAGCCATAACAAGTATGGTAAGCGGAAACGCGATCAGGCCACCGATGAGGAAAATACCCAATGCAAATAATGGAGCGCCGCGGGTTTGCTTGAATTCGGTGGCGAAGCCCATCAGTGTTTCTACGTTGGCCCATTCCCGAAGCGGCGACCACTGCCATAGGATGGCCAACGTCAGAATGGAGGCTAAAATGAATGCGATCAGGTAGATACGATAGCGGGCAGGTTCACGTTCTTCCTCAGGCACATACGCGTCGATTAACTGCTCGGCATCCATAGGGCGATCGGGATCGATAACGTCGGCATCCGGCACCAAAGCGTCCATGTCGTCCGTTACGCAGAGCGGCAAAGGAAGTAAGGTACGCGCTGAACCGCGAAATGATTCGATGGTGCGGATCAGGGAGCCTTTCTGCGCAAGGCGCATCGCAATTTCATCAGGCTCCACCCCCAGATGCTCGCCCAGCAGGCGATCACGGAAAGCCGCTATAGCTTTCCCGATGTGCGCCTGACCGCTCGCTTCAATCGCGAGATCGCATTCGGTATCCAGCCCCATCGAGCGATTATTGAGGTTTGCCGAGCCCACGCGCGCCAAATGATCGTCAATGATGATTATTTTGGAATGCACATTGACGCATTTTCCCTCAAGTTTCGGTATACCCGGGTAATACAGGCGGAAGCGCCCCTGATGGTCTGCCGCCTTCAGTCGCCTGATCAAGCGTTCCCGCAGGACATCCATCGTGTTCTGAGACAACCAGCCATCCGTATATTCCGGCAACACCACGATAATTTCGGGACCATCCTGTTCTTCCAGGCGTTTTGCCAGCGCGGCCCCGATCTTGTCCGCAGTGAGGTACTGGGCTTCAATATAAATTGTATTCCGGGCAGCAGCGATGGCGTCGAGCAGAAGCCGCTCCACCTCGCGTACCTCTGCGTTGCCTTTATATCGTGGAATAGTTCTGGCAATGGCGACCTGGACGTTTTCCACGTCCGGTGCCAGGTAGCCAGGCCAGTAGCTCGCGGAAGCCTGGCGCTCCGGCGCTACCAGCTTCTGCCCGGTTGCGCGAAACCATCGCTCGCGCGCTATTTCTCCCAGCAAGGCTGCAACGGGTCCGCAAACCATCATCTGAATATCATGATAGGGCTGTGGTACGGGTTCTGTTTGCAAATCGCGCCGTCGCGGATCGTCAGGCAGATGCTCGGTCGTGTCCCAGCGTCCGGTCGTCAAGTCCAATCCACCTACAAACGCCACCTGGTCATCCACTACGACAATCTTCTGGTGATGGCATGCGCCAGCTGGATGCTGATCATCAAGAAAAAAGTGCAATCGCCGGTGGCTGTTCCATTTTTGCTTGTATAACGGCATCCATTCGCGCGCAGGTGCGAAGATCATGGTGAAGTCCCAGTCCAGCACATGGATATGAAGTTTGCTATTGCGCTGGACCATACAGTTAAGGAAAGCCCCCAGACTTACGGGCAGACCGTCGGATTTGTTTTTTCGAACAAGATCGATGCGGCTATCGATATCCCAGGCAATGATCAATACCGACCGTTGTGCCTGCTTTACCGTTTCGCGGAACGCCCGAAAGAATTCAGCCCCATCTACAAGAAACGCGGCCTGATCCGCCTGCTCGATACGCCAACAGTTAACGCCCGGCTTAAGAATGGCGGATTGGGACATTATGCTTTGGCGTGCCTGGCAGAAGGCTTGATGATCACCCTTCCCGGGCTGATGACCTGCACCTCTATGTGCGTTGTGGCCAGCGCTCGCGCTAGCGCAGCAAACCCTTCGAGTCCTTTGACAGTCGAGATGACTGTGAGAAGCTCGGCGTCGCCAGAAGCATTAATTTTTTCCAGCTGAGCTGGAGGCTCGTCAGGATGAAACGTGCAAAATAAAGAGTGGTTATAGTTGGCTGGCAGGATGATTTCCACTTGCCGCGCATCACTCAGCAGGCGCGGTATCGATTCGATCGTTTCATGGCCGCGCCAGGTTAATTGGATCGACGGTTCTTTTTTCATTATCAGCTCCTGATTCGTTCCGCGAGGTATTGCTGTATCTTTCAATGCGCCCATGCCAAGCTGTGACAATAGGGTTTAGCTGAGCGTTCGTCCGTTCGTTTTCGTACATACAACGGAAGCAAAGAGGTCGGGGCTGCCGTACGACCCGCGTTAACACCTCCGGAAGGCGGTTACGACTTGATTGCCTGGTTTTTTTCTCATCGAGAACCGAAGGTATACGCCAGTTGAGCATCAGGGCCGGCGATGAAATGCGATGAACCCCGCTTCGGACACCGCTCGCCCGCCTATGTGACCCACCGCACAGATCGAAAGAACTACTTTTCCCAGAATGCCCATGCACTTTAGAACTATCGCGATATGTCGGAGACGGTGCTCGCAAGCATATGTATTGATAAACAACTGTTTGGGTGATCAATATGAAAAAGGTGTGGATAATTTCTGAACAGCATCAGGAGCAACAAACCGGGCAATGGACGATGTCAGGGCTTGGTTCGGGCGTAGAAACCCGCAACGACAGCGGTCGAATGAAATTTTGGGCTATTACCGTCACAGGTGAAGACGACGGCATTCGACGCCGCAAGGATGTTGCTGAAGAGGAAGAGGAAGAGGTTACGGGGATTGGTTGCCAGAGCGATAGGGGAAATACCGGTGACGCGGCAACGGAGAGCCGATATTACAATACCATTGTTGGCACGTCCCGCAATGGCAACGGCGGACCCCGCTACTACATTGGAGCGTTGGTGACCGAGCAGGATATCATCGGCCGGGCTCGGGGCGAGTGTGGCAGAAGCGGCGAATCACTCGTGGACCTGGCAGGGATAGGCTGGAAATCCTCGGAAGAGGGTGATCTGGAGGTGGCCAGGGAATGGGAGCCGGGAGAGGAATTTTACACGGCAATCGCAAAACTGAACGACGAGGGCCGCTTGTATGAGATCTACGACTGTGAATCCGGGGTGGCCGCCTTCCTTGATCGCGCGGAAAAGTTGGGAATAGGAAAAGAGGCGCGGGGCAAACAGCGAGCGAAATAATCGGACAACGCCGGTTCGGCAGCACCGTCTGGTAACGGGAACCCCAAGCCCAATCCAGCCGGTGCTGCGAGCAGTTCGCTGCCCCTCCAGGGATGGGGATTTGCGCCCATTGCTTACAATGTTATCGTCAAATCACCCACCAACAAATTTCTTGCTACTCCCAAGTCTCAGATAAAAATTCAGCAAGGAAAATCAGGAAAATTTCAAGCGATTCGTTCGCCTTGACGCTTCACTCGATAATCTCTTCGCTGTCATCACTTCTTCGTCTATGCGCACATCCAGGTGTGGCAACCTACATTTCAAGCCGCCGATCTCGATTATTTGCATGGGCATGCTGAGGCACCTGCAATGATTGCTGGCCTGATTTGTATCTAACTCATCCCCCTTAGGCTTGAACAGCTAGATGGAGCGCCCTTCGCCGGCGGCCTTCCGGTGTTCATGTTCGCGCTGGCAATCAATACAGCGCTTGGCTGTCGGGTAGGCGAGGAGGCGTTCATACCTGATATCGCTGTCGCAGTCGATGCACTCGCCATACTTTCCGGTCTTGATTCGCTCACGAGCCGCAGAGACATCACGCACGTCCTGCAGATTCTGTCGAATAAGGGCTTCATCAACCGCAGACAGGGTATCGAGCAAGGCTTCATCCGCTGTGTCCGCCGCCCGTTATCCGCTGTGTCCGCCGCCCGTTCGCCCAGCGCGACTCGCTGCCGCTCCTCATCCATACCGGCGGTTAAGGCGCGGATCTCGCTGAACTCGCGACTCCAGCGTTCGTCCATGAGGCGGCTGAGGTGATCAATCTGCTGCTGGTCAAGTGCGGGCATATCTTTTCCTTCCAGAGTTCAATAGGACGACGAATATTTGCAGTTCCCAACCTGCCATCAGCTCCATTTCAGGGAAGCGTATCTCCTGTTTCAGGCTGCGCGTGGTGATAGCGATTAAGATCGCCGTCAAGGTTTTTATTATAAGCGATTATGGGTTATTTGCCTGTCAGCAGTTCAGCAGTTAACTGGCGCATGTGAAACTCCTGCCGTGATCCAGCATCAAACCCTTCAGGGAGTCTGATCTTCCCTATCAACCGTCCGCTTCAAGTGGTCGCGCCTACCCAGGGTACTATCGATAAGGCGCTCCAGTTTTTCGATCGCACCACTTATGGCCAGATCGAGCGTTGCTGCGTTATTTGTTGCAGCGATGGGCTGAAGTCCGGCGAGGCGTACTTCAATGACGCACCTCTTGTCGTTGGGACCAGCCTTGTGGCTATTCTCGTCGCTGAGATGGACTTCAGTGTGGGTGATCTTATCGCGGAAGCGATCCAACGATGACACGACCAAGGTTTTGACTTGAAGGGTTAGCTCCTCGCTGCCCTCGATGTTGGCGTCCGTATTAACTTCAATGTACATATTGCCTTCCTCCTTTTTACTGTAATAGACTTGTCGATAGCAAAAATATAAACGCCGATGCCGGTAGTGATTTTGCCTCGTCCACTATGGAAAACGAGAAAATATCGGGATCCGAAGGAGGTATGCGAATCTGCCGCATCAGTTCTGTTCCATGCTGCCTGTACAGGCAATAATTGTCAACCTGAGCAACCGCTTGTGGCTGTATTGCAGTAGGCCCGGCACGCAAGGTTTTTTGCTTCCCATCGTGGGCAGTTTTCGCGCGATACGGGTGCCTTCGGGACCGTTTCGATCCGTTCGTTTCCAGTGCCACTATCGTCGATCGCTGTGCTGCTCGTCGATAAACCCTTACAAAGAAGCTGAAGACAACGGCACCTCCCGGTTGTGCCAGTGAAATCGCGGGGAATACTTCTCTTGTCACCTGGTGCGAGGCGTAAATCTCCCCGAAAAAACGCAAATCCGGGCAGCGGCAGGACAACGATTACCACTGTTGCCCGGGCAATGGGCATGAGCTATCAGGAAGCGGGAAATTGAGCAAACTCGGCTCGCTCGACGCGGCGTTCGTTCAAGAACGCAAGCAGTCGCTGCCTGGAAAATGAAAGGCTATCAATCGCTGTTTATCGCCGCATTCACAACGTTTAATCGTGTTCGCAGCATTTCAACTTCATCCAGCAACTGCAGAGCCAGGGCGATGCCGGCAAGGTTGACGCCAAGATCGTGCTGCAGACGCAGCGCCATCCTGGCGCGGCGCATTTGTGTGCCCGTAAAACGCCAGCGCAGAGGCTCATGCTCTTCTTCAGCTTCTGGAGTGAGCAAGCCTTCGTCAACCAGTTCGATGATGTAACCGGTTTTTACGGCACAGGCGCGGCTAAGCTCGGACAGCGTCAGGGCGTTCTGCTCATCGATTACGATTGCGCTGAGTACGGGTTGCGTCCCGGGCGATCTCCGAGCCGAACTATCCTGTCCTCTGTTTTTTTCCATCATGGCGACACTCCAAGTTTGGCCCGGGGATTGAAAGACTTGAACTGCTCGGCCATGTCCCGGTAGAGTGACTTGGCCGCTTCATCGGTGGCGGGCGGAGACACGATACGCAATACGACATAAAAATCCCCCGGTATTTTGCCGGGGATGCCGCGTCCCTTCAATCGCAGCTTGCTCCCTGTAGCGGAACCCGGAGGTATCTTGAGTTCGACTGTTCCGCCGGGCGTAGGCACTTTCACGGCGGCGCCCAATGCGGTTTCCCATGGCGCTGCCGGCAGATCGAGATAAACATCGTTGTCCTCCACCCGATAATAGGGATGCGATCGAAATTCGACTTCAAGATACAGATCTCCACGTTTGCCCTGTCCCTGGCCCGGTGCGCCCTGTCCCGCAAGGCGAATATATTGCTTGGGTCGAATACCGCTCGGGATTACGACGTTGAGCTTTTGTTCTATCGTCGATACACGTCCCTGGCTGTCGACTTCGGGCACTTGCAACGAGATTGTGCGAGTGGCGCCCGTGTAGGAATCCTCCAGGTCGATCATGACTTTCGCATAGCGATCCTCGCCCGGCGCGTGATAGGAAGAGTTTCGGCCGGCGCCCGGCGCGCCGCCGGACCGCGTGCTCTGCGAATGAAAGCCCCGGCCGAACAATGATTCAAAAAAGTCGCTGAACTGCGACGCGTCTCCCCCGGTAAATCCCTGCTGCGAAAATTCGGATCCCGCATTCCAGCCCGGCGGCGGCCGGAACTCCTGGTTTGCTTTCCAGTTTGTGCCGAGTTGGTCGTATGCAACCCGTTTTTCAGGATCCTTGAGAACCTCATAGGCTTCGCCCAACTCTTTGAAGCGGGCTTCAGCCTCGGGTTCCTTGCTTACATCCGGATGGTACTTGCGCGCCAGCTTTCTGTATGCGCGCTTGAGGTCGTCCTGCGAAGCATCGCGTGCGACACCCATTATTTTGTAATAATCTTTGTATTCCATCTATAAACAAGCTTCTATAAATTTGATTTCACGAAAACATGTCTCGCAAAATCATGTTTGAACTTCACCGCGACCGCTTGATCGTACTGATTTTATGCCTGACGGTGTATTAAATGGTGGGGCGCACATTCTTACCCTCATGACAAATGGCCAGAACTTGTCGCTCCTGGAATGCGGACTTCCATTATGTAGAAGAAAAAACGAGTTTACAATCGGGAGCCGCCGTATGGCCCCTGCGCTATATGCTCCCGCGTTGTGTTATTTTCCCAGGAGGAGCTTGTAATGGAATTTGGGCAGCTTTTCCAGGTCCGCTTTGGTTACTCCCGGAAGAATGATCTTGGGGATGATTTGAGAGAACTTGTCCATGGGTACCGCGACCATATACGTTCCACGTTTCGGAAGTCGACCCAGGTTAACGACAGCAAAAATCAGGGATCCATCTTTGGTAACAATAAAATCATCGATTTTTCCAATTTTCTCATTGGCATCGTTATATACGATTGTTTTATTCAGCTTCGAAATGCGCCAGCCACTGGCAATAAGACGAGACTCGGCCTCCGTGGGTGCGGTTGCACCGCCGTAATCGTAAGCGGGCGTGGCCATTCCGGGGGCAGTCGTAATAGCGCCAGGCGCTGCGGTAGGACCAGGAGCAGCGCTCCGCAAAGGTCTTTGCGGATTCGTTCCAGGGGCAGTATTCATGCCTGCAGGAGTTTCAGTGGTCCCCGGAACGCTCTTCGTAGTCTTGTCGGTTGTGTCCATTCCGGGTGCACTCGTCATATTTTTCTGGGCCGCTGCTGGGCCGATCAAGGAAAAGCCACAGATAGCCGCAATAATGATTTTTTGAATATGCTTCATGTTCATGCTGGTCTCCAAGTGATGTTTGCTATCTAATTGCGCGGCGTCACGATGCTGTTTGTGCCAGGTACCAGCCAGCACGGCGACGTCGCACCTCTGTGCCGAACGAAAATGGCGTTTTGCATTCGGTAAAAAATCTTTAAGCCCCCCCGGAAAAACATCAGCGGCATGGCGTACGAAACTCTTCAATCACGCGTATACAGGAGCATGACGAATCATCAGGGAACATGATTCAATCAAGTGCAGCTAAAAACCCGAACTGCGAATGGACCACGTGTCTGGTAAGTGAATACAAGATCGCAAAACAGATCAGTTCAAGCGCTCAGTTTGCCGCTTACTGAATATAAGCGAATATTTCTCGATGATCAGTACGCCAGCGCACATAAGTTGCCGTATCGATGTATTAGTGTTGTATTTGTTGTTTACGGTAAAGTGCAGGTATGAACTGTATATGAAGCTTAATAGTGCGGAGGAAAGTAGCAATGACCAACGTCAACAGGCACCGGGGTAACGAAGCGTCGCCGGGGAACACAAGTGGCAAGGAAACGGGCTTGGTGACAGAGACCGTAAAGCTGACGAAACCGGATTCAGCGCAGCAGGGTGACGAGAAGGCAGAGGGTCGGTCTTTGCTCCCACACGAACGGGATGAAACGACCGGCGACGCGGCGACCGGTAATCCTAATGAAACCAAACTCGGACGTGACGTTATTGGGCAGGCGGCCGATGACATAGAGCGCGGCCTGGAGGATACCGATTGCAGCGGAATACCTTCCGATATATTTGGCTCGGGCCACTGCTCGCCCACTGCAGCTACCGAAAGCAAGGATCCTGAAATAAATGGCGAGGATAACCATGCGAGCGACAAAGACGAAAAGGTCGGCAAAGCGCCTTGATGGGGTGGTCACATTAGCTTGAAACGTTACCAACTGCATGCAGCGTGACTCAATGCGGAGGCATGCGAGGACAGTGCGCGCGTGGGTCCGCACTGTCCTCCAATATTTTTTTTCATTTATGAGGAATGTTTCATGAAAAGAACTGAATTCAGGAAAGCAGCTTTAGTCTTGACACTTCTCGCGGCTTTTTCGACACACGGATTTGCTGAAAGCGATCAACCTAGCCTGGGCACATCCTTGCCGGCCACCCAGACGCAAGGTGAGGCAGTATTCCTCTCGGGCGGGATTGGCGAGGACGAATCGGAAGCTATAAAGAAGGAAGCAGCTTCATGGCCGGTCATGTTGGAGCTTGCACAGACAGGAGTCTCTCGCGCCCAATATATCAGCGATGTCCCGGTAACCATCACCAATGAATCGGGAAAAATCGTGCTGGACACCGTTGCCGAGGGTCCTTTTTTGCTGGTAAAGCTGCCACCGGGAAAATACTCCCTGGAAGCCACCTACCAGTCGATAAAGCTTTATCGTCAGCTGGATATTCGGAAGGGGCAGCATGAGAAGCTTACTCAGGCATATTCAACCGGTGCGTCCTGCACCAATAGGTGATTTACCAATTATCGGGTAATAGGCCTTTTCGATGGTCTCAGGTTCACCGTTTGCACCTGTCGCGTTCAGGATAATGCTTCCCTCTATGTATGTTGTCGCACTGAAACCGCTGCGTAGCGGTATCAATATGATCGATTACAACTCACAAAACCCTTCGATCACGTTCAGGAGCAGATCATATGAAAGCAAAATCAACCGGTAAAGCAGGCAATCGATCTACCGTCGGCGGTCGCGCCCATCAAAATGGCGTGCCGGGAAATGAATTTACGGCCAGGCTTGCCGCGACACAGGAACTGGCGGCGGCGACGCCTTACAACGCCAACAAGGCGCTCGAGTATGGAGACGTTTCCGGCGTGCCTGAAAAAGGCCAGACGGTAGAGCCCGCCGATCCCGCTACGATGGGAAGCACGCTAACCGAAATGAACAGCTCGGACAAAACAGGCCGCGGCGATCCGCAGCCCGGATTCAACGCTGGAAATAAACCGCTTGACCATGTGCGGGCCGATTCAAGCGGCCGGGTGCTGACGACCAACCAGGGTGTGCCTGTTGGCGACAATCAAAGTTCCCTGAAAGCCGGCTATCGCGGTCCTGCCCTGCTGGAAGATTTTATTCTCCGCGAGAAGATCACCCATTTCGATCACGAGCGTATACCGGAGCGCATCGTACATGCGCGCGGCTCAGGCGCGCATGGATACTTTGAATGTTACGAGTCGCTGGAGAGGTATACCCGTGCTTCGCTGTTCGCGGCCACCGGAAAGCAAACTCCTGTCTTCGTGCGCTTTTCAACGGTGTTTGGGGAACGCGGTTCGGCCGACACGGTTAGGGATGCACGGGGCCTGGCCGTAAAATTCTACACGGATGAGGGAAATTGGGATCTGGTGGGGAT
>CAJDTQ010000119.1_pt1 | contig 9985 bp, 7 predicted proteins | sample 7389881 | NCBI WGS metagenome assembly CAJDTQ01 (sample SAMEA7055658, study PRJEB34461) | soil metagenome | biome: terrestrial ecosystem; feature: Peninsula; material: soil | place: Antarctica | collected 2016
TTTTGCGGATGGTTGGGCGCCACGCAATCCTCTTCGCTATTTTCCGGATAATTATCGATCACGACCTTTAGCGGTTCCAGAACAGCCAGTCGCCGGTGAGCGCGTTCATTAAGGTCTTCGCGAAGGCAGTCTTCCAGCATACCCAGTTCTATCCATGAATCAGCCTTGCTGACGCCGATCCGCTCGGCAAAAAGGCGGATTGATTCGGGCGTGTAGCCGCGACGTCGTACTCCCGCCAGCGTATTCATGCGCGGGTCATCCCAACCATCGACGAAACCTCCCTCGACCAATTCGATCAGTTTGCGTTTGCTCATGACTGTATAGGTAAGATTCAACCGTGCAAATTCGATTTGTTGCGGGTGGCAGGGGACAACATCCGCCAGTTGATTCAATACCCAATCATAGAGCGGACGGTGATCTTCGAATTCCAGCGTGCAAAGTGAGTGAGTAATTTTTTCCAGCGCATCGGAAATGCAATGCGTGTAATCGTACATCGGGTATATGCACCATTTATCACCGGTGCGATGATGATGAACATGGCGGATACGATATATGACCGGGTCGCGCAAGTTGATGTTGGGAGACGTCATGTCGATTTTGACGCGCAACACATGCATCCCGTCAGCAAACTCGCCAGCTTTCATCCGTTGGAACAAGTCAAGATTTTCTTCGATGGCGCGTTCACGATAAGGGCTGTTCTCGCCAGCCTCTGTCAGCGTTCCGCGTAGTGCGCGGATATCCTCGGCGGTCAGGCTGTCTACGTACGCCTTGCCCCGCTTGATGAGGTGCTCGGCAAATTCGTAAAGCTTATCGAAATAGTCGGAGGCATAATGGAGGTGCTTGCCCCAACTGAAGCCCAGCCATTCGACCGAATCAAGTATCGAATCGACATACTCCTGCTCCTCTTTTTCAGGATTAGTGTCATCGAAACGCAAATGACATATGCCGTTATAATCGCGGGCAAGGCCAAAATTCAGGCAAATGCTTTTGGCATGGCCTATGTGCAGATAGCCATTCGGTTCAGGCGGAAAACGGGTTTCTACGCGCCCGTTCCATTTGCCCGTCCTGTTATCTTCTTCAATGATATTACGGATGAAATTGGAAACGGGCGGCACGGCGGGTCCGGTTGCGGGGTTATCTTTCAAATTAGCCTCTCTCATGTCATTCATTATGCTTGGCCTGGTTGACCTGTTGTCCCAGATAATTCATCAGGCGGCTCTGCGAGTCTACCCGAGTGCCATCCTCTCGTGTCCTAATGGATTATCTGGGATTATAGAGAGATTAGCGCATTACACTAAATCCGATAAAAACCTTTCATGTCAATTGATACGCAAGCGGTAGCGCAGGCCGGAAAAATATGCACTACACTGGTTAATATGAAGCCGCTCACTTTTTCTATTCTGCGCCTGTTGAGCAATAACGAATTCCATTCGGGCGCTACCATTGCGCAAACCCTGGGTGTTTCCCGGGCCAGTGTGTCCAACGCGCTAAGGGACGTGGACGAAGCCGGCCTGACAGTGCACAGGGTTCATGGTCGTGGCTACCGTCTGCTCGATCCGGTGCAATGGCTGGAACGGGAGGCAATTCTGAAGTATCTCGGTGGCGAGGCGGACAATTTCGATCTTGTAGTGATGGATAGCATCGACTCAACCAACACTTTTTTGCTCCATGATGCTTCGAGAGAGATAAATTGCGACAGGACCGGTATTCATGTGGTGGCGGCAGAATTGCAAACTGGTGGGCGTGGACGGCGCGGACGGCAATGGCATTCGGGTTTGGGCGGCAGCCTTGCCTTCTCGATGTCGTGGCAATTTCAGCAGGGTGCCAGCTTCATGTCCGGCCTGAGCCTTGCGATTGGAGTGGCGATCTTACGCACGTTCGAGTCCGCGGGAATCAAGAACGCGGTCCTCAAGTGGCCAAACGACGTCATGTACAACCTGTGCAAGCTTGCGGGCATACTTATCGAATTGCACGGCGATATGCTCGGTCCCACCGTTGTCGTTATTGGCGTCGGCGTAAACTTGAAGCTGTCGGACAATATACAGGCGCGTATAGATCAGGGTGTGACGGACGTGTATTCGATTACCGGTAGAATGCCTGACCGCAATGCGTTATTGGCTGCGCTGCTGAATGATCTCGCAACCGCGTTGAGAGAGTTTGAGCGCGGGGGTTTTGCGCCATTCAAGGAAGAATGGGTGAGTCGGCATCTTTGCGAAAATAAAGTTGTCAAACTTCACCTCGCCGACGGGTCAAGTCAGGAGGGTACCGTACATGGCGTGGCGGATGACGGATCGCTGCTGCTGCAAACTTCGGCAGGTATGCGTAGCTACAGCGGTGGCGAGATTACGCTATGCAGAATAGCCTGAATCCGCTTTTGCTGGCTGTTGATTCCGGCAACACCCATATCAAGTGGGAGTTGTACGATGGAAGCAACCGGTTGAATCAGGGAGTCGCGGCACAAGGAAAAAAAGCGCTGCTGGCGCAAGAATGGGCAGTGCTGGAAGAACCCTCGCGTATCATGGTGTCCAATGTCGCCGGCGCGCACGCCGGGAGCGATCTGTCCGAGCTATTCACTCGATGGAAAACCCATCCGGAATGGATCCGTGCGGTTGCCTATCAGTGCGGCGTGCGTAACTACTATGCGGATCCCGCGCGGCTCGGCAGTGATCGCTGGGCGGCTCTGATTGGTGCATGGGAATCTGAACGGCAAGGATGCCTGGTCGTTGACGCCGGAACCGCAATGACGGTCGACGCCCTTACGGACACAGGTGAATTTCTTGGCGGCATTATTACTCCGGGTATCGATCTGATGCAGCAAATACTCATGAGGGATATCGTATCCCTGAAATCGAGGGAGGGCAAATTCTGCGATTACCCCGACAGCACCGCGGACGCCATATGCAGCGGTGCGGTGCATGCAATGGCTGGCGCTATCGAGCGTATGGCCGTGACGCTCGCAGGTACCCTGGGTCGCGTGCCTGACTGTATTTTATGCGGGGGCTCGGCACAGCAGTTGCTGCCGCAACTTAACGTCAATGCCAAAGTGGTGGATAATCTGGTATTGCAAGGCCTGCTGGCAATCGCCCGGGAGAACCCGCAAGCAGCGCGGTAAATTCAGTTTTTATCTGCAGCAAGTTGGAAGCCGCTGAACAGGTCCCGTCCCTTCAATGCGATTGTCGCTCCGTTTGTATCCCTGTGGACTTATCCAGAGGTTATTTGGAAATTCTTTTAGCTGTCTGCGTTTACTCTTTTGGTTGAAATATGTCCGTTTTTCAGCATGCAACGTTTTATACCACGGTTAATCAGTTGAGCCATTTGCCGCCGCCCGACGGGGTGGAGATAGCCTTTGCCGGACGGTCGAATGCGGGAAAGTCAAGCGCAATCAACGCATTGTCTACTCGTGGCCGCCTTGCTTTCGTCAGCAAAACGCCCGGGCGTACGCAGCATTTGAATTTTTTTCAACTGGGCGGCAGCCGTTTTCTGGTAGACCTTCCGGGATATGGTTACGCAAAAGTACCCATCGATGTGCGGCGGCATTGGGAACACCTTCTCAGCACCTATCTTCAGACGCGGGAATCGCTCTGCGGAATGGTGCTCATCATGGATGTGCGGCACCCGTTGACCCCACTTGACCGCCAGATGCTGGTCTGGTTCGCTTCAACAGGAAAACCAGTACATGTACTGCTCACGAAATCGGATAAGCTGACCAGACAGCAGGCAGAGAAAACACTCAAAGAGGTGCTGGCCTATATTCGTGAAGCTTATCCGCAATGCAGCGTACAGCTGTTTTCCAGTAAATCCAGGGAAGGAGTGAAAGACGCCACGGCCTTGTTAGGCACGTGGCTGGGATTGGAAGTCGATTTGATTCAGGAACCCAATGCTGTTCCGAAGACAAAACCGAAACCAAAAATAAAAAACCCCCGGTTAAAGGGGAATAAAACCGGGGGCAAACATACCTTAATAGGGATTAAGGTACCCGCTCAGGGAGGAAGAACACAAGTTCCCGGTTTTTCATTTTTTATCAATTTTCTTTTTTTTAGGTAGACCATGCCAGTTTTAAACCAGTTCCCACAGAAGAGGATGCGGCGCATGCGTCGCGATGAATTCTCGCGTCGCCTGATGCGGGAGAATCGTCTGCATCCCGACGACCTGATTTACCCCGTCTTCGTACTGGACGGAGAGAATCGGGAGGAGACCGTATCGTCGATGCCGGGTGTTGTGCGGCAAAGTCTGGATGTGCTGATGCATCGAGCAGAAAAATGCCTGCGGCTTGGCATACCGGCTATCGCAATATTTCCGGTTATTGAGCCCGGCCTCAAGAATCTCACCGCCTCGGAAGCCTTCAATCCCGCTGGCCTCGTGCCACGGGTAGTGAGCGAGTTGAAGAAGCAATTTCCGGAGCTTGGCGTTATTACCGATGTTGCACTCGACCCCTATACCAGCCATGGCCAGGATGGGTTGATCGATGCCCAAGGCTATGTGATCAACGATGAAACCGTCGCCGTGCTGACACAACAGGCGCTGATGCATGCCCAGGCCGGTGCGGATGTAGTGGCGCCCTCTGACATGATGGATGGAAGGATTGCAGCGATCCGTGAGGCGCTTGAAGGTCAGAAGTGCACTCATACCCGTATTCTTGCTTATTCCGCGAAATATGCTTCCGCTTTTTACGGCCCTTTTCGCGATGCGGTGGGCTCCGCCGCCAATCTGGGCGCTGGTAACAAACATACGTATCAGATGGATCCAGCCAATTCGGACGAGGCGCTGTGGGAAGTAGGTCTGGATCTGGAAGAAGGCGCCGATATGGTGATGATAAAGCCGGGTTTGCCTTATCTGGATATCGTTCGTCGCGTAAAAGAGCGGTTTGGCGTTCCCACCTTTGTCTACCAGGTAAGCGGTGAATATGCCATGCTCAAGGCTGCTGCGCAAAACGGCTGGCTTGACGAAAGAACCTGTGTCCTTGAATCATTATTGGCTTTCAAGCGTGCCGGCGCTGACGGCATCCTGACTTATTACGCCCTTGATGTGGCAGAGTGGTTGAGGAGCGCCTGAGCAGCATCGGGGTAGGTCGGGCGGAGCCCGACCTACCTGGTGTTTCTTGCGTTGGGTAAGGGATGGACCCCATCATTTCACGGTGATAAAAACTCCCTGATCACGTCCTCCACCGATTTTATAGTCTCGTCCATGTTGTTGTCCGCTTCGGGCGGCAGTTGCTCTTCCAGGAAATATTCAGTCATGGTGCCGTGGGCGTCCCTTAAGCCGGTTTCAGGGTTGATTTTTGCTGTGGTAATGCCGGGGGGCGGCGCATATTCCGCCGTCGGGACGCCTTTCAATGCCTTGCCCATATAACTCATCCACATCGGCAAGGCAGCCCGACCACCCGTTTCATTACTTCCCAGTGATTTCGGGTTATCAAAGCCGACCCAGGCGATAGCAACCAGGTCGGCCTGGTAGCCACAAAACCATGCATCGACATAATTGCTGGTAGTGCCGGTTTTACCGGCCAAATCGGTGCGCCCTAGCTGTTTTGCTCGGGTCGCAGTTCCCCGCTGCACCACATCCCGCATCATGCTGGTCATAAGAAAGGCGTTGCGTGGATCTATGATCTGCTTGGCGCTTTCTCCCGCGAGGGCGGGCTTTGGCTGCTCCAGTATGTTTCCTTTTTCATCCTCGATTCGCTGAATGAAATAGGGTATTACGAGAAAGCCTCCATTGGCGAATGCGGCGTAACCCGCCGCCATTTGTATCGGGGTGACTGACCCGGCACCCAACGCCATCGGCAGGTAAGCGGGGTGCAGCTTGGGGTCGAAACCGAAGCGAGCCACATAATCCTGCGCGTATTGAACGTCAATAGCCTGAAGAATACGAATGGAAACCAGATTCTTGGATTTGGCGAGCGCTTCGCGCATGCGTAACGGCCCCCCATAGGCGTTATCGAAATTTCGGGGGTCCCACTGTTCGCTTCCCGTTTCCTCGGCGGTAAAGGAAAGTGGGGCATCGTTGACGACGGTGGCTGGCGTAAAACCCTTTTCGAGGGATGCAGAGTAAATAAATGGTTTAAAACTGGAGCCTGGTTGGCGCCATGCTTGTATAACATGGTTGAACTGACTCCGGTTGAAGTCGAACCCGCCAACAATGGCGCGAATTGCGCCGTCATGCGAGTTTATTGCAACTAGCGAGGCTTCGACCTGAGGAAGTTGCAGGATATGCCACACGCCTTTTTCGTTCTTCCGTATCCGGATGAGCGAGCCCGGACGAATATATTGCCGGCCAGAACCCGTCTTGCTGTTGCTGGAAAGGGATTTCTGGGCAAATTTGAGGCCATCACCGGTAATTTCGATGATTTCACCGCCTCTTCGGTACGCCTTGACCAATTTTGGGCTTGCAGCCAGCACCACGGCAGCCAGAATATCGTCGCTGTCGGCCACTTCTTGTAACGCATCTTCCAGGATATCTTCGCGATCCTGGCCAGCTTGTGCCAGATCGATAAAGGCTTCGGGACCGCGATAACCATGCCGGCTGTCATAATCCATCACAGCCTGACGCACCGCCTTGTAAGCTGCGTCCTGATCCAGTTTCCGTATCGTGGTATAGACTTTGAAACCTTTGGTGTAGGTATCTTCATGATGGGTTTCATATACCGCCTGGCGTGCCATTTCCGCCACGAAACCGGCGTGCATTGCGAATTCCTGCGATTCGCGTTTGACCTGCAACGGATGTTTTTCCGCTTCCTTGAACTCTGGATTGGAAATATAACCAAGTTCGTGCATGCGCCGAAGGACATAAAGCTGCCGCGTCTTCGCGCGCTTGAGATTAACTACCGGGTTGAAGCGTGAAGGCGCCTTGGGCAATCCCGCGAGCATTGCGGCTTCTGCGAGATTTATTTTGTCCAGGTTTTTGCCGAAATAGACCTGTGACGCGGCAGCAAAGCCATAAGCGCGCTGCCCGAGATATATCTGGTTGAAGTAAAGCTCAAGAATTTCGTCTTTGCTCAGGCTGTGCTCAATTTTGAAAGCCAGCAAAGCTTCGCTGAATTTCCGGGTAAGTGTTTTCTCCTTGGTCAGGAAAAAATTGCGTGCGACTTGCATCGTAATGGTGCTGGCGCCTTGCCGGGCACCCCCGGAAGTGAAATTCGAATAGGCCGCCCGCAATATGCCGGGATAATCCACTCCGCCATGCTGATAGAAGCGGTCGTCCTCAGCGGCCAGAATCGCTTGTTTCAGCTGTTCCGGGACCGAGCTGATCTTGACCACCTTGCGGCGCTCTTCGCCGAACTCCCCGATCAGGAGACCTTCAGCGCTGTACACTCGTAAAGGGATTTTCGGGCGGTAATCGGTCAGCGCTTCAAGCGAGGGCAATGTGGGAATGGTAACCAGTGCGGCAAAGCCAACCAGCAAGACTCCAATAAGACCTAGCCCTAGAAATGCGGCGAGCAGGTAAACCCACCAACGTGCTAGCATGTAAGAAGAATTTTGAAAAAGAGGGTTAAGGCGAACATATGTAATTATAAGGCATTACGTGAAGCAACGCGGCAGAAGCGAACGCTGGGAACGCTACGGCACACTTTGAAGTATTTCTCGGGGAAGCGAGGCGGGAGGTTGTCAAGTTGCAGGCTTGTCTGTTTACGGAGACGCGAAGGAAACTACCGCCGGATTCTTGGTCACGGCGACCAGTACGATATAAAAAAAAGTCAATTGAGCCGCGATCCACGCATAGATTCTTGCTTTACGGGTTTTGCCGAATTTCAGCGCTATCATTCCGAGGCCGATATAGACCATCAGGCCGATGACTTTCGCGCTGAGCCATGAATCATGTATCGGATCCTGGTGAATCCTGATAGCCAGCACGATGGCACTCGTCAGCAGTATGGTATCCACCACGTGCGGTGTAATTTTCACCCAGCGCCGCTGCAAAGCGGAGGATTCACGCATTTTCCATATGCTGCGCAGCGAAAATAACAGATAACTGATTATTACGCTGGTGACATGAATCAGTTTCAATGCGGCGTAACTCATGCTCACTCTCCGCTAAACATCCAGCCGTGGCTGCCCGCCACCGCGCCCGCAATAGTGACAAGGCTTAACCCGAGCAATATCCAATGCATGCGCCGCATCCGGCGAAAAATCTTTTCGGCATCGTGCTGCGCCGTTTTCGGAGCCTGTTTCCGCAACACCAGGGGTTCCACCACAAACAACATCAAGGTAAAGATCAGCCATACCAGAACCATGGCATGCATCCACCAGAACCGTAATTCGGCAAAACGGCTCCATGCGTTCAGGTAATGCACCATGTAGAACCCGCTCAGGCCGACGAGCACCGTGACGACGCGAGCCTGCGGTGCAAAGCGTCCTTCGATGCGCGCAAAAAACTCCGTTCGTTCGGATGCCGACCTCATCTGTGCCATGGCTGGAATCAGCACGGTAGTGACCATCGCCACGCCACCAATCCATAGCACAACGCCCAACACATGGACCACCCTGGCAAAAGCGAACTCATCCATAGAAATAATCTCCCGGTCTTTGCTGCTCGAAACACGCATGCAAAAATGTTCTCGATACTCGTGCCAGCACAAACATGCCAGGATTGACCCTGTTATCTGCTTGGTTTTTACTCGCTGACCCGCAGGTCGTTCCGCTTGTGATTGAGTTTGGCAGTCTGGACGCCAAAATGTTCAAGTATTTCACACATAACGTGAAGCGGAGTCGTTGTCCCTGTTTGACTTTCGTCCCTTTGCTTGTTTGCTGCTTCAGGCATGCCTTATACGGGCTCTGCCATATGCGCTGTCAGCGCCTTCTATCATTGAAGGAGCGGCACAAACCGGCTATGTTTGACCCAACAGAGTTAATCAAGCGCCTTGCAATCGAATGCATCACGGGCGGCAAGATCAGATTTGCCACAAGCGGGTATTTGCGCCGATAGTTGGCGCAATGCGCTGCGCAGACCTTCTTCCAGAGTGGGGTGATAAAACGGCAAGCGCAGCATATCATGCACCGTAAGCGAACGCCCGATAGCCAGCGCCACCAAATGTGCAAGATGCTCCCCGGCTGGGGCACACATCTCGGCGCCAAGCAGCCGACCGCTTTCCGGTTCTGCATAAAGACGCAGGATGCCCTTGTTGCGCTGACCTGTTCTGGCGCGTCCCTGGTTTTGAAAACTCACTTCTCCCGTCAGTATTTTATTACCGTCGAGTGAATTGAAGCGCCTGCCTATCATTGCGATATTAGGATCGGAAAAGACTATCGCGAGCGGGACGCGCCGCTTGAAATACATCGGGTCGCGGCGGGTCGCATTGATTCCGGCGATATGTCCCTCATCCGCCGCCTCGTGCAGAAGAGGTATCCCGTCATTGATGTCGCCAGCCATGAAAATGGGCAGATCGGCTACTTGCATCGTATGAGGATCAACCGGAGGCAACCCGTGCTCATTGAGTTCGATACCCAATGTTTCCAGCCCCAGGTTGTCGATATTAGGACGACGGCCCAGGCTGACGAGAACGCTGTCCACCCTGGTTTCTTTGCTTCCGGCACATACCTGCACGCAGCCGTTGGATGCGCGCAGGTCAGCTTTTTGCCCCAGATGAATGGGGAATTCCTGTTTCAAAAGTTCTGTTGCGACCGCATTGACGCGGGGGTCTTTCAATCCCCCAACGGCAGTATTCTGGTCAAACGCCGCTATATTCACGCCTAACCGCGAAAGTGCCTGGGCCATTTCCATGCCGACCGGCCCCAAACCTATCACTGCCATGCGGGAAGGCAGCGTTTGCTGCTCGAATAATGTATCCGAAGTGAGTAATTGTCTTCCAAACGCACGCCATGGCTCAGGCACGACGGGGCTTGATCCGGTAGCAATGATAATGCTGCGTGCGCGAAGTTCGCGCCCGTTTACTTCCAGCCTTCCTGCTCCAAGCAAACGTGCGCGACCGGAAATCGCGCGCTCGCCCAGCGTTTCGGTGATCTTCAGCGTGCTGGCAACAAAATCATCGCGC
>CAJDTQ010000074.1_pt1 | contig 9953 bp, 9 predicted proteins | sample 7389881 | NCBI WGS metagenome assembly CAJDTQ01 (sample SAMEA7055658, study PRJEB34461) | soil metagenome | biome: terrestrial ecosystem; feature: Peninsula; material: soil | place: Antarctica | collected 2016
GAAGTCGAAGCTACCATCATCGGAAGCGCTTTTCCCGAAAACGTTGTTGTTGCCCGAGCTCCTCAGCCAGCTCTGGCTTGCGAAGCCGTGTATTTGCAGGTTTTGCGGCAATTTTTCAGCTTGCGCCACGCAACTCCACAGGACGCACGGCACGAGAGCGAGCCTGATAGCCATCAGGATACGGCTGCGAGCGTGGTTATTTGATCTGGAGTACATTGACACTACCATCTATCCTGGATTTAGTTAAATAACCAATCGCTCCAGGCGTGCTGGCGACTTTGGCAAGCATTTCCTCGGGAGAACTTACTGTATTAGGAGCTTGACCGGTTCCCGAAAATACCAATCGATCCCAGGCAGCGCGAAGCTGGTAGGGAAAGACATTCAGTTTCTCCTTGGAAAATGCAGCGTGGACAGAGGAATCATCTGGCATGACAAATACGCGTATGGCTGTACCGTCTGGCCATTCGTGAAGACGCATGCCGAAGATGGCACGCAATGAACTTTTTGAGAGTGTATTCTCGCTGACGCCGGGATTACACACAATCTCGTAAGGTCCCGTCGCCCAAGCGGCGCCCATGGCATAAAGCGTACTAAGCAACAGGCATACGAGGAGAATAAAGCGACTGCTATTTATTTTTTTTCTTGTCACGATTTATGTACGTGCATTGTCGCGCACGAGATCGGGTTGACTCACGACGGTCGAGATTGAGGGTGGTAATAACTGTGATGGTGAAACGGGGCTGTGACAGAGCATCTATTGGTGGCCGTCGTATTTATATTCCGCGCTCAGCGATAATGGTGAAGGTTGGATGCCAACGCTAATGTTTGCTCCTGGCGAATGGGTGTAACTTTGCCGTAATCGGTAACAAGCTCCCAAAACTCATTGTGGTTTTCATACATCCTGTCCAGCATCTTGATCAGATCAACGTAGTAAGGCCGGCGCAGTCCATGGTGGTCGGTTATGGGCCCGACAGGATCGAGGTGCAGCCCATAGAGACTTAGTAGTCTGTTCAAGGCGGGTTCCATTACTGAAAACCAGTGAGTGATATTGTGCTCGATCGACATACTTATGATGCCCACTGCAAGCGCCAGAACCGGATGAGGAAAGCGCCGCCGTTTTATCGGGAAGGGTGTTTCACCGCTCGTCTCGTTCTGGCAAGCAGGAGGTAGTTCGCCTTTTCGCTTCTTGAACCGGCGTACAACGAACAAACGAGATATTTCACCGGTGTTCTGGCGAGGCAGATTGCGACCATTGATGAGGGCAGGGTCCAGCCAGGTATTCTGCTCGGTTGGAAAAAGTTTTTCCGGGTTCAAAGGGTCAGGGAGTATCAAACGCGCGGTCCCCACAAACTCACCCGATAATCGGTGGCGCAAAAGAATATGGGCTGAGTGGCGATCATATTCATCGCTTTCCAGCCCCATCGGATAGCTTAATGGTTCAAATCCGGGGGCACGTTGCTCGATGCATAGCACTTGATAGCGTAGGCGAAATACATCACGTAGCAATTCCGGCGAATCGACATGGATGACTTCGAAATATTCGTTGAAAGCGGCCACGATATCGTTCATTTGGAAGAGCCCAGAAGTAACGTCGTTCGCAATCCATTACTTATCAGATTTCTTTGCCGGTCAGCGGATAGGAGAAGGCAAGTCAGCCCGGTTGAGCCCCATTTACCCGTTTTTCCGGATGCCGATTTCATAATTAAGGAGCTTTTGTCAAAGGTTGGAAAGCAAGGGTAGGAGTATGCTTTTTGCGCAAATCGATCCCCTTCGGGGGCATCGCTTATTGATGAGTGTAGGGGAAACAGTAGGGGAAACAAGCCGTTCATATTCATATCGCTTATAAAGGATAAAAAAATTCTTGCCATGTGCGATAGACACTGGTTTCCAGTGGGTCGCTACATAGTTAACGACGAGAATCCGCTTCACTTTATTTCAATGTGAATTGAAAGGAATAAGATTGCACTTTCTGTTTTCTCTCGCGAGGTTTCATATGAAGAAAATTAGGCCTGCTTTGCGATCGTCATAAGAAAGGCGCAGGTTCCGGTTTTTAGTGTCGTTGCCCCTGTCCTGTGACGAGGGGAAGTAGCGGACGGAATATTCAGGTCAAGGAACTCGGAAAATGGCGTTCTTTGCGGCGCCAAAATGGGGTTGATCATCACCGCCTGCAATTCGTGCTAAGTCCGGTTATGAACGTTCCGACATGGTCCATTCGCCGGCTTTCAAGATTGAAGTCCGGTTAAAGCCTTGGGTGGCGTGGATTTTCTTCTGTTAAAGAGCGGTGATTTCGCCATCTATTAAATGGCAAGTACGCTATGAGACAATGGATTGGCGCTCATGGATAGCTGTAAGATTTTACAGCTAGAAATTACTTGATCCGGCGCGATTCGGCTGATAGAGGCATGATCAATCCGCTTATCAAAAAAAATGGAGGACCTAACTACAGGAAGACTATTTCAAGACTGATGCATTTCTGTCACACTGTTGGTGTTTTGCAGGCGGTGGATCCATCGCTTGCAATGATTCCATCAGGCTGCACAGTCCCGGCAAGTTCAGTGCTTATTCGAGAGCTGGCTATATTCGCTGCTATAATTAAGACCTCGGTATCAGCTGTTTATCCAGCGTCTCGATTTTTGAGCCAGAAGTGGCGTGCGTCCAAACGTCTCCTTTGTCGATTTCGACGTGTCACCCTTTGTCCTGTTTCCTGAGATACGCCACGACGAAATTCCTGACCGAAAATGACGGGACAGGTAGCAAATGGAGTGGATTGAATACCGTAATAGTTAAACGACGTGATGGATGTAACATGCCTGGCAGGCAATGGGTACGCTGAAGAGCGCGGTCTTGAAGGATACAATCTGGTGCCCAGAAGAGGACTCGAACCTCCACAGTGTTGCCACCGCTAGGACCTGAACCTAGTGCGTCTACCAATTCCGCCATCTGGGCAGTGCTCGCATCCTGTCTGGAGTGGGACCTACGATACAGGGTGCAGGGCAGAGGTCGCAATTTTATAGGAAATCATTGCTTTGTCAATTAAGAAGAAACGCAAGCTCCGTGATCTTGATCCTCATCTCGAGCGTGAGAAGCTTCAATATGGCCATCCGTTGCCGAGTCGCGAATACATGCTCCAGATCCTGGAAGAGCATGGCGTTCCCGTGAATGAGAAAACATTGCAGAGCCTGCTGGAAATTACGGAAGAAGAAAACGAAATTTTCAGTCGCCGTGTTTCAGCGATGTTACGCGAGGGTCAGATTATGCGTAACCGCAAGGGCGATATCTGCGTGGTGGACAAGCTCAACCTTATCAAGGGGAAGATCCAGGGGCATGCGGATGGTTTTGGCTTCCTGGTACCCGACGATCGCAGTCCGGATCTGTTTTTGAGCGCCAAGGAAATGCACAAGGCGCTGCATGGCGATCGTGTGATGGTGCGCGAAATTGGGGTGGATAGACGTGGACGCAGGGAAGGCGCTATTGTGGAGGTGCTGGAGCGTGCCGTCACCCAACTGGTCGGCCGCTTGCACGCCGATCACGGAATTCTGTTCGTGGAGGCGGAGAACAGGCGTATCAGCCAGGATATTCTGATACCTCCGGAAGAATCCATGAACGCCAGGGCGAGCCAGGTAGTGATGGTCGAAATCATCCAGCAGCCCAGCAAGAACGCTCAACCCATCGGCCGCATCGTCGAGATTCTGGGTGAATATACCGCCCCCGGTATGGAGATCGAAATTGCTCTGCGAAAACACGATTTGCCTCATCAGTTTCCACCGGAAGTGGAAGAGCGTTCCGCCAGGTTTCCCGACAGCGTGCTGAAAGCGGATCTGGCCGACAGGGAGGATATTCGTCATTTACCGCTGGTAACGATAGATGGGGAAACTGCACGCGACTTTGACGACGCAGTGTATTGCGAACGTGAAGGAAAAAGTTACAAGTTATATGTAGCCATTGCGGATGTCAGCCACTATGTTTGCGCCGCGGATGCGCTTGATCGCGAGGCTTTGAATCGAGGCAACTCGGTTTATTTCCCGCGCCGCGTTATCCCGATGTTGCCGGAAGTGCTTTCAAACGGTCTATGTTCGCTTAACCCGCAGGTGGAGCGATTATGCATGGTATGCGAGATGACCATTGACGCAGCGGGGGATTTTCAGGCGTATCGTTTTTATCCTGCGGTCATGTTTTCCCAGGCACGGCTTACCTATACCCAGGTGGCAGCGATGCTGGACAACCCCAAGGGTGAGGATGCGAAGCAATACAAGAGCCTTCTTCCGCACATTCAATTGCTTTACAAATTATTCAAGGTATTGTTCAAAGCACGAGGCAAGCGCGGCGCGATCGATTTTGAAACGATTGAAACCCAGATGATTTTCAACGATCAGGGCAAAATCGAGTGCATTCTTCCGGTGAAGCGCAATGATGCCCATCGGTTGATCGAAGAATGTATGCTGGCGGCGAACGTGTGTGCCTCTGATTTCTTGCAGAAACATGAGCAACCCACGCTCTATCGTATCCACGAAGGACCTACCCCCGAAAAGCTGCTGGCCCTGCGTGACTTCCTCAAGGAATTCGGCATTCAGCTAAATGGCGGCGACGAGCCAAGCGCCAAAAATTATGCCAGGACACTGAGCAGGATCAAGGACAGGCCGGATGCGCAACTCTTGCAGACAGTGATGCTGCGATCGTTGCGCCAAGCGGTTTACAGCCCCGACAACGTTGGCCATTTCGGGCTGGCATACGAATCATATACCCATTTTACGTCACCTATCCGTCGCTATCCCGATCTGCTGGTGCACCGTGCGATCAAGGCAGTATTGAATGGCGGAACGTATTCTCCCGGCGACTGGCACGAACTGGGTGTGCATTGCTCACAGACAGAGCGTCGTGCAGACGATGCCAGCCGCGATGTAGAGTTGTGGCTTAAATGCTATTACATGCAGGACAGAATAGGGGAGTGCTTTGAAGGCGTGATCAGCGGCGTAACCGGTTTTGGCCTTTTCGTGGCGCTGGATGGTATTTACGTGGAAGGGCTTGTTCACATTTCGGAATTGCCCAGGGACTATTTCCATTTCGATGCCGGCAAGCACATGTTGCTGGGTGAGCGCAGCGGCAAGCGTTACCGCCTCGGCGACCGGATCGACGTCAAGCTGGTGCGGGTCGACCTGGAATCCAGCAAGATCGATTTTATCCTTGCAGAAGCCAGTTCACGCGATACGGAAAATCAAAGTTAGTTCCGCGTCGATTCACAAGCGCAGGATGGATAGTGCTCCGATCAGCCGGAGTCGTCACATTCCTGACTGGTTCACTGACTCATTGACCTGGTTATAGATGTCCAACATACGTCTTATATTCGGCTTCCACGCTATTACCAGCCGGCTACGGCAAAATCCGGCAAGTATCAAGGAAATTTTTCTGGATGCCGAGCGCCGGGACCAACGCGCGCGTGACTTGGCAAAGCTTGCAGAAACCCAGGAGGTCCGGTTGATCTCATGCGATAACACCAGGCTCGCTACGATGGCCGGCGGTGTGCGCCATCAGGGCGTGGCAGCGAATATAGATGCCTCTCGCAGTCATGTGGATATAGACGATGTGCTTGATACGTTGACTGAACCAGGGTTGCTGCTGGTACTGGACGGTATCCAGGACCCGCATAATCTGGGTGCCTGTCTGCGGGTGGCGGATGCATTCGGCGTTCATGCCGTGATCGCGCCGAAGGACCGTGCCGTCGGACTCACCGCTACGGTGCATAAAGTGGCGAGCGGCGCAGCCGATGCCGTGCCCTACGTTTCCGTGACTAATCTGGCCCGCACGTTGCGCGAGTTGAAGCAGCGCGGTATATCGATAATCGGAGCAACAGCCGATTCGGATATCGATCTCAACTCTGTGGCGCTGGATGGGCCCGTTGCCTGGGTTTTTGGCGCGGAAGGGAAAGGTATGCGCCGGTTGACGCGGGAGATCTGTGATTCCCTTGTTGCCATCCCCATGCTGGGCAGTGTGGAAAGTCTTAATGTTTCTGTCAGCGCCGGCATATGCCTGTTTGAGACTCGCCGGCAGCGCGCCATGCACGAAACCGCCGGGTAGCTCGCTATAAAGACCCCTGTCGCGCTTGCGTGAGACTTATCCAGTTTCGTCGATACCGGTTTAAATGCTTTCGCCAATTGATATTTCTTGCCCGGTTCAGTATAGTATCCGGCTTTTCAACCTAAACCCGGCAGTTGGCTCCGTAGTGAGTTCACCAGAAAGGTGAAGCTCACGGATACGAAAATCCTTTTCAGTTATAGCGCATGGTTGATAATGAGCAGTCAACTGACGGATTCGGGTTCCACCCTTGCCTCACCGTGTTCGCATCGCGGGAGGTTCTATCCATGAGGAGACTGCATGCGACATTACGAAATCGTTTTTATTGTCCACCCTGACCAGAGCGAGCAGGTTCCCGCGATGATCGAGCGTTACCGCGGAATCGTTACTGCGAAAAATGGCCAGGTTCACCGTCTGGAAGATTGGGGGCGCCGCCAGCTCACGTATCTGATCCAGAAGGTTCACAAGGCGCATTACGTTCTGATGAACATCGAATGTGACCAGGAAACGCTGGACGAGCTGGATCATTCGTTTAAATTCAACGACGCGATATTGCGGCATCTCACCACTAAACTGGGCGGACCGGTCACGACACCTTCGCCGATGATGCGCGAAGAAAAGCCGAGGTCAGCCGCGCCAGTCGCAGAGGGGATTAAAGAAACCACGCTCGCGACGTAACCCAACAATAATTGAACTGCAACCAGACTGTAATTTGCGGAAAGATTATCGAAATCGATAGTTTGCGTTATACACCGGCGGGCGTGGCGGTGACGGAATTCAAGATTAGCCACGCCTCCCGCCAGATTGAAGCAGATAAGCCGCGCCAGGTGGAGTGCGAAATTTCAGCAGTGGCGCTAGCGCAGATGGCTGAAACCATCGCGGGTATCGCGCCCGATACGCTGGTGAAACTCGCGGGTTTTCTGGCAAAAAAAAGCCGGATGAGCTTGCAGCTGGTGCTGCATGTGAACAAAGTTGATCTTATTTAAATTATTCAGGCCCCCATTTCAAGACAGGAAAAATCATGGCTCGTTTTATTTCAAGACGTAAAGATGGCAAAGACAAGGACAAGGACAAAAAGGCCAACCGCCCGTTGTTCAAGCGCAGGAAATTCTGCCGTTTTACCGCGGAAGGCATTAAAACCGTGGATTACAAGGACATTGAGTTATTGAAAGATTTCATCAATGAAAATGGCAGGATCATTCCGGCCCGCATTACCGGTACCAAGTCGCGTTACCAGCGCCAGCTAAGTGTTGCTATTGAGCGCGCGCGCTTTCTCGCGTTGCTTCCTTACACCGATTTGCACTGAGGAGCGACGATATGCAGATCATACTGATGGAAAAAATTCTCAATCTCGGCCAGTTGGGTGACGTTGTCAAAGTCAAGAACGGGTATGCGCGGAATTTCCTTATTCCGCAAGGCAAGGCGAAGCGGGCGACACAGACAGCCATTGCCGAGTTCGAGGTGAAGCGCGCGGAATTGGAAAAGACCCACGCGGATATCCTGGCTGCTGCTCAGGCGCGCGCGGAAAAACTGGACGGATTAATGTTGCAGATCAGCCAGAAAGCGGGTGTTGACGGCAAACTGTTCGGTTCAGTTACCAACGCGGATATTGAGGAAGCGCTGAAAGCCCAGGGATTCGAGATTGAACGGGTAATGATACGCATGCCGCAAGGTTCATTGAAGCAGGTGGGAGATCATCCTGTCACGATTGCATTGCACAGTGAAGTACTGGCAAGTATTGTTGTCTCCGTTTTAGGCGAGACTACTTTCTGAAAATACGTCCATCTGCAACAGGGTATTCCTGCGGGGTAGTTCTGAATGACCCTGAATGATCTTCTGATTTCGAGTCCCGGCTGCCAACCCAGCGTTGGTAGCCGGGGGCTTGACGGGAGATTTCTGCATAGGTTTCCCAAAGGGCTGCTTACAGGCTCTTTTCTCTTTTCTCTTTTTCCGTATTTCCCTATCGTGCGGATGGTAAAATCTTCCCCTTCTCCGTAATATCACCCGGATCCCATGGCTCAATTCCTTACCGCAGCCAACAACGATCAGTTGCTTGAATCCTACAAAATGCCGCCACACTCGGTTGAGGCGGAGCAGTCTGTGCTGGGTGGGTTGATGCTTGATAACTATGCCTGGGATAAAGTGGCTGACGTCATCACCGAGGATGATTTTTACCGGCAGGACCATCGGCTCATTTATCGACACATTTGCAAATTGGTGGAGCATAGCAAACCCGCGGACGTGGTGACCGTCGCCGAGTCGCTTGAAATATCAGCTGAGCTGCAGAACGTAGGTGGATTGGCTTATGTAGGTGTGATTGTTCAAAGTACGCCCTCCGCAGCCAATATTCGTCGTTATGCGGAAATCGTGCGGGAACGGGCGGTGATGCGCAGACTGGCTCAGGTCGGTACGGAAATCTCGGACTCCGCGTATAGTCCCGCAGGGCGCTCCGCTGCGACCCTGCTGGATGAAGCTGAAGCCAAGGTGTTCGAGATTGCCGAGGCAGGGGCGCGGGGAAAGCAGGGTTTTATCGATATTCAACCGCTACTCAAGCAGGTCGTGGAGCGTATCGAGACGCTTTACAATCAGGACAATCCCAGCGATGTGACCGGAATCGCTACCGGATTCCATGACCTCGATCAGAAGACTTCAGGCTTTCAACCGGGTGACCTCGTTATTGTCGCCGGTAGACCCTCCATGGGTAAAACCGCCTTCTCGCTCAATATTGCCGAGCATGTTTCGCTGGTACTGGAAAAACCTGTCGCCGTATTCAGTATGGAAATGGGTGGCGCGCAACTGGCAATGCGCATGCTGGGCTCGGTAGGGCGCCTGGATCAGCACAAGGTTCGTACCGGCCGCTTGCAGGACGAGGACTGGTCGAAGCTGACGCATGCGCTGGGCAAGCTGAGCGAGGCACCACTTTTCATTGACGAAAGTGCGGCACTGAATGCGCTGGAAGTGAGAGCGCGGGCGCGGCGGCTTCATCGCCAGCATGGCGAACTGGGATTGATCGTGGTTGATTATTTGCAGCTGATGTCCTCATCCGGTCAAGGTGAGAATCGGGCCACTGAAATTTCCGAGATCTCCCGGTCTCTCAAGGCTTTGGCAAAAGAACTGCAAGTGCCTGTCGTCGCATTATCGCAACTGAACCGCAGCCTTGAGCAGCGCCCGAACAAGCGTCCCATCATGTCCGATCTGCGCGAATCCGGAGCCATTGAACAGGATGCGGATCTGATTCTTTTTATCTATCGGGATGAAGTCTATAACCCGGACACGCAGGACAAGGGAATCGCTGAAATCATCATAGGCAAGCAGCGGAACGGCCCGATTGGCAAAGTCGATCTTACTTTTCTTGGCGAATACACCCGATTCGAGAGCTGCGCTAAATCCGGGCATTATTGACAACGGCGGAAGTACGTTTACCGGCGCAACAAGATTTTATCCAGAGACTCTACCGGTAATCTGAGGCAACACCGAGGCACGGGCTTATTCCGAGCCTTAACCAAGCCAGCGGTCAGGCTTAGAAGCTTGCAAGCTACAAGACCTCCGTCGCATAGTCGGCCAACCGGGAACGTTCGCCGCGTTGTAGCGTTACGTGTCCGCTGTGGTTCCATCCCTTGAATCGATCCACCACATAAGTCAATCCGGAGCTTCCTTCGGACAAATAAGGCGTATCTATCTGGGCAATGTTGCCCAAACATACAACTTTGGTCGCCGGCCCAGCGCGGGTAATGAGCGTTTTCATCTGCTTGGGCGTAAGATTCTGCGCTTCATCGATTATCAAGAACTTGTTGATGAAAGTTCGCCCACGCATGAAGTTGAGCGATTTGATCTTGATGCGTGAGCGGATCAGATCGAGCGTGGCGGCGCGGCCCCATTCTCCC
>CAJDTQ010000059.1_pt1 | contig 9942 bp, 12 predicted proteins | sample 7389881 | NCBI WGS metagenome assembly CAJDTQ01 (sample SAMEA7055658, study PRJEB34461) | soil metagenome | biome: terrestrial ecosystem; feature: Peninsula; material: soil | place: Antarctica | collected 2016
CCAAAACCCTACCCTTGGCTGAAAATCCCAAGAGCGCACGCTCGCAGCAAAGTCAAGCGGTTTGGCCATGATTGGGCAACAAAGTAAGTGCCATTCGGCCTAACCCTTCTACAGGGACTTCCCTATTAGTCAAGCGGCGGTCGAATAGTTTTGTCTTTCCGTCTTGGTGACGGTCTTCCTTGCTGCGGTTGTGAGTCGAAGCGGCGAGCAAACGAGGAACAGACTGCACATCTGTTGCGGCCGACCCGAATTTAACCAGTTTCGGGCATTGTGCCGACCGCAGACTGACCCTCCGTAAATACCCTGGACGGCGTGCCAAGCTTCATTGAATTGAGCAAGTCAGCCGGGGAAACATAGATTGCCGGTACTGGTCAAATCGGAGTCGGCGGCAACATCCCCATGGGACGCTCGCCCGGTCTTTTGGCCTAGATGGCAAAAAACCCTGATCCGATTATGCGAACACAAATTTCGCCGTGATATCGATACACTCCCTCACCGAATTTATCATCGCACTCTTCTCAAACATCTCGGACAATCCATCTTGTACCTCTGAGCGCTGCGCATCATTTCCGCCGACAATTGTGAATTCCATTTCAATATTTTCGACTCTATTTGCCATATCAGGGTTGCGTGTCACATTAGCCGAAATCTTAATATCACTGAATTCCACCCCTCTCTCAATAAGCCCTCTCCGAAACCCAGTTGCTCCGCATCCGACGATGGAAGAAACAAGCAAGAAGTACGGTCTAAAACCAAGAGACTCATTCGGCGAAATAGACAATTCCGCAAATTGACTCTCCGTCTTGAAGCCATTTTCATACATCGAAAACATCAAGCGCACCATAATTTTATCTCCAATACGTCAATCCAAATTATATTCATAACGCCGTTTTTACCTGGAGATTCTAATATCCGACAGACCCAAGCTCTTGGCCGCCTCATGCACATACTCTAGGTCAGTCACCTCCTTCGCAGACAATCTCGATTGTCCGGCAACTTGCCCTGTCTCATAGTAATATGTGACCTGCTCCTGCAAAGCCTCCATATTCAATTCTCCGTTCGGATTGATATATGGGTAACGCATACTAGCATAAAGTTCCGGCGACTTGATGGTAATTAAAGGATCGCTTATAAGATCTCGAATTACCTCCTGGCGTCCTACGTTTGGGACAGCAAAGAACGCCTTATCATAGTCTCGCACTCCTCGAAGGTACGCTCGCAAAAATCTAATCAACAATTCTTTATTTTTAAGGAATTCAGGCGAAGCCATCAATAGACCGGCAACAATATTCTGATCCTCCGGCTCAGCAATAATTTTCACAAAGCCTTTTCGTTGAGCCTCTGCTAACGAAGGTTCGAACAGGATTCCAGCTGGTATCGCTCCTCCCGCCAACGCTTGCAACATAGTCGGGCCGTTCATCACTCTGAGATGCACGTCATCCAATGACATATTAACGCGTTCAAGGATCCTTGATAAAATAAACGACGGATATCCGGCGATTGAATATACACCTACATTTTTATCCTTTAACTGTTGAATCTTGTCAACACCACTATCCTTCGCTGCAACCAAGACGCCGTAAGCGGGAACACCTGGCGTAATACTTGCCTTTTCCGATATAATTTTTAAATGTGCGCCTCGTGAAACCGCAGAGAGAAAGGCCGCGCTGATCGAACCACCAGCTATATCCAGATCGCCACCAGCCAATCTCAGCATCGACGAGTTGATTGGCTCTCTCTTAAGAGAGAGTTTGATGCCCTCATCCTTGAAGTACCCTCTCTGATCTGCTAGAAGGATTCCTGAATCGGAGATCGCGCCAGCCAGCGCCACCCGCACCTCGGTAAGCTCGTTCGGTACTGGTGCCGATTTAGACACCGAATCCGAACTCACTCTAGTTCCCGTATTTCCTGATTCTTTCTGTCCGCAGCCGGCAAGTAGCCCAAGCGCGATCACAAGAAATAGGACAGAGACGATTTCCGTGACGCGTTTCCTGCCGGAATCCTTCAGCATCCGTTTCGTTTGCATCGATTACCCCTTACTTTCTGTTCACAATCAATCGTTCGAGTCTGTCGAGAAGGACAAAGGAAACGATTCCGACCAGCGAGACAAATATAAGCCCCACATACAATTTCTCAATTGCGAACGTTTGCCAAGCCTGATAGATTAGAAAACCAAGACCACGATCGGCAACAATAAATTCCGAGGCGATAATGATAAGCAAGCCCATGCCCCAGGCAACGCGTATCCCGGTGATGATGCTAGGAAGACTCCCTGGCAACGCGATGGATATGAACCGACTGTAGGCGTTAGCTTTCAGATTTTTGGCTACATCCCAAAGAATAGACGGAATGCTAGTGGTGCCGTGCATCGTATTAAGTAAGATTGGAAAAAACACTCCGATCGCGACCACGGTATATAATGCTTTATCGTTAAGGCCGACGATAAGGATGATCAATGGCAAAATCACAATCTTTGGAATTGGATACAAGGCGCCGATGATGGGCGCCAGGCCTTCACGGACCAGCCGATTCATGCCCGCTAATAGTCCTATAACAATAGCTGGTATCGCCCCAAGCAGGAAGCCGATTAATATTCTCAGTAATGTTACGCCTACTGCGTTCCATATTTCCGGCGAAGCTAAAGCATGGAAGAAAGCAGGCAAAATAGTGGTTGGTGGTGGAAAGAAACGGGCGTCGAGCAAGCCGACGCGCGAGGATATTTCCCACAATGATAGAAGAAGTGTCGGTGAAAGCAGTTTCGCAGCTATATATTTTGACTGGTTGCTACTTATCGTGCCGACGTCACGTGCCGCCTCCCAAGTAGTCGACGCCTTCGTGTGTGCGTCTCGCGAAAGAACTATGTGCTCACTTGAAACTGGAGATTTCATAGTTGTAGTCCCTGTGTTCTATCCAGGATGGCGGCTGAAGCGAATACTCGCATTAAACAGATGAGCAGATCTTGATTAAAGCGCGTGGGAAAGCTTATTCCATATTCGCATCATGAGTTCGCCAAAAAGTGGATTAGTGCGAAGCTCAATTGCGTCCCGTGGCCGCTCAAATGGAATCGATATACGATCAATGATTCGGCCGGGGCGCGCTCCCATTATTAGAATTTCGTCACTTAGGGTAAGAGCTTCTTCGATGCTGTGGGTAATAAATATTACGGTAGTCCTAGTCTCATCCCATATTTTTAATAGTGCATTTTGCAACGTTAAGCGGGTCTGCTCATCTACAGCGGCAAAGGGCTCGTCCATCAGTAGTAATTCCGGTTTTGTGGCAAGCGATCGAGCCAAGCTCGTGCGTTGTTTCATGCCTCCAGAGAGAGTCGCAGGGTAAGAATTCTCAAAGCCGATAAGGCCGACTTTGGATAGCCAAAAATCGGATTCTTGCTTACGTGCAGTCCGTCCATGTCCAAGCACCTGCAAACCGTATTCAATATTTTGGCGGACCGTCATCCATGGGAAAATGGATTGTTCCTGAAATACCATTGTATTAATAGGTCGTGAGACATCGGCATGAGCTACTCGTAACTCGCCGGTGGTAAGGCTCTCCAAGCCTGCGATGATCCGGAGGAGCGTGGTTTTACCACATCCGCTTGGGCCGACGATCGATGTAAATGTGCGTCGGCTAAGCTGAAAGCTAACACCATCAATCGCAACAACATCGGAATTTTTAATCGACCCAGGAAAACGTTTTACTACGTCGGATGCGATTACATGGGCCTCGGAGCTGGTTGCCAATGATTCGCCGGTCTGCTTGAATGCAGTAGCATTCGAGGCACTTACGGTGTCGGCTGTGCTTACCGAACCGGCAAAGCTAGCGTTAGCTGACATATATCCGCCAGACTGCGATCTGCTACTGTTCCGTCTCGATGGAATCGTCACGTCCCGTCATCCTCAGGCCGGGATGCATGACTCGCCAGCCAAGGAGATCGCTGTGTGGGATGGGCGCGATGAGACGGATGTTCCCCTCCTCTACTGCAAAGTCAATAAAATTGCCGCGCGCCTGTGCATGCGGATCGTTTACCAGGTCTTCCGCAAAATTAATTTGTCCGCACCCAATGCCATGTTTTGTGAACAATTCCATTAAGTCATGCGCAGGCCGATGTTTAATAAACTCTGCTATTTGCAACTTTATGACCTCATTGTTCTGCTTTCGAAGCTGCAATGTATCGAATTTCTCTAGGGATGGAATATCGAGTACCCGCAGAAGCCGATTCCACATGTTTTCGGTGGAGATCGGCAGGACAATCGACTTGCCGTCCTTGCATTCGTAAACTCCGTTCGGAGCGGAGTGCTGCTGGTCACTGCCCATCCTGTTACGTGATTTACCGGTTACTGAGTACTCAGGGATCACATCCTCGATTAGGCGAAGAGTCGGTTCATATAAGGCCAAGTCTAGCAAACATCCGCGTCCAATCTTGTCGCGTGCTCGCAATGCAAGCAAAATTGAAAATGCTCCGTAAAGTCCACATATCGAGTCTACCAACGGATACCCAATCATGGTGGGTGGCTTATCTGGTTCTCCCGTTAATGCAGCAAGCCCCGAATACGCCTCTGCCACGCGCGCAAAGCCTGGTTTGTTGCAATACGGACCTGTACGGCCAAATCCCGTAATATGCAACATGATCAGTCGCGGATTAATCTTCTGCATATCACAATAATCCAACTTCCATTTCTGCAACGTGGGGACTCGGAAATTCGTCACCAGCACATCGACTCCTTCTGCCAGTTTCATCAATTTGCAGCGATCGCCAGCGTCGTGGAGATCGAGGGTGATAGTTGTTTTATTTCTGGATATGGAACGCCATAGCGGCGATGGATCAACGCCATCCGCGCCCCATAATCTGGTCGACTCACCTCCGGGCGCCTCGATCTTAGTGACCTCAGCTCCAAACTCACCCAGTAAGGTTGCAGCCATCGGGGCCGCGATAAGGGCTGCACAATCCAATATCTTTATTCCTTCGAGCGGCAAGACTCCTTCTTGCCGATGTTCCGTTCCGATTGAGCTAGTCATGTCCTGTTCCTCGCTAATACTCCGTCGTTATCGTCGGCATTTGGGTCCATTGCGATGATGCGCTGTGCGACAAAAGCATTGAGGTCCTCGCTTGTATAGCCTAGCTGTCGGAGTATTTCCCTAGTGCTCTGGCCCTGACGTTCAGTTCGGAGATCCCTGAGAGTTGCGCCGTCGACACGAGGCGCAGGGGCTGGCAAGGTAACTGACGGATTACCGATCTCGCGGAAGGTGTGACGAGCCTGGTGATGAGGGCTAGATATCATTTCGGAGAAAGACAAGACGGGTGCAACGTCAAGATCCAACCGCGCGGCCAATTCGTCCAGTTGCTCTAACGTCATCTCCCTAATCCTTTGGGTCAACACGTCTCGCAGCTCTTTCCATTGACCACGTTGATCGTGTGCGTCTGCCCATTTGGGATCCAATTCAAATGCCGCTAAAAACCCGCTAAATCGCGCTCGCTCAATGCATGAAACGGACACCTCTTTCCCATCGTGAGTTTTATACACGTCATAAAATGGTGCGGCGCCAGATAAGATGTTACCCCGTTCGCTGTCCCATGCGCTCTTTGGTATGCCTCGGCTACCCTGATTCTGCAAGATATGTGTATGGGTAGCCATATACGAAACACCGTCAACCATGGATGAATCAATAACCGCACCTTGTCCGTGTCGATCTCTCCGGTACAAAGCTGCTAGGATGCTATTGACGGTCAATATGGATCCTGCACCAATATCAGCCAAAAGATTAATCGGTGGTGCGGGCGGGTCTTTGATATCTCTGCCAAAGACATTAAGGACTCCCGAAAGCGCTAGATAGTTTAGGTCGTGCCCAGCGCGTGTCGAATAGGGGCCTGTTTGACCATAGCCGGTGATTCTGGCATAGACAATATTGGGTTTGTAGGTTCTGACGTGGGTTGGACCAAGGCCGAGTCGCTCCATAACTCCAGGGCGAAATCCCTCTATCAACACGTCGATTTTGGACGCGAGCTTGTAGACGATTTGTTGTGCGGCTTTTGACTTAAGGTTTAGCGAAATTCTTTTTCTACCTGCTTGCAGTAAATCGATGCTATTAGCGACTTCGCCATCGGCTTGCACTGGTTCTATTGATATGACCTGTGCGCCAAGATCGGCAAGTAGGTAGCCAGCAAAGTCAACGGGTGCTCGACCTCTAAATTCAAGGACTGTAAGCCCTTCAAGCAAATTGGACAATGTATTCTTTCCTGTCTAAAAATTGTGCGAGTCGCAAGCTATGCTAGCTATGTACAGTTGGGGTAGCCGATATGGTAAGAGTATTACTGGATGTCTATGCAGATCTCAGGCTTGGAGTGGTAGCGCGAACGTAGCGTGTACTTGTTTGATGTCGATATTGAATGTTTCTATCTTGAAATCAGCCCACAGGTACATCGGCATTAGCTTATGACCCTAAAGGAGACGGAGCGCTGATCGTACTGATGTCGCAGTCGTTTGAAAAGTCGCGTGGCCACGTTCGATGTGCTGGGTTGTCAACGAGGCAGCCGAATCGGCATGACGAAAGCTGATGGCCTCGACGATGCGCCGGTTTTCTTCGTAAATGTACTGGGCGCGCTGTGGACTGGCGCGCAATAACGATATTCCGAATAGCAAAACAAGATCGTTAATCTGATCGAACATCCTGATCAGCATCGAATTGCCCGTGGCTGAGGCGATCATCTCGTGAATGCGGCGGGACTGGTGCTGAAACTCAATGAGCTCGTTTGCCTCCAGGCTGCACGCAGATGAGGTAAGGAGCGTTTGCATTCCTTGGTGCTCTGTTTCGCTACCTCGCTCCGATGCCAACCGAGCGTTGGCCACTTCGATCACAAGGCGGGACTCGAACATTTCCTCGGCGTCGCGAAATGAGATCGTGCGAACTGAATAGCCCCATTTCTCTGCGCGAACGACGAGGCCGCGCTGCTCGAGTCGTCCCAAAGCTTCTTTGATCGGCGTCCGACTCGTACCGATTGCGTCTGCCAACTTTTGAGCGACCAGCTTGTCACCCGGGAGCAGCCTGCCTCGAAGAACATCGTCGCGAATTCGTATGAACGCGTCGTCGGCATCCAAGAGGCTTACTGGATTCAAAGTGGATCCATTTTATTCGGTTGGAAGTAATCGCACCGTAGGGCTTTCCCTTGTCCTGACGGCTGGATAGCCGTACCGGCCCTGACCTGCGTCCGTGTTGAAGTCAGCTAAAGAGCAGCTAGGCCAGATCATTTAAAAGCGCTAGCCGCTCAACGAACTACGTCTTTAACAACGCCGGTTCGTCCCCACGCACGTGGGGAACACGGAAAGCCGGCCGAGATCGCACGCTGATCGGCGGTTCATCCCCACGCACGTGGGGAACACTCCACCATCCGACCTGGCGCGACCCCAGCCGTCGGTTCATCCCCACGCACGTGGGGAACACCACGAGCTGGGCAATCGCCATACGCATGTAGGCGGTTCATCCCCACGCACGTGGGGAACACGGCGCCGTCAAATCGCATGGCTTGGGTGTTCACGGTTCATCCCCACGCACGTGGGGAACACGAGCTGGTCAAGGTCATGCGCCCGAAGGTCACCGGTTCATCCCCACGCACGTGGGGAACACCATTGCGATGCGCTGCGCGTCGAGTCGCGCTGCGGTTCATCCCCACGCACGTGGGGAACACTCGTCCGTAGTCTTGATCGACTATTGAAAGGGCGGTTCATCCCCACGCACGTGGGGAACACGTGAGCTTCAATACGGCCTGTCACTGGCAGAGCGGTTCATCCCCACGCACGTGGGGAACACACGATGACACAGCACCAGTCGGGCCACTGTTCCGGTTCATCCCCACGCACGTGGGGAACACTTCGTCGTCGGCAATCTGGCGAAACTGAATTTCGGTTCATCCCCACGCACGTGGGGAACACTCTGTCGATCCTGCTCGGAAGCTCAACTCCTACGGTTCATCCCCACGCACGTGGGGAACACTCGGCGCGGGCGGCTGCCTCGCCGGTCTTGATCGGTTCATCCCCACGCACGTGGGGAACACGACGGTGACGTGCGCGCCTACTCACCGGCTGGCGGTTCATCCCCACGCACGTGGGGAACACGCGGCCGCGGACATCTCCGTGATCAGGAATACCGGTTCATCCCCACGCACGTGGGGAACACGTGACGTTATCGGGTCATCGCGTATCGGTGAGCGGTTCATCCCCACGCACGTGGGGAACACCAGCTAATCTTGTATTCGACGGCCGACAGCACCGGTTCATCCCCACGCACGTGGGGAACACCTCGGTGAATGCGCAGGTGGCCGTGTCCTGGCCGGTTCATCCCCACGCACGTGGGGAACACCCTGCGCCTTCTACTCGCGTACTGTCTGCCAGCGGTTCATCCCCACGCACGTGGGGAACACGCCGTGTAGCCGAGACCTACGACGATGCCGCCCGGTTCATCCCCACGCACGTGGGGAACACGGCTTGGCTCCTGTGGCTGCCCGCAGAACACCCGGTTCATCCCCACGCACGTGGGGAACACAACAGAATGCTCATGAAGACACGCGCCGTAGACGGTTCATCCCCACGCACGTGGGGAACACAGCAGCTCCAGCGCCTATGCCGCAGCTTCGATCGGTTCATCCCCACGCACGTGGGGAACACGGTTACGCAGGGTTGCGTCCATCGCTCAACTCCGGTTCATCCCCACGCACGTGGGGAACACCCGCCCGGTCTTGCGCGTTGTCGCGTTGTTCGCGGTTCATCCCCACGCACGTGGGGAACACTGATGCGGTCGATGCCTGTCATGTCACGTCCTCGGTTCATCCCCACGCACGTGGGGAACACGGTATAGCCTTGGCCGCGAAGCATATTTACAGCGGTTCATCCCCACGCACGTGGGGAACACGTTCTCGTGACGCGCCATTGCGTCAGCCACGGCGGTTCATCCCCACGCACGTGGGGAACACCTTTTCCGCGTGGCTGCAGAGCAAGATGGGTTCGGTTCATCCCCACGCACGTGGGGAACACGTTCGCCGTGGCAACACTGCGCTCATCACAGCCGGTTCATCCCCACGCACGTGGGGAACACGTGCACGAAGTCCCGGCGTCAGGACGTTCTGCCGGTTCATCCCCACGCACGTGGGGAACACTCCATTGCTAACTCATTGATTTTGAATAAGTTTCGCGGCATTCGGTTTCCACCGAATACCAAGCGTCCAGGCGGTTCTTGCCGAGGGTCTTGAACTCGAATCCCGCCTCGCTCTTCGCGCTCCAGGCGATCACGGCGTTTCCGTCCTCGATGCCCTCTTCCACCTGCAGCCAGATGTGCTCGCGCACGCGACGCGAATACTGCCCCACGTAGACACCTGCACGCACTTCGAGCAGCCATACCGCCAGCCGGCCACGCAGGCGCGGTGGCGCGTTCTCAAGCACGATGACCAGCATCGCCCATGCTTTCGGGGTTGGGAATCGCCGGCCCCACCGTACCGTCTGGCGCCACCGGGTGTGGCACCTCGGCCGCGGCCAGGATCTCTTCGATGTCCGGAATGATGCGGTCCAGCAAGCGTGTCTCGCGGAAAGCGTCTCGGCAGCCCAGCCGCACGGCGCGTTCCACGTTGCCATGCGGCTGCGACGCTGCCACCTTAAACGCAACCGGCACCACCGTCTCGAACTTGTACACGTCGGCAATGTCGTAGACGAAGGACAGCGGCTTGCCCGTGTGGATGAAACCCACAGCCGGCGCGTACCCCGCCGCCAACACTGCCGCCTCGGTCACGCCGTACAAACAGGCCGTGGCCGCCGACAGGCAGCGGTTGGCCACATCCGATGCGTCCCACTCCTGGGTGTCGGTGTCCCTCCGGTGAGCGAGCTTGAATTGCTGTGAGTTTGCTGGCAACGTGAACAGTGGGGGGCGATGACGAGCTGACTGGCGTTTCCCCTAGCTTGC
>CAJDTQ010000049.1_pt1 | contig 9772 bp, 7 predicted proteins | sample 7389881 | NCBI WGS metagenome assembly CAJDTQ01 (sample SAMEA7055658, study PRJEB34461) | soil metagenome | biome: terrestrial ecosystem; feature: Peninsula; material: soil | place: Antarctica | collected 2016
ATAGGAGGGAGTGGTTCGCATGAGTTTCATGTTTTGGCGGATTCGGGCGAAGACGCTATCGCTTTCTGCCCCAATTCGGATTACGCTGCCAACATTGAAATGGCCGAGTCGCTGCCGCCGGTAAAGTCTCGCGAGATTGCCAACGGTTTGATGCGGAAAGTCGAAACAACGTCAAAAAAAACCTGCGAAGAGGTCGCGGCAGCGCTGAATATTCCGGTCGAACAGACCGTAAAAACACTGGCGGTTGTAGCGGATGGAAAAATGTATCTTTTGCTGCTGCGCGGCGACCATTATCTCAATGAGACCAAAACGCGCAAAATTCCATTCCTTTCCGATTTCAAATTGGCTAGCGAAGAAGAAATTCGCGCGCAAACCGGGTGTCTTCCCGGTTACATAGGGCCCGTTGGCACGCACCTTCCGCTTATCGCAGATCATGCGGTACTTGCAATGAGCAATTTCGTCTGCGGCGCGAATGAAAAGGATTACCATCTGGTCAATGTTAATTTCGTCCGGGATGTGCAAGAGCCTGACCATATTTTCGACATCCGCGATGCGGTTGCCGGCGACCCCTCGCCGGATGGTCTGGGAACGCTTGATATCTGCCGTGGCATAGAGGTAGGGCACATTTTCAAATTACACACCAAATATTCCGAAGCGATGAAAGCTACCTATCTTGATGAATCCGGGCAAGCCCGGCCGATGGAAATGGGATGCTACGGAATAGGCGTATCGCGTATCGTGGCGGCGGCCATCGAGCAGAACCATGATGAGCGCGGTATTGTTTTTCCGGCAGCGATCGCGCCGTTCCAGGTTGTCATCGTACCGATTGGCTTAAAGAAAAACGTACAGGTCAGGATCGAAACAGAGAAATTGTATGCCGGCATACTCGGCTCTGGTATCGATGTTCTGCTTGACGACCGTGATGAACGACCCGGCGTGATGTTCGCGGACATGGAACTGATTGGTATCCCGCATCGCATTGTCATCGGCGACCGAAGCTTGAAGTCGGGAAATATCGAGTATCAGGGACGGCGGGATGAAAAACCGCAAATTATCTCTCTGACGGACGTCAGCGATTTTCTAAAATTACAGATATATGGTACCTGAAGCGAACATCCTCTTCTCGCTTCTACTTGCGTTTGCCGCTATCAAGTTGCTCCCCGGGCGTTGATTCAGATTCAATGATGCTAAATCCGCCTTATTGCGAGCCGATTAGAAAGACGAAGCATGCGGGATACGAAAAATCTTTTTCGGCCAAGGCGCTTAATTGGAAAATCAGCGGTCAACTGCCGGATTCAGTATGATAGCGGGACGAGCGGAGGATACCCAGGCACGGGGGTCAGGCGCAGGGATTTACCTGTTTTTTCTGTTTGGTGTTTTGTCAGGCCGTGCCTCTCTAGAATCGCCGAAATCTTCCCGCATGAATTCTTCCAGGTCTTCGCGTGAAATCAGTCCTACCTTATACGCCGCCGGCTTGCCGTCCGGATTAAATAAGTACGTGGTAGGCAGCATGGATACCGGACCAATTTGCGCGGCAACTTTCCTATCACCCAATACGATTGGATAGGAAATGGACAGCGATTTTACGAATTTCAACACGGTTTTCGGATCGCGATAATCCATTGCTATACCGATTATCATGACATCTTTTTTTCGGCTCTCATAGAGCGACACCAGATCCGGGATTTCTTTCAGGCATGGTGGACACCACGTCGCCCAGAAATTTATCAGTACCCACTTGCCCTTATAGTCGGACAGCTTGAGTTTTTTCCCGGTGTGGTCCGTGAACGTAAAGCCGGTTGTTTGCGCGTTAACCGCTTGTGCGTTAACCGGCAGCGAAATCGACAGGCACAGCAACAGGTACAGCGCGAGAGAAAGGCAGCGTATCATTTCCGGCTCAGCCCATTTTTATAAGGAACACTCACGCGACAACGTGTTCTTCATTATCAGTTTTTGGCGCAAAAAGTTGCGATAGCGATACATTCATTTTTTCGTTCATACCCACCATAATGCCATCCAGTAGATTTTCCAGCTCTACACTACCTGCCGCTGCCGACCGCAGCGCCTCAGGACGAAATGTAAAGAGGCGATAAATATCCGCCACTGTAACCTGCTCGGGGTCGATTATTTGCACCCACCCCCCTGTTTTTACCTGCTGAACCAGATTCGCCTGGGTCAAGAGCGCCAGTATGGGCTCCATTTCTTCCATATTCAGCTTTAGTTGTCGTTGCAAACTGGAATAGGTTTCAACCGTGCCTTTCCTGAGGGCTTCGCCCAATATCTGCAACAGGCGTAATGCGTCCAGGAATTGCTTGCCCTGCACAGTCGCGTCGTGTCGCCAATCGCCAAAACGCCAGCTCGACAGGGAAGCGGCAATGACAGCGCCGAGCAGCACCATCAGCCATGAAAGATAAATCCACATCAGAAATATAGGGATAGTGGCAAACGCCCCATATACTGCCTGATACGTAGGAAACCGGGTGATGTAAAATGCGAATCCCTGTTTCATTATCTCAAATCCCACCGCCGCGGCCAAGCCGCCCGCTGCGGCATGGCGCCAGGAAGTTTGACGATTGGGCACGATAAGATAGGGAACCGAAAATGCGATGCTTGTCAGCATTAGCGGCCCGAGCTGCAGAAGCGCCACATCAATACCTGGGATACCCCGGGTCAGTCCCATGGATATCCCTATCAACCAAGAAGTAAGCGACAAGCTCGCGCCAATCAATATCGGGCCGATGGTCAGCAAAGCCCAATATGTCAGCAGCCGATGCAAGAGTGGACGCAACCGCGCCACGCGCCAGATGGCATTCAACGCTTTATCGATCGTCAACATGAGAGCAAGTGCTGTCACGCCCAGAAAAGCCGTGCCGATCGCGGTGAGCTTTACTGCATTATCGGCGAACTGTTGCATATATACCGCAATAACCTTGTTTGCCGCCTCCGGCATCATGTTAGTGAGGATAAAAATCTTTATTTGGTCTGACATTTCTCCAAAAGCGGGAAATGCCGCCACGACAGACAGTGCAATGGCAATCAGCGGCACCAATGAGAGTAGTGTCGTAAAGGTGAGGCTGGCGGCGACTTGCGTGCAGTTATGTTGAACAAAACGCGAAAGAACATAGCGTATAAAATCCAGCGGCCGCGAGGATTTCATGAGTAGTTGCGAGACCAGTTGAAAGGATTGAGAGAAAAACCCAATACGTATCCCATGCTTTTGAAGCAGGATAGCAAGATGACCGATCTTGCATCTGATGCTTGATGCTGCCTTTTAATCCTTGACTACACCTGCGGGTGAGCACGCTCAAGTTTGCTATGAAGTTTGTTGAGTGCGCTGAGATATGCCTTGGCAGAGGCTACGACAATATCCGTATCCGCGCCGTTGCCATTGACGATTCGGCCGGATCTCTGCAATCGCACCGTGACCTCCCCTTGAGAATCAGTACCACTCGTTATGGCATTGACAGAGAATAATTGCAGCTCGGCGCCGCTGGCCAGGATTTTTTCAATCGCCCGGAAAGTGGCGTCGACCGGACCACTTCCGTCCGACTCGGCTCGTGATTCCCTGCCTTCTTCTGCAATCACGATACTCGCATGGGGCGTTTCGCCCGTTTCACTGTGGGCCGTGAGCGACAGAAGCTTATAGTGTTCATGCAAGGTCATGGCGTCGTCCGAAACCAGCGCATGCAGATCCTCGTCAAAAATATCGTGCTTCTTATCCGCCAACTCCTTGAAACGCGTGAATGTGGCGTTGAGTACTTCTTCCGATTCCAATTCGATGCCGAGTTCTGCCAGACGGTTGCGAAAGGCATTGCGTCCGGAATGTTTGCCGAGCAGCAATTTGTTGGCGCCCCAGCCAACATCCTCGGCCCGCATGATTTCGTACGTTTCGCGGTGTTTGAGCACCCCGTCCTGATGTATGCCGGATTCATGAGCAAACGCGTTGGCCCCGACGATGGCTTTGTTCGGCTGAACCGGAAAACCGGTAATGCCTGATACCAGTTTGCTTGCCGGTACGATATGAACCGTATCTATGCGCGTATCGCAGGGGAAAAAATCCTGACGAGTCCGTATCGCCATCACAATTTCCTCCAGCGCAGCGTTGCCGGCACGCTCTCCCAAGCCATTTACAGTGCATTCAACCTGTCGCGCTCCGTTCATGACTGCCGACAAGGAATTTGCCACTGCCAACCCGAGGTCGTTATGGCAATGCACCGAAAACACCACCTTATCCGAATTGGGTATACGCTCGCGTAGCGTATGAATGAGCCTACCGAATTGCTCCGGCATGGTGTAGCCAACGGTGTCGGGTATGTTCACGGTGGTGGCTCCCGCATTAATAACCGCCTCCAGAATACGGCAGAGGAATGTGATATCCGAGCGGCCCGCATCTTCAGGTGAGAATTCCACATCATTGGTATATTTAAGTGCCCATTTCACTGCTTTTACCGCTTGCTCCACCACCTGGTCTGGAGACATGCGCAGTTTCTTCTCCATATGAATGGCTGAGGTGGCGATAAAAGTATGGATACGTGCCGAACTGGCGCCCCGCAAAGCTTCGCCAGCGCGGCTGACATCGGCTTGCGTCGCGCGGGCAAGGCCGCAAACGATGCTGTCCTTGATCGAATCTGCTACTGCCTTCACCGCCTCGAAATCACCGTTGGACGCTGCCGGGAAGCCTGCTTCAATTACGTCCACGCGCATGCGCTCCAACTGCCGCGCAATACGCACCTTTTCCTCTCTGGTCATGGATGCACCAGGGCTCTGCTCACCATCGCGTAACGTGGTGTCAAAAATAATTAAGTGATCTTTCAATGACTTCTCCATTTCTGAAAGAATACTAGAACTGCGATACAGAATCCAGAAAATGATTCCGCAGAATAAAAAACCAGAGAGGGGTAATAATATTAGCGCGCGAGGCGCAGCAGCGGTCGTGCGAGAAGCTGCGGGCGGTGTAAAACGCGGAGCGGGGAAATGTGTTTTGTTTGCTTCATGCAGGAAATATAAAGGGTTTCCGCGATTCGTGCAATAGCGATATTGAATGCTATATTGAAAGAGGCGCGCGAACTCAGCATGAATAATTGCTGGAGAAATTACCAATGACCAGAAATGTAGATAGAAAAGGATTTTCCGTATCAGGCCGGCTTATTCTGGCGCTGATGACGCGGGTGACAGCGCTTGCTGTGTTTACGCTAAGCGCATGCATGTCCCAGAAATCCTGGCATGTAGAAGAGGTCACCGGTCATCTTCCGGACCTGAGTTTTTCCCTGACTTCCGATAATGGCGGGCTTGTAACGCCCACGGCCTATGAAGGGAATTTATTGTTGATGTATTTCGGGTTTACGAATTGCGATTCCGAGTGTCCCGTTTCAATGGCTCGCCTCGCACGCGTATTGCAGTCGTTGGGAAATGATGCGAACCGGATACGCATCCTGTTTGTCACACTTGATCCGGGACGCGATACACCGCAAGTTCTTCACCGTTATGTCACGCAATTTGATCCTGACCGTGCGATCGGGCTCACCGGGACGACGAGCGATATTGAACGGCTTACGAAACAATATCGAACTGCTTATCGTCCCCGCTCGAAAATTGGCGAAGCCGGCGGTATCGATCATGGCGACGCGGTGTATATTTTTGATTCACAAGGTCGAGCGCGCTTGCTGGCTACGTCCGCTGATTCTGATGAGCATCTCGCGCAAGACCTGAGACGCCTGCTTGAAACAGATCACCAGTAAATAAATCCAGATAGGTAAAACCTCAACCAGATAAACACCAACTACTGCATGTGCCTGGAATAAGACTGACCCTGAATATAGCGAGGTTTTATTGAGAGAGTTCTTCGAACGCCACCTTTGGAACCTGCCTGGCAATGAATTTATTGTATTGGTTTACACCTTGGGAAGAGTCAGCGACCGTTTTTATAGCCACGGTCGTTGTGACGGTGCTGTTTGTGAGAGGTTGTGCCAGAACCAATACACGATTGCAACAGAAAATATATTTCTGGACGGGGCTTGCCTTTACCTATCTGGTTGCTCACACGCAATTCGATTATTACGCGGAACATCAATTCTTCATTCATCGGCTTCAGCATCTTGTATTGCATCACCTTGGGCCGTTTCTCATCGTGTTGAGCAGTCCCCTGGTTGCGCTCCGCGCGGGCATGCCTGAGGCTGGGCAGCGAGCGTGCCGTCTCATCGCGGAGTGGAAGCCGGTTCAATATCTTTTGTCTGCCTTATGTAATCCTGTCGTGGCTGTCACCCTGTTTTGCGGGCTCATCGGTTTCTGGTTATTGCCTTCCGTCCACTTTACCGCAATGATCGACTGGCGTTTGTATCGCCTGATGAACTGGAGCATGTTTATAAACGGTTTATTCTTCTGGGGGATCGTTCTCCATCACGATCCGGTATTTTCGGTCCGCCTATCGCCGGGTTCGCGCATTGCCATGATGCTCGCAGTCATTCCGCCACAGATCGTGATAGGCGCAATGATATTCTTCGCTTCCAGCGAACTCTACCCGATATACACGATTTGCGGTCGCGCGATCGGAGGGTTAAGCGCAATAGCTGATCAGCAGATCGGCGGAATAATTCTATGGATTCACGGCGCGATGATGAGCGCGATCGGTATTTTGATTGTAGTGCGCGGAGAGTTGATGCGGCAAAAGCGCTGATGGCACAAGGAGAATGCTCGCACAAGCGTATTCTCTGCTTGTCTTATAATATTGACTGTTAATCGGAAGGCACCGTGATATTCACGTTGCACCCTTCGAAGAAGTGATGGAACCTCGTCACGGCGCCGATTGCGGGAGCCGATCGTCTCGCAGCGCTTTTCGCAATAAGGATACGTCGCGCGGTGTCACTGCGCGTGCTGCATTCCCCCAGTTATTGCGTATGAACGTAAGGACGTCCGCTATCTCGCGGTCTGAAAATTTTTGTTCATATGCCGGCATTTTTTTCGGTTTGGGTCCGTTTTTCGTTAGCGGCGCTTTTCCACCTTCCAGTATGAGACGAACGAGGGAGGACGCATTTTCGGACAGAACCATCGCGCTGCCGCCGAGTCTCGGGATTTCCGGGGGCTTGCCTGTGCCGTTGTCTCGATGGCATTTGGCGCAAAACCCCGAGTAGAGGCCTGCGCCGGGGCGTTCAAATTGGCTTGAAACGGCTGCGGTCAGGACGAGTTGGCTTTGCTTGACAGGTGGTTTGTAGGACGTTTTTCCCTTCTTCGCCGGCAGGGATTTAAGGTAGTGCGCGATGGCATCCAGATCAGTTTTACGTAAATGCTGAGTGCTGTTTTCGATAACAGTGACCATACTGCCAAAGGCGACGCTATGTCCGCTATGGCCTGTTTCCAGGAACTTGGAAATTTCTGCCTCGGACCATCTACCCAGACCCGATGCATCTGTTCCAGTCAAATTTGCGGCAAACCAGTTATCTATCACTGAGCCGCTCAAGTACTCGGGCGATGATTCCGAATATCCCTTTTCTTGAAAAGCCAGGCCACGAGGCGTGTGGCAGGCACCGCAGTGGCCCAATGATTGCACAAGGTACGCGCCGCGATTCCACTGCGTATCACGGTCGGCGCGGGGTTGGTACGTTTTCTGATTGGCAAACGCGGCGCTCCAGAACATCAGGCCCCAGCGCTGGCTGAAAGGAAAAATGAGACTGGTCTGGGGCGGTGTGTGGCGAACCGGCTTCACTCCTTCCATGAAGTAAGTATATAACGCCTGCATATCGCTTTCCGCTACCGCGGCGAACGAGGCATAAGGCATCGCCGGATAGAGACGTCTGCCATCCTTGGCGATGCCTTCGCGAACGGCACGGCTAAAATCGTCATAACTGTATCGGCCAATGCCTGTATCAGGATCTGGCGTGATATTCGTTGAATAAATAACCCCGAAAGGCGAATTGATTGGCAGGCCGCCGGCAAAAGGGGCGCTATGCGGCCCGGCCGTATGGCAACTGGAGCAATCAGCCACCTTGGCAAGATATTCGCCAAGAGCAATGGTTTCGGGATCGGCAGCCTGGGCATTTGCGACAATCATGCTCCACAGGGTAACGGATACAACCCACGAAACCCCTGAACAACCTGCAGCTAAAGCCCGACTGATCGGATCCCTGAATGTCATTCCCGATATCTTCATCCCGTTAAATCCAGGCGCTACACGGCGGCACCAATAAAACAGCACACGCGGTAAATAAAATTGCGACGATAAACACGAAGCTCGACATTGTTCCCAGCCTTGCCAGAAATTGTGTCTGTCCTCCATCTGTTTCAAAGACGTGTTCTCCTGCTCCTGTCGCGCTTGGCCGAGGGTTCGCTTTTCGCCATAGATTCCACGCTACGTATCCAGAAAGCAAGCCACCCGCCAGACAGATCAAGCTGATCATTGCCAGAATTATCGACAAGTTTGCCCATAACGGGGCGGTGAGCGGAACCTGATGTGGATAGCAAGCGTAAGCGGCGAGCGGTTCGCTTAGAGACATCTGAGCTACCCAGAACAGGGGTGCGCCAAAAAGCGCCAGCAATGTTCTATATGTACTTACCGAACTACGAGGAAGAGTAGGAGGGTTTTTCGCTATGTCCTGGTTGCCGGAAAGGGTCATTTGAATTTTAGAGGTAAGGAAACAGGTAAAGGGTAGTGAAAACGAACAGCCAGACAACGTCGACAAAGTGCCAGTAAAGTCCACCGATTGTGATGGCGACATGGCGCTTCTCGTTAAAGTAGCTGAACGATATCCACACCAGGAGGAGCAACAGGATAGCCAATCCGATGACGACGTGAAGCAAGTGAAATCCGGTGATCGTGAAATACAACGATCCATACAGATCCGATGTCATGCCGTAAGTTTTTTTATCCCATTCATTGAGCTGAATCCCGACGAAACAGGCACCCAGCACGATTGCCAGCGCCATCGTCACAATGGCCCACTGGGTTTGTTTTTTCCGGATGCAGCGTTCGCTTGCCCAGACGCAGACACTGCTCATAAGCAAAATCGCGGTATTTATGCTGGGCAGAAGCAAATCAGGCAAACCTGTCGGCGGCCAATGCTGCTCGGCTTGGGATGCCAGGTAGTAGTAAGCAAACAGCAGATATCCGAATAGGGAGCCTTCCGTCACGATCAGCGCCAGGACGCCCCACCACCCCCCCGATAGTTTACCCTTGCTCCCTATTGGCAATGGTTGTACCAGCAATCGATCTGCGTTAACCATGGGCTTCTCGCTGGGGTGTGTCGGGCAAGCGTTGAGCAAGCGTTTTTCTGGGCCACATCCAGACGATAAGCGAGATAATGGCAAATATAATCATCAGCCCGGTGAAATTCCACCAGTGAAGCAGCATGCCAACGAAGGCAAGCGAAACGAACAGACCGACAAAGAAGGGTGTGTAGGAGTCATCGGGCATCTTCAGGATGATCTCCGGTACGGCATCGATCGGAGAGGTGGCAAGCGTTTCCCGTCCCTCCATGAGCAGATAGCCCTCTTCAAGGCTCGAGCGATTCCCACTTTCCCCGCTTTCGTTAAGCCGATCCTCCCAGAGCGGATGCCGGCTTGCGACAATGGGAATGACGGCAAAATTATAGGCAGGGGGTGGCGAAGGAACGGACCACTCCAGCGAGGCGGCATCCCACGGGTTTGCGCCGGCCCGAGCCCCACGCTTGAGGCTGATCGCGACATTGACGAGAAAAATCAGGACACCAAGCGCAAATACGAAAGACCCGATGGATGTGATCATATTGACCGTATCCCAACCCATCCGCGATGAATAGGTGTA
>CAJDTQ010000161.1_pt1 | contig 9664 bp, 8 predicted proteins | sample 7389881 | NCBI WGS metagenome assembly CAJDTQ01 (sample SAMEA7055658, study PRJEB34461) | soil metagenome | biome: terrestrial ecosystem; feature: Peninsula; material: soil | place: Antarctica | collected 2016
TCGCCTCGACGTTTCTCGATGCCTTCATCTTCGGAAGTATAGAGCTGGATCCTGTTGCGTCCCTTGTCCTTGGCAAGAAAGCAGGCTGAATCAGCCATGCGTAGAATATCTGTAATAGTTTCCTCGCCGTCACTGAATGTAACCAGCCCGATACTGACACCAAGCCGGAATATCCTGTCTTCCCAGATAAAACGAAAATCCCGCACTGTCTGCCTAAACTGGTCAGCCAAAATCAGTGCAGGTTTCGTGGGGCAACTCTCCAGTAATATGCCGAATTCGTCTCCTCCAAGGCGCGCCAGGGTGTCGCTCCTGCGGAGCTTGGTTTGCAGTACGCCGCTGAGTTGTTTCAACAGTTCGTCGCCGGCGATGTGGCCGCAAGTATCATTTACGATCTTGAATTGATCGAGGTCAAGATAGAGTAACGTGTGCTCCGTGCTATCCTGTTTACCAATCCGCAGTGCATGCTTCAGGCGTCGCTCAAATTCATGCCTGTTAATCAGGCCGGTTAAGGCATCGTGGGTTGCCTGATATTTCATCTGCGTTGCCATTTTCTGTGAATGGGTAACATCGTGGAACACAAGCACAGCGCCGATAATTTTCCCGTGTTGATCGCGTATGGGGGCAACAGACTTTTGAATGGGCAAAGTTTTGCCGTTTCGCTGGATTAGAAACGTATGCACATGGAGGCCGGTTTCCTTATCGCGAAGAACGCGTTCAACCGGGTTATGAGTGGGTTCGTTGGTTTGTGCGTTGACCATTTGACAAACGTCGGGCAGCGGGAAACCGTTCGCTTCTTCAGATGTCCAGCCAATCATGGTTTCTGCAACAGGATTCAGATAAGTCACTTTCCCAGCCACATCAGTCGTGATCACGGCATCACCGATGCAGCTGAGCGTTACGCGCAGGCGCTCCTTCTCTTCGTGGAGTGCTTTTTCGGCAATCTCGCGCTCTGCAAGATCGAGCCGCAGCTGGGTTTGTATCTCCTTGACCCGCTTACGTTCAGTGACATCGCGAATGGCGCTGAATACTAGAGTGCCCTCTTCGGTTTCAAGGGGACTAAGACTGATTTCAACAGGAAACTCAGTGCCATCCTGGCGCAATCCATACAGTTCCAGCCCAATCCCCATTGGCCGTGTTCGCGGTGCACTAGCGAAATTTTTGCGATAAGCTGGATGTTTATCCCTGTAACGGATGGGAATTAGCATCTCGATCTTGTTGCCCAGAAGCTGTTCGCGCGGATAGCCAAAAAGCTTTTCCGTTTGCGAGTTGACCAACATGATCTCACCTTTATTATTGACGATCACGATCGCATCCGGTGCAGCCTCCAACAGGCTGCGGAATTTCCGTTCTGATTTTTTGCGTTCGCTGATATCGCGAATCGCACTCATGCTAAAAATATCTTCTTCCGTTTCGATGGGACTCAGGCTGATTTCCACCGGAAACTCAGTGCCATCCTTGCGCAAACCGTATAGCTCCAGTCCGGCACTCATGGTGCGGGCGCGGGGCTGGGTAAAGTAATTAGTGCGATGTCCAACATGGAGGCTACGGTAGCGTTGCGGTAATAGCGTTTCTATCATCCGGCCTCTTAATTCCTGCTTTTGATAACCGAACAGCTTTTCGGCCTGCGTATTGACCAGCACGATGCGTCCTGTCGAGTTAACCATCACTATTCCGTCGGGGGTCGAATTGAGCAGGTTGCCGAATTTGGTCCAAATCAGCTTGGCATCACGCAATGCTTTCAGGTGGGTTATGTCTTTGCTGCTGATTAATACATATCTATCCTGTTGCTGTTCGGAGGACAGGACCTTGAACGAAAGATTTACATGGATCGGAGCACCGTCTTTATTTCGACACAATGCTTCACGTACGGAAACCTCAGTTTGCAAAAGATCCTTGATCTCATCTTGCATTCTCCACTGACAATCAGGAGTACTAATAAGCTCTTCAAGCGAATGCTGCATGGCCTCCGCACCGGTATAGCCGAATATCGATTCCGCGCCGTTGTTCCAGTAAACAACAATGCCGCCGAGTGTCGTAACTGCAATTCCGTCGGGCATTTCATCAAGAACAAGCTTGCCAAAATCTGTTGTCATCACCATTGCTCGCAATAAAATTCGTTCATTCTGAAATTGGGCGTGTCAAGGCCATTAATCGGTAAAGCTCCCAGAAAAATGCTGGTCCAAAAGATCAGGTCAATACCGCAAAGCTGATATGGCAGCAGGGCTTCTTGCAGCATATGTTGCAAACGCTGGCGCACATTCCCTGGTGTAGGGGTATGAGAGCTAGTCTTGCCGACGATTTCTGTGGTCTTTAGGCGAGGACCCGTTCCACAACAAGGCGCGCCTGGGAATTGATTTGTTTTCTTGCTACAAAGAAATTTCCATATTGCGAGCTCAACTGGCTGTCAGTACGTCAGCAATGATTATGGAAGGAGTTATGAGACTATAAAATGCCACTATTAGATAGCTGTAGAATCTTACAGTGGAAAAGCAGATGCAAACCAAGCTGCCGCGATGCAGTGGGTCGCGCAGCATGCGCGCGCCCATGAACGGGCGTTCCAGATGCATCTCGCCAATGCGGCGCATGAGCGCCAGATCTGCGGCACTGACAGGTTTGGGCAGATAATACACGCGCGCCTCGGCTGATGCCGGCCAACTGGGCCTGACGGCTGATTGAAAATGTGTGGCGGTGGTCCATCATCGCTTTGCGCTCAGCAATCCCACTTTGGTGGGCGCACCTTCTAAAAAATCATTCTCCAGCATCAGTTGCCCGATCCTGACGTGCAACACTTTCAAATCAACCGGTGCCTCCGCCGCAGCGCTTTCTCCGCCAAACACGTCAACAGCCCGTTCGCTCCGCTGCCGTTTCCACTCGGTAATCTGGTTGGGATGAACCTCAAATCGCTGCGCCAGTTCGGCCAGTGTCTTGTCACCCGCCAGCGCTGCCAATAGAACTTTGGCTTTGAACACCGCTGAGTGTGTTTCATCCCGCTCTTTTTGCCACTTTCTACTCCATATCTAAAATCTGATGCGCTTGACCTTCATGGGCGTCATGAATAAGCTGACCAGCTTGCCGGTCGAGGAGTCCGCGCTTACGAAATACATCAGGCACAGACCACTTCGATAAGCTTCGCGCCCGGAAATGCCTTCATAATCGTTCAGAAAATCGCCGGAGTGCGGCAGAAAGGCGATATCAGACCGATTCAACCCGACGTTACTCAAGGCGATGAGCTTAGAAAGCTTCAATGAACACTTGGGGCAGGGGCGCTTCAATGCACAGTGGCTATTGTCTTTAGGAGATGCCAGGCGCAAAATTGATAAAGTGGCGACTTCATGTATTGAGGCGCGTCTCACTCTGATTGCATGGGCTGCGCTGGCGTAATTCTCCGGCTGGGTAAGGGAATTGCGGATCATCCCGCATACCTGTGAGTCGAATTTTCCACTTCTGTCCGGCTGTGGTTCCAGGGTCAGTCAGACGTGTCGCCAGCATGTTGCTACCGGTACTAAAAATGGATCAAGGCAATGACTATCTGACAAAAAAGGGATGATGCAGTATTATTAATTTGCTGTCAGATTATTACGCTCTTAAACATCGATGGGATGACGTGCCATGGTAAATGAAGAACATGTTTCCGTATGCGAAGCTGAAACCGTGAAGATGCTGACGATCGAGCCCGGAGCCGATCCATCGACACCAGAGATGCGACGCGCAGCCATTGAGACGTTGGAAGGGGGCGGCGTCATCTATCTGCCCCGAAGCGGTTTCGAGCTTACCGAGCAAGAGCGAGAGCTGATCTCTGACACGGCAAAGATCCTGACCCGGGAGCCCGACGTTCAAGACGGTCGACCCACGATCATCTTCGATCCGGCGCGCGGCCATATCAAGAAATATCATTACGCGCGCGTGCGCGGCAAGATGATGCGAGCCCAGGTCAGAGATACGGCGCGTCCTGATCTCGAGGCGGCCATGGCGCGCTACGGCAAGTGGACCGAGAGTGTGATCGGCCAGTTGTTCCCCAGCTACCAGGGAACCCTGGACCGCAAACGAGTCACCTATCGACCTTTTCAGCGCAGCAACATCCAGGCCCTGCACATCGACTCGAGCTACGGGTATCCCACGCAGGGGCGCGGCATGTTGCGCATTTTCTCCAATATCCATCCGACCACTCGACCGCGCATCTGGCAACTCGGCGAACCGTTTGAACCCTTTGTGCGCCGCTTCCTGCCTTCCGTGCGCCTCAAACAGCCAGGCTTGATTTCTTCTATTCTGGCCCGCCTCGGTATCGTCGATGGAACCAAGACCAAATACGACCAGTACATTGCGGCGCTTCGCGCCCTCGGCATGGGTGACAAGGAATACCAGCAGACAGCACCGCACAAGTTCATCGAATTCCCGCCCGGCTCGAGTTGGATCGCGATCACCGACCTGGTGCTGCACGGCGCAGTGTCTGGGCAGCACAGCTTCGATCAGACGTTTTACCTGCCGGTGGAGGCGATGAACGATCCGTCGCGTTCATCACTTCGCATTCTGGAGAGGCTGACCGGCGAGGCTTTGGTTTAAACGAGCGATAACCGCAGGACTCGTCAGGACGGCCCTGCCGGCCTGACGAGAAGATTCCCGAGTTCCCAAGCCATCATGACTAATCTCCATGGCTGCGTACTGCTCTGCTTTCCCTCGGGCAGGCTGGCGAAAAGATTGGCAATCCTCAGCCTGAATATCTACCCTTTACTCAAGCACCAAATGCTTGCGGCAGGATATCGTATTTAGGATACTGATATATAACAAATATATTGAAACTATAATTTTGGATAGCCATGACGAAGATTGTAAGTGGCTGGGGCTTTGACAGAATCACGCGGGAATTGAGCGGTGCGATGTGGACGTTTTCCCGCTTGCCTGACGATAGCTCGGCAGCAACTTTTGTCCACCGATGCTTCCAGCACGAGATTGGAAGGGCAATAAAGAAGAGGACAGGGAAGGGGATAACCCGCCAAGCCCGCGAGCAGATCGGACTCGCGCTCCGGTGCGCAATTTTGCCTCCCTGGTACTATATCTTCGAACTGCATGACGATGATAAGCGACAGCACGCGTCCGAATACGTGAACCGCTTTGAGATGAAAAGCGGGCTATATCGCCTCCTGCGCGACTACAATGGTGGCCTTCCCGTTCCGGCGGAGCGCAGCACGGCGTGCATCAAAGACAAATTACGCTTCATGTCCCGCTGCCGTGAATTTGATATTGCCACTGCGCCTGCCCTTCTAAGTATCGCGAAGGGAAAGATTACGGCCATTGATTGGAGCGGGCCGGGCCTCCCGGAGATCGATCTCTTCGTGAAACCGCTGCATGGCCAGAACGGAAAAAATGCCACGCGCTGGGATTATCTGGGTTCGGGGCAATATCGACGCAACGACGGTAAAAATGCTACCGCGAACGAAGTGCTTGAATGCTTGCACCAGGCATCACAACGAAGAGCTTTCCTGGTGCAACCGCGGCTCGTGAACCACAGGGAGATTGCCGACCTCGGCAATGGCACCCTAGCAACGATCCGGGTGATGAGCTGCCGTAATGAGCGAGGCGAATTCGAAGTTACCAATGCGGTTTTTCGCATGGCGCAAAATAGCACTGCCGTTGTCGACAATTTTCACACAGGGGGCATCGCGGCCAATGTGGATATTCATACCGGCGAGCTAGGCAGGGCCACCTGTGGAGCCTGGGGGTCTACCGTGGATGGATGGTATGAGCGGTATTACGAAAACGGTGCTCAGATTCTGCATCGCAAGCTTCCATGCTGGCCTGAGCTGATCGATCTGGTCCGATATGCCCATGGCAGTGCGTTCCCTGACCAGGTGCTGATCGGCTGGGACGTCGCCCTGCTTGACAGCGGACCCTGCATGGTCGCAATTAACAAAGCGCCGGATTTCGACATGCTCCAGCGGATCGGCAGAGGACCAGTGGGCAACGAAAGGCTGGGGAAACTTCTCGCGTTCAACCTGAGTCGTACTGTCGAGGCCAAGTATCATTCGGTTTAGCAGACCGTCTGAAGAGCAATGTACAGCTTCCGTGCAATTAAGCAGTCCATGCTGTTCTCTTGGGAATGGGATTCTGGACGGAGTTTTACCGGTCTTCTGGAACGATCAAGGTGATAGATCCGAGTATATTCTCATAAACAATCCTGGAACATTGTAGGACTGCAAGGAACTGACATGCGTTACTGGCTAATGAAATCTGAACCATCCGACGTAAGTATTGACGACCTTGGCTCCATGTACCAACAAACCGTCACCTGGTATGGCGTGCGTAACTACCAGGCACGCAATTTCATGCGCGATCAGATGCGCGTGGGCGATCGGGTTTTTTTCTACCATTCCAGCTGCAAGGAACCAGGGATCGCCGGCATTGCCGAGGTTAGCAAACTCGCCTACCCGGACGCTACGCAATTCGATCCCGACAGTAAATATTTCGATCCGAAAGCAACACCGCAGAGCCCGCGCTGGTTTAACGTTGATGTGCGGCTCGTCAAAAAGACACGCCTGGTCAGCATCAAGGAATTAAGGGGTTATCCCGAACTGGCCACCCTGCGTATTCTGCAAAAGGGTAACCGCCTGTCCATTACCCCGGTGGATCCGGCGGAATGGGATTTCATTTCGAGAATTTTATAATGGTCTGCTTATGTAGATTATTCGCCAAACTCGGAAGCTGTTTGCAAAGTCTGAAACCGAACATTAAATTCCGTAAAATTTAACGTGGAGTGGTGGCTGGTTTATTTGATATTAGGCGCGGTCGTCGGCTTCTTTGCCGGGCTGTTGGGTATCGGCGGAGGTTTGATCATCGTGCCGGTACTTACTTTCATTTTCAGCGCACAACATTTTCCTCCTGACCGCATTCTCCATCTAGCCCTCGGCACTACGATGGCTGCCATCATATTTACTTCGGCTTCCAGTCTTCGTACTCATCATCTTCACGGCGCGGTGAACTGGCGGGTCGTGAAATATATAACGCCGGGAATTATCGTTGGCACGCTCGGCGGCGCCACGCTGGTGAACCTGCTGCCCAGCCGGATTCTCAGTATTTTTTTTGTCGTGTTCATCTATTTTGCAGCCACCCAGATGTTGCTCAAAATTACCCCTAAGCCCAGCCGTAACCTCCCCGGACGCGCGGGAATGTTTGCGGCGGGCAGCGTAATTGGTGTGATTTCGAGCTTTGTCGCGATTGGAGGAGGCTTACTGACGATTCCATTTCTTTCCAGATGCAATGTCAAATTGCAACATGCTATCGGCACTGCGGCCGCGGTAGGTTTCCCCATCGCTGTGGCGGGAGCCATCGGCTATATCGCTAATGGCATGGCACAATCACAACCGCTGCCGGAATATAGCCTCGGATATGTTTATTTACCGGCGTTGGGATGGATAGTGCTGGCCAGTACACTGACCGCGCCGCTAGGCGCGAAAACGACTCATAGCATGCGAACCGCTAAGCTAAGGAAGATTTTTGTAGTACTGCTTTATTTGCTGGGAACGAAGATGTTGATTGGTTTTATTTAGCAGCCAACAAACTGGCGCTGCGTTTATTGTCACCGTTTTTTTTGCGAACGACGCTTCCTGCAACCTGTAACTTGTAAACCTGCAGCGCTCAGCGTCGAGCTTAAAATACCAGGCGCTTCAGCGCTTCCTCATATTTTTCGGCAGTTTTTGCAAGAATATCGGGCGGCAACGCAGGCGCAGGGGCTTTCTTGTTCCAGTCCCGGGTCTCGAGCCAGTCACGCACGAACTGCTTGTCATAGCTGGGTGGGTTTTTCCCGGACGCATACTGGTCAGCCGGCCAGAAGCGGGAAGAATCAGGGGTAAGCACCTCATCTATGAGATAAAGTCCACCTGTCTCGTCCTGGCCAAATTCAAACTTGGTATCGGCGATAATAATGCCTCTTGTTATCGCATAATCCGCTGCTTCCGTGTACAAAGCGATTGCTTTTTCGCGTACCTGCGCAGTCAGCTCCTTGCCCAGCAATTTTTCTGCTTCGGCAAAGGAAATGTTTTCGTCGTGCGCCCCCTGCGCAGCTTTGGTTGAGGGCGTAAAGATCGCTCCACCCGGCAGTCTGGCGGCTTCCTGCAACCCGACGGGGAGTAGAATGCCGCAGATTATGCCGGTATTTTTGTAATCCTTCCATCCCGAACCGGCGACGTAGCCCCGAACGATGGCTTCTATCCGCAATGGCTTCAGCCGCTTCACCACAAAAGCACGGTCAGCCACTTGTTCGCGCTCGCCCTCTGCTACAACAGATTCTGGTGAAATGCCGGTGAGGTGGTTCGGAATGATATGAGCAAGTTTTTCAAACCAGAAAGCGGATAACGCAGTCAGCAATCTTCCCTTGCCCGGCACCGGCGTCGGTAGAATCACATCGAATGCGGAAAGCCGGTCAGTCTGTATTATCAACAGTTTGTTTTCATCCACCGCATAGATGTCGCGCACCTTGCCCCGATGCAAAAGATGCAGACTTTGTATCGATGCTTCAAATAGCACAGGCTGATTACTCATGGTTGTATTTAGGCGTGCGCTATTTTCTTATAACGGCACGCTATTGGCATTCTAGCGATTGCTTGATTTCCAGCGCAAGCTGCAACGCAGTTTCAGTCGTCTCGGCGAGCACGGTATAGTGTCCCATTTTCCGCCCTGGCCGAGCGTCAAGCTTGCCATACAAGTGTAATTTGACGTTAGGATGCCGCCGCAACTGTTCCCATTCCGGCTCTCCCCGCTGCCATAGATCACCCAATAGATTCACCATCACCGCCGCCCCATGCATGGCGGTGCTGCCGAGCGGCAGGCCACAAAGCATTCTCACCTGCTGTTCGAATTGGGAGGTGGCGCAGGCATCAATGGTGTAATGGCCACTGTTGTGAGGGCGCGGAGCAATTTCGTTCACCAGCAATCTGCCATCGGCAAGCACAAAGAATTCCACGCACAATACACCACGGTAATCGAGTTTCTCCGCGATACGAATCGCGATTTCACGGGCTTTTTGAACGACGGTTTCCGATACCCTGGCTGGCACAATGCTGACATCGAGTATACCGTTACAGTGTTGATTCTCCGATACGGGAAAAGTATTTATTTCGCCATCAAATCCGCGCGATACGATAACCGACACTTCGCGCTCCAGTGACAACAGCTTTTCCAGCACGCATGCCGTCCGGTTCGTTCCGCTCAGCGCATGATCCAGTTCTATTGCGTTTTTTACCCGTACCTGCCCCTTGCCGTCATAACCGAAACGGCTTACTTTGAGAATGCCTGGAAATAATCCAGGGAACAACTCTGGACGCTTGTGGAGTGATGCCTCATCCAGATTGAGCGATTCATGCAATTCATATGAATTCTGTATTACCGCATACGGCACGACTGCCAATCCGTTAGCGGCCAGAAAATTTTTTTCAAGAATGCGATCTTGCGTAACCGCTACACTGTTTGCTGCCGGGCTGACCACGCAGTGCTCAGCCAGTATTCGAAGGGATTCAGCGGGGACGTTCTCGAATTCCGTGGTAACACCCGCACAGGTCGATGCGAGTTCACCCAGCGCATCGGTGTCGAGATAATCTGCATGCAAATGGCGGTCAGCTACGCTGCTCGATGGGTTCCCTTCCGCTGGATCAAGCACGGTGACGCGGTAGTCCAT
>CAJDTQ010000114.1_pt1 | contig 9663 bp, 7 predicted proteins | sample 7389881 | NCBI WGS metagenome assembly CAJDTQ01 (sample SAMEA7055658, study PRJEB34461) | soil metagenome | biome: terrestrial ecosystem; feature: Peninsula; material: soil | place: Antarctica | collected 2016
ATCAACGGAATGTTGACCGGTCTGGATCCGCATTCATCCTATCTGGATATGGACGCCTTCAAGGAACTGCAAATCGGTACACAGGGTGAATTTGGCGGACTGGGCATTGAAGTCAGCATGGAAGACGGATTCGTCAAGGTCATTTCGCCAATCGAAGACACGCCCGCGTTTCGGGCAGGCATCAAACCGGGTGACCTCATCATCAAGCTGGACGATACCGCAGTCAAAGGTCTCTCGCTTACCGACGCCATCAAACGTATGCGAGGTAAACCCAACACCTCGATAACCCTCACTGTGGTACGAAAAGGTGAGACTAAACCGCTGGTGTTCACGCTGGTACGGGCAGTCATCAAGATACAGAGCGTGAAGTCGAAGCTGATTGAACCGGGTTATGCGTACATACGCATCACGCAGTTTCAAGAACAAACCGGCGAAAACCTGGCCAAGGCCATCGATAAATTGTTCAAGGAGAGTACCGTGCCGATGAAGGGGTTGGTACTGGATCTGCGCAACGATCCCGGGGGTTTGCTAAACGGCGCCGTAGCGGTGTCTGCCGCCTTCCTGCCGGCCAATTCGCTGGTAGTGTATACCGATGGCCGTACTGAAGATGCAAAGATGAAGCTCAAAGCCAGTCCCGAGTTCTATCAGCGCGATACAAGAAGCGACTATCTGAAGCGGTTGCCAGCGGAGATCAAGACGGTACCAATGATTACCCTGGTAAATGGCGGCTCGGCCTCTGCTTCGGAGATTGTCGCAGGCGCGCTTCAGGATCACAAACGGTCCGTCGTGATGGGAACGCAAACATTCGGGAAAGGGTCAGTGCAAACCATCCTGCCGTTGGGTAACAACACAGCCATAAAGCTTACCACTGCGCGTTACTACACGCCTAATGGACAATCCATCCAGGCCAAGGGGATTACACCTGATATTCTCGACAAATCCGCGAAAGACGAATTTGAGCGTTTGCGAGAAGCGGACCTGGACCACCACCTGTCCAACGGGAGACCACAAGAGGCCAAACCTGCTACAGAGGCGGTAAAGGTAGCGCCCAAGCCCGAGGTCAAGATACTCAAACCGGAGAACGGTGAGGACAAAAACAAGAAACAGGAACCGCCAGCGGAATTTGGCTCCAGCGGTGATCTATTGCTGACCCAAGCAATGAATTATTTCAAAGATAGCCTGGCGAATAAGAATTCGGCAAAAATAACGAATTGATTCGAGGATGATTGCAGCGATACGGAGGAGTTAGGAAACCTACAGGTAACTCCTCCGTAAATCGCGTAGCGGGCAGTTGGAAGCGCGCTCATTTTATATAAAGCACGCCGGCTTTAAAAGAGATTTTCATTCCGCGCAACACGCTTTGCTTATCGCGTCCCAGGTTATATATGGCAGTTTGGGGTCAGATTCATGGCCCCATCATAGCGCAACGGAGGCCATGTCAATGCGGGCTATTCTATAGCTTGGCAGCTCTGCCCTACTGCACACGCGCCAATACTGAGCAGGGCATCAACAAACAGCGCATCGCACCGAGTGAGAATTGCCTTCCTGATAATGCTAACGCCATATTTACGTGTAATATGCATCCATCGTTCTGTCCGTCGTTTTGCGGCCTATCTCTGCCGGCAATAATGGATCTTGCTCAAGTTCTTCAGCAATCGTGCATCGCTGTGACCAATGAATGACAACCAATTATTGCGCTACAGCCGCCACATTCTGATGCCGCAAATCGGCATACAAGGTCAGGAAGCCTTAATTCGGTCACATGTACTTATTATCGGTGCAGGCGGGTTGGGTTCGCCCGCCGCGATGTACCTCGCTGCAAGCGGTGTCGGCAAACTTACCATTTGCGATAATGACGAAGTCGACCTGACCAATCTCCAGCGTCAAATCATTCACGGTACGGGCCGCATCGGGATGAGCAAGACAAATTCCGCCAAAAAGACACTTGCCGGAATCAATCCTGAAGTCACTGTGATTACGCTAGACGAGCGCATGGATGAAAAGAGATTGTTGAAAGCAGTTACGAATGCCGACGTGATACTAGATGCGAGCGATAATTTCCCCACCCGGCACGCCATCAACCAAGCCTGTATCATTCGTAAAAAACCGCTGGTATCGGGTGCAGCAGTACGCTTCGATGGACAAGTCGCCGTATTCGACCTAAGCCAGAAGGCAAGCCCCTGTTATCAGTGCCTGTTTCCCAAAACAGGTGAAGATGAGGATATGCGTTGCGCCATTATGGGTGTGTTTGCACCGCTGGTAGGTATTATTGGTTGTGTGCAAGCAGCGGAGGCGCTGAAGATCCTGCTGAATATCGGCAAAACATTGAATGGACGTTTGCTGCGGCTCAATGGTTTAACGATGGAATGGCGTTCGGTTAAATTGAATAAGGACCCGGCGTGCACGGCATGCGGGACGGCTGAGCCGACCATGATCGAATAGCCAGACAATGAGGCAGAGGCGCCGCATGAAAAAAGAGACGAAATCCTCCGAAATCGATACCCACGGCGATGAATATGGACGAGCCTATGCGGCGTGCCATGCACGTTTGAATGGATGCCGAGCAACATATCTTGAGATCATCCTGAATCCGGTAGTTGGACGCAAGTTAGTCGACGAATTCTCATGCCTTCTTGGCAGAGCATGATTCTGTCATGCTATCCCGGTTTCTACGAGTACGTTTTCAATAAGAAAGAGCGATAACACAAGCTTTATCCCGTCATATCCAGCGCGATGCGATCGCCCGACTCGAAGAAGTCGCGCAGGAAGCATACAGAGATGGCGGTATCAACGCTCAACCGATTCTGCCACGGTAACCTGACCCGAAGCCGCAGTCCCGGGTTTCACTCAAGCGGCGGGAGAATATCAGATGGTTGGCACGTTAGGTGCGTGCGCCTGGTTCAACCCGGCGCACGCGACGACGTAGTGCTCCGTTTTGCCACAGCATTTCAATCATGAACCGGGGCAGTATATTTGAACGCTTCACTTGAGAGTATTGCCACTCGTTGCGCCTCCCAATATTCCATCGGATCCCGCTTGAAACCGCTTTTGGCAAATTGATGCCAACGGCCTGCTATGTAACACATCAGCATATTTGCCTCCGCGGATATGTCCGAATCGGATGCGATCTCACGCTCACCGGCCGCGAAGCGCAGCGCCTGCTTCAGCGTTGCCTCCAGCCGGTCGTGCAATTGATTGACTCTTGCTTGCAGGCGGTCATTTTCATTTATCAGCGCATCGCCGATCAATACTCGCGTCATACCGGGGTTCTTTTTCGCAAAACCAAGCAGTAGCGCTAGAATCCCTTCCACTTGCTTGACACCGCTTGACTCTTCCGTTGTCAACTTATTGATAAGGCTGAATAACGTTTTCTCGATGAACTCGATCAAGCCGTCGTACATCTGCGCCTTGCTGGCGAAATGACGATAAAGTGCGGCCTCGGAAACATGCAGGTTGGCAGCCAGCGCCGCTGTAGTGATTTTTCCCGCACGAGGCTCTTCCAGCATCCCCGCCAGAACCTGCAGGATTTGATCTTTTCTCTCGCCGGGCTTGGCCGCCATGTATTCCTCTATTCGATAATTCTGTAATTCAAATACTTATAATTCTGTGTCAAGCCAAGGTGGCTCAAGCGTAAATATTCACGGTATAAGTGGGAAAATTTCGCAAGCAGTGAACCAATGACAATTGGTCACTGGAACTGGTCGGGTTCGGATGCTGTGGCGGGATCTCCGGTGACGATCCGCCCATCCATTCAGCTCGCCTTTATAAGCGTACCCACGCCCTCATCCGTCATCACCTCAAGCAGTAATCCGTGCTCTACCCGCCCATCAATAATGTGACAGGATTTGACACCGTTTTTTACTGCGTCCAATGCAGAACCGATCTTTGGAATCATGCCACCGGATATGGTTCCGTCGGCAAACAATTCATCCACTCTCTGCGCAGTCAATCCGGTTAACAGGTTACCATTCTTGTCCAGCACACCGGGGGTATTAGTAAGCAGGATCAGCTTCTCGGCTTTTAAAACTCTCGCCAGTTCTCCCGCAACCAGATCGGCATTGATATTGTAGGATTCTCCATTCATGCCCACGCCAACAGGGGCAATTACCGGAATAAAATCGCGTGTTTCCAATAGTTCGATCAAAGCAGGGTTGATGCTTTCAATTTCCCCTACCTGACCGATATCGAGCCATCCGCCCGCTTTCTCGCTGTCCTGCATAAGCATTTTTTTTGCACGGATAAATCTGCCGTCTTTACCAGTCAAGCCAACTGCAAGACCTCCATGCTGGTTTATAAGGTTGACGATTTCCTTATTGATCAGTCCCAGCACCATTTCTACCACATCCATCGTTTCGGCATCGGTCACGCGCATCCCCTGGATAAACGCGCCTTGCTTGCCCACTCGCTTCAGCATGTCGTTGATCTGTGGCCCGCCGCCGTGAACGATTACGGGGTTCATTCCCACGAGCTTCAGTAGCACGACGTCGCGGGCAAAGCCTTGTTTGAGATGCTCCTCGATCATGGCATTACCGCCATATTTAATGACAATCGTTTTACCGTGAAAACGCCGGATATAAGGCAAAGCCTCGGCCAGCGTTTTAACTTTATCTTTTGCAGTAGTTCGGGATAATGACATGGTTCTTCTCGGTGGCGTGGCTTCTCGATAACTTTACGGGTATTTTCAGGTTGAGTATTTTAATCCGGATTAGTATCAGCGCTATGAGAAAAGAAGGAAATTCATCTTCGCTGCCCTGTCCGCGCCCGAACCTTATGGAAACTGGTTATGGCAGGCTGCCTCCCTGGATATGACGAACTGATCCATTGGGCGGTTACCGGATGCGTCATTCCCAATATTGCCGGTCTCACAATCACGCACAAGCGCGAGAACGATCAGATGGGATACATCCTGAACCCGGCAGTTGAGCGTTCATTCAGCTCATCTTTCACCTAAACGCGATAAACGAAAAAGATTTTGCACCCCTTGAGCTTCGCCTCACTGGCGAGTTCACTCCATTCCATCCGGTTGCCGAATTCAGGCACAAATTGTGTTCTTCTCAGCGGAAGCAACGCGTTCTTTCTTCCGTTTGGATTATTAATGAGGAATAGTGAGAGAATCGCCTCCAGCACAGCCATATTCGGGAAGTCAGGAATGTGACGTTATGCTTCGCATATCTGGAGGCGAAGAATACGCATATCTCGTTTTGATCTTCGTCTATTCCATTATCTCACTCAGGCGTGTACCTGTCGTGTACGGGCTGCACGTCGAACCAGCGGTACAAGGTAGGCAATACAACGAGCGTCAGCAAGGTCGAGGTGATCAGGCCGCCGATCACCACGACGGCCAGCGGACGTTGCACTTCGGAACCGGGGCCGGTAGCAAAAAGAAACGGTACCAGACCCAACATGGCGACGGTAGCCGTCATCAGCACAGGGCGAAACCGCTGCTCGCAACCCTTGATGACTGCGTCGGCCACGCTTGCGCCTTCTTCACGCAATTTCCGGACGTAAGAAATCAGCACTACACCGTTCAGTACCGCAATACCCCATAAGGCGATAAAACCTACTGAGGCCGGAACCGAAAGATATTCGCCCGTGACGAAAAGCCCGATAACGCCCCCGATGGAGGCAAATGGCAGTACCAGAATGATGAGCCCCGCGAGCTTGATCGAGTTGAACAATACAAAGAGCAGGAAGAAGATCGCTACAATGGTAAGCGGAACTATCAGCGAAAGTGTCGCCATGGCACGTTCCATATTCTCGAACTGGCCTCCCCAGACAAAATAATAGCCGGTTGGCAGTTTGATTTCCCTGGCGATACGCTCCTGTACTTCTGCAACGAAACCCCCGAGATCGCGTTCATGTACATTGGCGCCGATCACCACGCGGCGTTTTGCGTATTCACGGGACACGAGCGCCGGCCCATCGACGACCTCGATGTCCGCCACCGCTTGCAGCGGCACTAAAACGCCGCCATGTGCCAAGGCGCCGTCCGGCCCGGTTTTTCCAGGTACTCGCAACAGGAGATCGCGGATTGCCTCGACATCGTTACGAAACCGCTCGGGAAAACGCAGAAGGAGGACAATACGGCGCTCGCCCTCAAACACGGTTGTGACTGCCTTTCCACCGATAGCGGTTTCGATAAGCTCGTTCACGTCGGCGACATTGAGACCATGGCGTGCAATCGCGCGGCGATTGATGTCAATGGTCAGCGATTGCTGGCCGGACAAACGTTCGATACGAATATCTCTGGCGAATGGTCAGCGATTGCTGGCCGGACAAACGTTCGATACGAATATCTCTGGCGCCGCGCACGGACTTGAGGATGCGCGCCACCTGCTCCGACAATTTGCGCAACTCTTCCAGATCATCGCCGAAGATCTTGACCGCGACCTGCGAACGCACGCCGGTTACCATTTCGTCCACACGCTGTTCTATCGGTTGCGACAAAACGATGGACACGCCCGGTAGCACGGCTAACGCCTTGCGGATATCCTCTTCCACTTCTTTCTGCGTGCGACCGGAATCCGGATCGAGCGCGGCAATGGGATCCGACTCGTTCTGCGATGCCGGATCCGCAGGGGAATCGCCACGGCCAAGTTTGGATACTACGCTCTTGACTCCAGGCACTGCGGCAATCAGACTCATCGCCTCTGATTCCATCTTGATGGCTTCATCCAGCGAGATCGAGGGTACACGGATGATGACGGGTGTTACCGCACCCTCCTGCATCGTCGGGATGAAGGATTTACCCAGTAACGGGAACAGGGAAAAAGACAGCCCGAGCAGGGCCAGGGATATGATGATAGTAATTTTCTCGCTCGCTAGCGCCGAATTGAGAAGACGCCGGTAACCCGATTTAAGCAAGGCGATAATTCTTGTGTCGTGATCGGCGCCTCCCTTGAGCATGTACGCACAGAGTACCGGTGAAAGCGTCAGGGAAACGACAAGCGATACCGCCAGTGCAATGGCGATAGTGAATGCAAGCGGACTGAATGTCTTGCCTTCCATGCCTTGCAGCGCCATTAGCGGCAGAAACACCAGAATAATGATCGAAATGCCGAAAATCACCGGCGTTCCCACCTCAACCACCGCGTCCACGATAAGTTGCGGCCTGGATTCGCCACCGGTAGCATGACCCAGACGATGATAGACATTTTCCACCACAACCACTGTGGAATCGACCATCAGTCCGATAGCGATAGCCAATCCCCCCAGTGACATCAGGTTCGCGGAGATTTCCTGCTGGTTCATTACCATGAAGGTAATCAATGGCGTAATAATAAGTGTCGCCACTACGATCAGGCTGGAGCGTACATCTCCGAGAAACACGAACAATATCACCACCACGAGCAAAATGCCTTCGATCAGTACTTTGCTTACCGTCCACAGCGCCGAATCCACGAGATCGGTTCTGTCGTAAAAAGACACAATCTGGAGTCCACCCGGCAACAATGCACGCTCATTGATTTCGGCAACCTTCTCCTTCACCCGTCCGACAATTTCCTTGGCGTTCCCGCCGCGCAACATCATTACTATGCCCGCTACAGACTCGGTGTAGCCGTTCTTGATGCTGGCGCCTTGGCGCACGTCAGTGCCAAACTCCACCTGGGCCACGTCACGAACAAATACGGGTATACCGTCCAACTCCTTAAGAACGATATTTCGTATGTCATCCAGCGTCTGGATCAGGCCGACGCCACGGATCAGGTACTGCTCGGCGTGCAATGGAAGTATATTGCCGCTGGCATTTGCATTATTACTGGCGATGGCCCGGTCAACCTGCGCCAATGTCAAATCATAATGGCGCAACCGGTCGGGGTTGACCAACACATGATATTGCTTGACAAATCCTCCTATGGTATTGATCTCCGCCACGCCTGGAACCGAGCGAAGTAGCGGGCGCACTACCCAGTCCTGTATGGTGCGCCGTTCAGTCAACTCCTGCACCGTGAGTGCGCGTTCGCCATCGTCGGGATGTTCGATAGTGTATTGATACACCTCGCCCAGACCCGTCGATACGGGACCGAGTACGGGTGCAATACCCTTTGGCATCCTGTTGGATACTTCGATCAGCCTTTCCAGCACCAGTTGACGCGCAAAGTAAATGTCGGTCTGATCGGTAAAAACAAGCGTGATCAGAGAAAGCCCACTTTTGTTCAGGGAACGCATCTCTACCAAGCCTGGCAGGCCGGTCATGGCGATTTCCACCGGTACCGTCACCAGTCGCTCTATCTCCTCCGGGCTGCGACCAACTGCCTCGGTAGCGACCTGTACCTGTACATTGGTTACATCCGGGAACGCATCGACCGATAATTTCGTGGAGGCGCGCAAGCCGATGCCGACCAGGGCCAGCGCGATCACTACCACAATCAGGCGTTGCTTGAGCATGGCGCGCACAATCGAGGCAAGCATGGCTATTCCAATTCAGCGAGCTTGCGCTCGTTATCGAGGTGAAAGGCGCCATCCACTACGATGGGCTGCTCCGCCGCGAGTCCCTTCAGCACGGGACGCATGTCCGCTACTTCATGACCCAGCTCGACGGGAATACGCTGAAATCGATTATTACCTTGAGCCAGGAAAACATAGTCGCGATTAGCTTCACGTACCACTGCGGTTTCCGGAACCACCATGCTTTTATGCGGGTTATCCGTGATATGCATGGTAGCAAGCATGTCGGGCTTGAGTTTGCGCTTGGGGTTCTCTACCATCGTCCGCACCATCACGGTACGGGTCAAAGGGTTTACCGTATCGGCAACAAAGATGATGAGGCCGTCAAAATTTACATCGCCAAGCGCTGGTACGTGGATCTTTACGTGCTGACCGACCCGCACATTACGCGCTATCTGCTCCGGCACATCGCCCACCACCCAGACGGCGGACAGATCGGCCACCTGAAATAGCTGATCGGCTGGCTGCACTACTTGCCCAATGATGACATGCCGACCAATAACGACACCGCTTTTCGACGCTTGAATGGCAACAGACGGCAGGATATGGCCCTTGTTTACCAAGTCTTTCAGCGCACTGTTGTCCACGCCCAGCAGCCTCAAATGATCCTGCGCAGCCTCCAGCTCGGCACGCGAAACCTCCAGCTCCGACTCCCGTCGCTCCACCTCTGCAATAGCGATCACGTCGGCGGAAAGTAAATGGCGAGCACGCTCGGCCGCTTTCTGAGCCAGTACAGTCCGCGAAGACGCTCGCAAATAGGCCAGTTGCGCCTGAGTTAATTCGGGGCTGGAAATACGCGCCAATGGCGCTCCGGCTTCGACGCTCTCCCCTAGCGTCACGTATAAATCAATGATGCGTCCTGTTACATAAGACCCGATACTGACAAGCCTCTCCTCATCCACCTCGACCTGGCTTGGAACCTGCAACTTATCAGCGAGATCGACCATTGTCGGATGGCCGATCGTGATGCGTTGTGCCAATTCCGGCCGAATCGTGATGCTGTTCACATCCTCTGGCTCTTGCAGCATGGCTTCTTTGCTGGGGGATACAGCCTCCTCGCTGCCGCCGCATCCTGCAGCAAGCAGAACGGTAAATGCAACGACACCGATCATCGGTAACGTAATTTTCATTCGTGTGCTTGCTCCCCTGGATAATAAGCCCGCAGCCGATCGATTTCGGCGGCAGCAGCCTGTAAATCAAAGCGCGCTTGCAATG
>CAJDTQ010000051.1_pt1 | contig 9640 bp, 10 predicted proteins | sample 7389881 | NCBI WGS metagenome assembly CAJDTQ01 (sample SAMEA7055658, study PRJEB34461) | soil metagenome | biome: terrestrial ecosystem; feature: Peninsula; material: soil | place: Antarctica | collected 2016
GGCCATGCGGGTCATCCGGAGGTTGAGGGCACGATGGGTCAGGCCGAAGGAGACGGTCCCTGCATGTACCTGGTGGAGACAGAAGAGGATGTCGAGAATTTGGTGGTCAAAGACCCGAATCATCTGGCGTATGTTACCCAGACGACCTTGTCGGTGGATGATGCGACGCGAGTTATCATGGCTTTGAAAAAGCGCTTTCCAAAAATTACCGGACCAAAAAAAGACGATATTTGCTATGCGACGCAAAATCGCCAGGATGCGGTAAAAATGATGGTCAAGCAGTGTGACCTTGTCATTGTCGTCGGTTCACCCAATAGCTCTAACTCTAACCGTTTATGTGAAGTCGCGAGAAATGCAGGCGTGGACGCTTATATGATAGATCGCGCCGAGCAATTGCAGGAAAAATGGCTGGAAGGGAAAGAGCAGATCGGTATCACCGCTGGCGCTTCAGCGCCGGAAGTGCTGGTGCAAGAGGTAATTTCACGGCTAAGACAGATAGGAGCAGGACAAGCGGGAAGAGACGTGGTCGTCGAGGAATTGAGCGGCGTGGTTGAGTCGGTAGTGTTTCCGCTCCCTAAAAATTAATTGTAGCCACGAACCGGAATCTTTTTACACGAGCAAATGTCTTGTAAGCAGCAGTGCAGCGCTGGCGCCATACGGCGAACCGTCGCGCTTCTTTGTTGTCATATTTTGGCGTTTCCGCTTTCGCAGGACTGAAAAATAAAGAGCTCAGCCGGTTTATCGGGGTTGGCTCTTGTCGCGTATAATTTTATTCTCCACCGGGAGATGTTTATCCCTGATTGAATAGGGCAGGCCGTCGCCGGAATGACTGCCGGACTGCCACGTTTATGCGCCTGCGGCTTTCATTCAATTCCGGAATATCCATAGGCGGAATTATCTGAAGAAAGAAATCTTCATTCGGATATTCTTTTTCGCGCGCACCATCCATCTCAACAGGATGGTTTGGACAAATGCCATATGCCGCGACAGGAAGGGGAGACAGGGAGAACGCACTGCAAGATACGGGTCTGTGATCGTGACGGCGGTGCGCTGCTTGTTTCATATCAAAAAAACCAATTATTTATTCAGGTCGGCCGCGCAATCGGCCGTTGTAATGTTGATGCAACACATACAGGAAAGAGCCAGGAAGATACGCATGGTTATCTTCGACGTGGACGGAGTCCTTACCGACGGCACTCTCTTCCTCACAGATGGCGGCGAGGAAATCAAGGCATTCAATAGTCATGATGGTCATGGTCTGAAAATGCTCAAGGCAAGCGGCGTCAAAATCGCGCTGATCACGGGTAGAAAATCGCGCTGCGTCGAACTGAAGGCAAAGGATTGGGGCGTGACCGTCGTTTATCAGGGGGCGAAAACCAAACTGCCTGTATTTGAGACGCTGCTGGAGGAACAGGACCTGGATGCGTCGGCGTGTGCGTATATGGGGGATGACCTGATAGATTTACCGGTGATGTTACGTTGCGGTCTTGCGTTCTCCGTACCTGCCGCGCCTACGCTGGTGAAGAAGCATGCGCATTACGTTACGCGTCTCGAGGGTGGGCGCGGTGCGGTACGCGAGGTATGCGAAATGGTGATGCAGGCTCAGGATACATTCAACGCGCAACTGGCGATGTACCTTAAATGACCTTCCGCCTGTTTCCGGGGCTTCCTCTCATTCTATTTGCTCTGCTTGCAGCGCTGTCATTCTGGCTGAGCCAGTCGGCAACAACGCCTTCTCCGGCACAAGACAGCGAAATGGGTCGTACCCCCGATTACAGATTGGAAAACTTCACGGCTATTCGCATGGATGAGGATGGTCTTGCGCGCCACAGGCTCGTCGCGAAGGAGATGGTGCATTACCCGGACGACGATACCACTGATCTGGAACAACCCCTTTTTATCAACACCGAACCCGGTAAACCGGCGCTGCAAATAAAAGCGGACAAAGCGAAGATGTCCAGCAACAACGAAGACATTTATCTCATGGGTAACGTTATGGTATTGAGAAACGCTGCCAAAGGCCGGAGCGAGACAACCATGACAACCAGCTTGTTGCATTTGATTCCCGATGATGACATCGCCAAAACAGATAAGCCTGTCGTTATTACCGAAAAAAAATCTGTTATCAACGCGGTCGGCATGGAAATGAATACCCGAACCAATGTCATCCAGTTGTACTCACGCGTAAGAGTTATTCATGATAATACCCGCTAGGGAACCTCTGGGCAGGCGCCATGCGAATTCCACGGCAACCGCTGCGAACATCGGTCGAGGCGCGATTTTCCTTGCCTCCCTGTTGTTTACGGGTGCGGTGCTGGCGGAACGTGCCGATAGTGATAAGCCGGTTCATCTGGAGTCTGACCGGGCCACTGTCCAGGATGCCAACAAGCTTGCTACATTCTTCGGTAACGTAGTCCTCACGCAGGGTACGTTGGTTATCCGTGCCGACAAGATGATCGTTAAAGAAGATGCCAGCGGTTTCCAGCACGCCACGGCTTTTGGTAATCTCGCCAGTTTCCGCCAAAAGCGCGACGGCAAGGACGAGTACGTCGAGGGTTGGAGCGAGCGCATGGAATATGACGCCAAGGCGGATAAAGTGCAGCTCTTCAAGAAGGCGAGACTGAGACGTGGCGAGGATGAAGTGCATGGCAATTATATTTCTTACGATGCACTGAATGAGTTTTTTCAGGTGACCGGGAACAACGATACGAGTGCCCAGAGCCAATCCGAGGGGAGAGTGAGGCTGGTCATCCAGCCGAAGAAGAAGGAGCCGAAACCAGCCGTTGAAACAGATGAATGAAATCGATTAACGTCCGGACCCCGAAAAATGAGCGAATTAAAAGCCATTAATTTAAAAAAGCAATATAAATCCCGGACGGTGGTACAAGATGTTTCACTTTCTGTCAGCAGCGGTGAAGTCGTCGGCCTGCTGGGCCCGAATGGCGCAGGCAAAACCACTTGTTTTTACATGATGGTAGGGTTGGTGCCCCTGGACGGGGGCAGCATATCCCTGGACGATGTCGATTTGAGCTTAATGCCGATGCACTTGCGCGCGCGTCTGGGCCTGAGCTATCTTCCTCAGGAGGCTTCAATTTTCAAGCGGCTGTCCGTGGCCGACAATATTCGGGCAGTCCTGGAACTGAAAAATTATACGCGCGATGAAATGCAGCAGCATCTCGACGATCTGCTGCATGATCTGCATATCAGTCATATACGGACCAATCCGGCAATCAGCTTATCCGGGGGCGAGCGACGCCGCGTCGAAATCGCGCGGGCACTTGCAACGCAGCCGCGCTTTATCCTGCTGGATGAACCGTTTGCGGGTGTGGATCCTATTGCCGTGCTGGATATCCAGAAAATCATCGGGTTCCTCAGGGAGCGTAGCATCGGTGTGCTCATTACCGACCATAACGTCAGGGAAACATTGGGAATTTGTGATCGTGCCTATATCATCAGCGAAGGAAAAGTCCTGGCTAGCGGAATTCCTGACGAAATCATCTATAATGAAAATGTGAGAAAAGTATATCTGGGAGAACATTTCAAGTTGTGAAAAAGATTCGTTCCGCACGAGTCTTGCCTTACCGTGGGTATTCCAAATCATGAAACCTACTCTCCAGTTTAAGCTGTCGCAACACTTGACGCTTACTCCGCAATTGCAACAATCCATACGGCTGCTGCAACTTTCCACGGTTGAACTGAACCAGGAAATAGAACGTATGGTCCAAGAAAATCCTCTCCTGGAACTTGATGATCATATCGGTAGCGATAATATCGACTATCGGAATATGCCGAGCGATACCCAGACAGAACCGTCATCGGATCTGATTGAGATTCCGGATGAAGACAGTGCGAAATTGCTTTCTATCGAGGACAGCTCTGACACGAGAAAGGTGACCGATGAGTCAGACTGGTTCTCGGATGATAGGGCAGTTCGCAATACGCGGGATGACGACGACGAGCGGGACTTTCAGCAACAGGCGGCGGAACCGCCCAGTTTGCGTGAGCATCTTAACCTGCAGCTAAGCCTTAGCCAGATTCCGGAGCGTGACAGAAAAATCGTTGGCTTGCTGATCGACAGCCTGGATGATGACGGCTATCTTGCACAGGATCTTGACGAACTCGTTGAACTCCTGCCGCGCGAACTCGCAATAGATATCGACGATCTTCACAATGCTCTGGAGCAGTTGCAACGCATGGATCCTCCCGGCATTGGGGCGCGCAACCTCAGGGAATGCCTGCTCATGCAATTGCATGCGCTGCCGGAATGTACTCCTTATCTGGATCAGGCGGTGCTGCTGGTAACGGATGATCTGGAAAGTCTGGCATCACGGGATTTCGCCACCATTAAAAAGCTGCTGCACTGTGATGATGAATGCCTGCGATCAACGCAGCACCTGATTACCCGGCTGAACCCGAGACCCGGCATTGCATTCAGTTCCACGGTTGCCCGCTACATCATACCCGACGTAATTGTGACAAAGATCAGCGGTTCGTGGACAGCCAGCCTTAATCCCGAGGCAATGCCCCGCCTCAAAATCAACCAGCTCTATGCCGACATCCTGAAACGCTCTCATGATGATTCCGCACGAGGCTTATCGAGCCATCTGAATGAGGCGAAATGGCTCATCAAGAACGTACAACAGCGTTTCAGCACGATACTCAGGGTATCCTCTGCGGTTGTCGAACGCCAGCAACAGTTTTTTGAGCATGGCGCTGTTGCCATGCGCCCCATGGTATTGCGGGAAATTGCCGATACGCTTGACTTGCATGAATCCACGATTTCACGCGTAACGACACAAAAATTCATGAGAACGCCACGGGGCATATTCGAATTGAAGTATTTTTTTGGCAGTCATGTAGCGACCGACACGGGCGGTGCTTGTTCCGCCACCGCGATTCGTGCTCTGATCAAGCAAATGATAAACGCAGAAAATGCGCAGAAGCCGCTGAGCGATAACCAGATTTCAGAAATCCTGGGACAGCAGGGGATTATGGTTGCCCGCCGTACCGTGGCAAAATATCGGGAGTCCATACAAATTCCTCCCGTTAATCTACGGAAATCATTTTAATCCAACAAGGAGGCACGATGAATTTCAACCTTACCGGTCATCACGTAGAAGTTACCCCTGCAATGCGCGATTACGTTACTTCAAAGCTGACCCGGGTTATGCGTCATGTCGACAATGTTATCGATATCAACGTGATTCTATCCGTGGAAAAGCTCAAGCAAACGGCTGAAGCAAATGTCCATGTGCCTGGTAAGGATATTTTTGTCGAAGCCGGCAGTTCCGATATGTACGTTTCCATCGATAACCTGGTGGATAAGCTTGACCGCCAGATGCTCAAGCACAAGAAGAAAAATGAAAACCACCGTAATATTGGTGTATTAAGGAATGAGAATATCGAACAACCCGAGTAAACGATTCATGCAGATCTTTAGTCTTGCCGGATAAGCTTTGCCCCCGATCCCACAACCAGGAAGATTCAACCCGGATGCTCCGATTTAACGTTGCACAGCTATTTGAAGATAAACAGTCAACTCTGAGTCTGACCTGGGAGGCAGGTAAAGACGGTGGCGACCGGTGCCTGGATGCGGAAGCCGTTGCCTCCTCGACTCAGGGAATGATCGGTCATCTCAATTTCATCCACCCTAACTGGATACAGGTATTGAGCGAGACCGAAGCCGAGTATCTCAACCTGCTCGATACCGATTCCCTGGCACGGAGCATGCAACAGGTCGCGCAAAGCGATCTTTTGTGCATTATCGTTGCGGGCGGCGGTTCAGTGCCAGACTCGATAAGAGCCCTGGCGGATGCCACCCACACGCCCCTTTTCCTTTCACCCTACTCCAGCCTGGAGGTGATCTGGACGTTGCGCCCCTACCTGGGGCGCGTTCTTGCGCCCTCCTGCAGCCGCCATGGCGTATTGATGGACGTTCTGGGAATGGGTGTAATGATCACCGGTGAAAGCAGCGTTGGCAAAAGTGAATTGGCGTTGGAGCTCGTGAGTCGGGGCCATGGGCTCGTCGCCGATGATGTCGTGGAACTTTATAGAATTGCGCCAGAAACGCTGGAAGGATGCTGTCCTCCGATATTGCGCGATTTTCTTGAAGTGCGCGGACTGGGGATGTTGAACATCCGAACTATTTTTGGCGAGACCGCGGTACGCCGAAAAAAAAACATGAAGCTTATCGTACATTTGCAAAAACCCAGCAGTGCTGACTTCAACACGATGGAGCGACTGCCAATCAACGATGTCACCGAAAGCGTCCTGGACGTCAAAATTCGCAAGGTTATCATCCCGGTAGCCGCTGGCCGAAACCTGGCCGTGCTGGTAGAAGCGGCAGTACGCAATTATGTGCTGCAACTTCGTGGTATCGATAGTGCTCAGGAATTCTTTGCGCGACATCAACAGGAAATGGAAAATGATCAAAACAGGCAAAAGCAGGAAAATGAAGGTTGAAATGCAGGGTGAAAACCATTAATTCTCCCCTTGTATTCGAAAAATGCAGCTGATCGTCATTAGCGGTCTTTCGGGATCCGGCAAAAGTATCGCCCTAGCCGTGCTCGAGGACAATGGCTACTATTGCGTGGACAATCTGCCAGCAAACCTGCTGCCGGAGGTTACGGTATATTTGAAGGAATCCGGACACCAGCGCGTGGCGGTGAGTATCGATGCGAGGAGCCGCGAAACCTTGCATTTGCTGCCGCAACGGTTGGCCGATCTAAGGCGGCAGGGAATGGACGTGCACCTGCTGTTCCTTGAAACGAAAACCGATACGCTGGTAAAGCGTTTTTCGGAAACCCGACGCCGCCACCCACTCAGCGATAACCATTCGACTTTGCTGGAAAGTATAGAGTCGGAGCGCGAAATGCTGCGCGACATCCGCGATCTCGCAAACCGCATCGATACCAGCGATTCGAGCGCCAGTTCATTGCGTGCATGGATAAGGGATTTTGTCGGTCTTAATCATGCAAGCCTGACTCTCCTGTTCCAGTCGTTTGGCTTCAAACACGGCATTCCCCTGGATTCCGACATGGTATTCGATATTCGCTGCCTTCCCAATCCGCATTACGAAACGCTTCTGCGGCCTTTAACCGGAAAAGATGGACCGGTAATTGAATACCTTGATGCGCAAACCAGCGTCAATAAAATGTTTGAGGACATCAAACGGTTTGTGGAAGACTGGTTACCCTGCTTCATTTGCGACAATCGCAATTACTTGACTGTGAGTATCGGTTGCACCGGCGGCCGTCATCGCTCGGTTTATTTCGCTGAACGGTTGGCACGATATTTCGTCGGAGATAACCAGGTTCTGGTACGACACAGGGAGTTTGACGTATAGAACTGGCTGAAAGGAAAGTGCAAACTTATTCCGGTATGAGCGAGACATCGCCTTCTTTATTCCATACGGAAAATATGCTGAAGTTTGCGCGCAACCGCGTGACAGGATGCCATCGCGGGTTAGACCTTACCGGAGTGTTTCTGCCGCGCATTCTCCGGGAGAGATCAGCGCCAGGCCGGTTGTCGCCACCCGGTAAATTCCAGCCTCGGTCACAATAAAATCCATTGGAACATCATGCGGTTGCGGGTAGACGCTTTCGTTCCGCAAAATTTCGAACGCGATACCGATGGCTACAGGCCGCGGAGTGATCGCGATCAAGGTACGATCGAAATAACCTCCGCCATATCCCAGCCTGAACCCCAGTTGATCGAAGCCTACCATCGGGATTACCAGCGCGCCGACCGTGACCACGCTGGTATTATCCGGTACTGGGATGTCATAGACGCCTCTTTTCATCGGCGCACCCGGCCACCATCTGCGAAAACACAGCGGCTCCTGTTTATTCACCACTTCGGGCAGTGCAAGCGTCGCGCCGCGCTCCCGGATAAAATCCATCAGTGGGCGTGGATCATATTCGCCACGATGAGGCCAGCAGAATCCCACCACTTCTTTTTGTAAAGACGGAAAGCCCTGTTCCAGCAAAGCTGTGATCGCCATACTCCAGCGGCAGCGCTCCGCTTCGGTAGCGCTTTCCCTGCGTATTATCAACTCGGCGCGCTGCTGCTTTCTCCACGCTTGCCAGTTATCCATCATCGTGAAGCGCTATCCGCGCAGTCGATTCTTTATTTCCCTCATCACGATTGTTTTTTGAAGAGTGCGTGATGATCATGGGCAACCATATTGTATGAGGAGTTTTCTGACCGGTGAAGGGATGGCTGCTTTCAGTGCATCATCAAACGTCGCCCAGTTGTCGCTTCCGTCCACCGTTACGGCTGAGGGACATGAAACCACTTGTAGTGGCTGTGGATAAATTCGTAGCTTGAAATGGGTAAAGGTATGATCAAGTGGCTGCATCTGCGCCAGCGGCTCTACTATCATGCCATAACGCTGCATGCAGTGTTCGCCAGCATCTTCGCTCATCGGCATTTCCGGCAGACACCATAAATTGCCCCAGATTCCCACCACCGGGCGTTTCTCCAAAAAAATCCGCCCCTGCTTCATCAGCATCAAAAGCGCTGTTTCCCGCTTCGGTAACGGCTTTCTTGGCCTCGGAGCAGGAAGTTTATCGGTCAGGTTATCCCGGAACGCAATGCAATCCCGTAACAAGGGGCATGACCCACATTTGGGCTTGCCGCGAGTGCAAATCGTGGCGCCGAGATCCATCAGTGCCTGGGTGTAAACTTCGATCCCGTTTCTGGCGTTGCTCTCGTCTCTGTCTGGCAACAGTTCCTCAGCTTTTTGCCACAGTAGAATCTCGTTCTTTTTCCCTCCGGTATAGCCATCGATCCCAAAGTAGCGGGCAAAAATACGCTTGACGTTACCATCGAGTATCGCGCACTGCTGGCCATACGCAAATACGGCAATCGCGGCAGCGGTAGAGCGCCCTATACCGGGCAGTTGCCGAATCGCCTCCACATCCCAAGGAAAAACGCCTCGATGGTCTGCAACAATCAGGCCCGCGGTCCGATGCAGGTTTTTTCCGCGCGAGTAATAGCCGAGCCCGCTCCATTGCGCCAGTACCTCATCGAGAGATGCCGAAGCAAGGCTTCCGATATCGGGGAAGCATTGCAGGAAACGCAGGTAGTAAGGGATAACAGTACTCACCTGCGTTTGTTGCAGCATGATTTCGGACAGCCATATCGCATACGGGTCGCGGGTGTTCTGCCAAGGCAAATGGTGGCGGCCATGATCCTTTTGCCAGTGGATCAGCTTTATGGCAAAAGAGCTCAATGAGGGTCCTTCTGCTGACCGGTCCTGATATCCAGCTTCACACCGGACGATGTGACGTTAGCGGCTTTCAGTACGCCGATCCGGATCAAGCCTCGTATTTTCAGATCCTCCAGATCATCGAATAACGATAAGTCGAGCGATTCATCCACTGGTGTTGCGTTCGCAACTTTTTTGGCAAGCTTCCCTGTTCCCGGCGGCGCTTGCTGTGGTGGCAGAAAGCGATCCAGATCAAGCTGATCGATCTCCACCAAAAAATTGAGAACGGGTGGAGTTAAGCCTCGACTTAAGCCGCTCGCCTCCATATCGCCTTTGATATCGCTGCCTCCCAACCTGCCATTAAGCTGCAGCTGTGCATTTTGTGCCAGGCCATCCACTGAAGCGCTACCCTCCAGGTGACCTTGGAGG
>CAJDTQ010000052.1_pt1 | contig 9544 bp, 8 predicted proteins | sample 7389881 | NCBI WGS metagenome assembly CAJDTQ01 (sample SAMEA7055658, study PRJEB34461) | soil metagenome | biome: terrestrial ecosystem; feature: Peninsula; material: soil | place: Antarctica | collected 2016
TTTCGGCTTGCCGGTACTTCCGGAAGTGTAAAGAATCGCGGCCATATCGCTATCGATACTATGATGCGCCTTGGCATGGCCCCGCGTTTCCATCGCGTCATTCCATGAGATGACGCTAATGCCGGAAGCGACCGGTGCGGGCTCGGCCGAACCCACTACCATGATGGCATGCAGATCATGGCATTGCGGCAAAACGGCGGCAAGCAGCTTTAACCTGTCGGATGAGGTAACGAGAACTCTGACATTGCAGTCGCGAAGAATATAGGCCACCTGCTCCGGCTTCAAAAGCGGATTGACGGGCACGAATACGCCCCCCGCGACCGCGGCGGCATATAGCGCAGTAACAGTTTCTAGGCGTTTTTCGAGATAAACAGCGACACGTTCACCCCGCCCAAGCCCTAAAGCGAGCATGGCTGCCCCGGCTGAGCCGATATTCTCAGCCAATGCGGCATAGCTTGTTCGATTTCCCTGATGAACCAGCGCTTCTTTATCGGAAACGTGATCAGCGGTCTTGAAGATGAGTTCGTGGAGGAGATCTGCCATCGGAATCCATGTACGTAAAAAAGGAAGAGTGGAGGATGAGATAAAACGGCGGCTATTTCAGCCCGTGACGGTTCATTAAATCATAAATCGTGGGACGGCTGACGCCTAGCAGTTCCGCCGCCTTGACAACGTTTCCATCCACCCTTGCCAGCGCTTTCATCAAGGCATCACATTCCGCCTTGTCACGCACTTGGCGGAGATTGATTGGTTCCGCCGAACTGGTTGAAACCTGTAGCCCAAGATCATCGATACTGATTATAGGACCATCGGCCATGATAACGACGCGTTTAATGCAGTTTTCCATTTCCCGTACGTTACCGGGCCAGGGATAGTTTTCGATCGCAGCGAGCGCTTCCTGGCTAAAATTCAGGGAAGATCGCTTTTCCTGTGCACAGAACTTATTCTTGAAGTGGTGCGCAAGCAACGCCGGGTCTCCCATCCGCTCTCGCAACGGGGGAATTGTGATGACAATCTCACTCAGGCGATAATACAGGTCTTCCCGGAAACGGCCTTCCTCGATCAGTTTCTTTAAATTCTGATGCGTTGCACAGACAACGCGGACGTCGACAGGGATTTCTTTACGCCCTCCCACTCTTTCGATCACCCTTTCCTGCAAGAAACGAAGAAGTTTTGCCTGTAACGGCATGGGCAAATCACCGACTTCATCAAGAAAAAAAGTACCTTCATTAGCCAGCTCGATTTTACCGGGCGTCTGCTTGACGGCTCCAGTATATGCGCCTTTTTCATAGCCAAATAGTTCGCTTTCCAGGAGCGTTTCCGGAATTGCGGCGCAATTGATCGCCATGAACCTTTTTTCTTTCCTGGCACTTGCCTGATGCAGCGCTCTTGCCAGAATTTCCTTGCCTGTACCGCTATCGCCAAGCAATATAACCGTGGCATCGGACGGAGCCACTTTCTCCACATTGCGGCATACCTTGATCAGCGCGGGATCGCGGGTAATCATCCCCTCGATGATGGGAGGCGCCTGAGATTGCGATAATCTGCTGTTCTCCCGCTGCAACGCATGCAGGTAGTATGCTCTTTCCACTACCAACCCCAGCATCTGCGGATCAAAAGGTTTTTGATGAAAATCGTAAGCCCCCGCCGCAATCGCCTTCAGTGCATTCCCATGATCCTGGTTCCCAGTTAGAACGATCACCTTGATGTCCGGCGCGAGTTCAAGTATCTGTGCCAGGGTGGCGAGCCCTTCCGAGGCCCCATCCGGATCGGGCGGAAGTCCCAGATCCATGGTAACGACAGCAGGCTGATGCCGGCGGACCAAGGCAAGCGCACTTTCACGATCACCTGCCACCGATACTTCATAAGCATCAAAACTCCAACGTAACTGCTTCTGCAGGCCTGGATCATCCTCGATTACCAATAAACTCTTTTTATCCTGACTCACTGTTGCCCTCTTGCTTTACTTGAATTGGACCAATCTAACTTTTGTACCGTCACTTTTAGTGGAATATTTCTTATGTGCATGAGGCGTCGGACTTTCCAATCTGCCGCAAGTATTATTCACTGAAGCTTTCGACCATTTGCCTGCCTTGTACTGCAAGAAAACATGTTTTTCGACCGTCTGCCAAATCTCCAGAACGAATCCTTTAGTTCACGCCACCACCTTAACACCGGAAGCGGCTTGATGAAGCGGCAGGATGATGCGAAAAACCGTACCATCCGATTCGCTGCTGGTAACCTCCAATTTTCCGCCCAGTTCAGACACGTATTCCTTGCTTTCAAACACACCTATGCCCATACCTGCGGATTTGGTGGATTCGAATGGTTTAAAAAGTTTTTCACGAATGAATTCTTCGCTCATGCCATGGCCGGTATCCTTTATTTCAACTATCGCGCAATCCTGCTCTCTTCGCAGCCAGACCCGAACCTGCCCGTTCTTTGAGGTTGCCTCGATTGCGTTCTGGATGAGATGTCCCATGACTCTTTCGAGGCGGGACGAGTTTGCGCACACGGTAAGGCTCGTATCATGTATTTCGAGAATCGGCGTTGGTTCGGCAACGGATTTACTTTTTACCGCTTCTTGTAACAATGGCGCAATAAAAAGGGGAGCTGAATTCTCAGGCGCATCGACACTGCTTAGTTTCTCCAGCAACCGCTTCATTTTTTGAACGGAGAGATATACCGTTTCGATCATGTCCACCTGAAATTGCGGGTTATTTTTATGCTTCTCAGCATTGGAAAGCAAAAGTGATAACTGTGAAACGAGATTTTTCAGGTCATGCACTACGAATGTCGACATGCGATTAAGGGATTCAAACTGACGCGCCACCATCAGCGCGTTGGCCGCCTCCTGCTGCGCCAGGTAACTTGCAGCCTGATTGCCGGCAACCTTGAGCAGATCACTTACCTCCCAGTTCAGCTTGACCCTGCTTCTTGGCTGCGCCAGCACTACAAAACCAAATAATTTCCGATGTTGAATCAGCGGTACTACAAGCCATGCCCTGTCTATGGTCTGCAACCATTGAGGCAGAGCGACTGCTGAGTATTTTTCCGGATTGGCGGCGTATTCCTGTAAATCTATCACCCACTCCTTGTTCCCCAGAAATTGACAGAAAGGACTGGTCAAGGGCTCGAGTCCGCCAGTCGCCGGCATATTCCAGTGCGTTACAGGCTCGCAACTACCCGATTCGCGACAGATCCAGAGCTTCCCGCCCGGGCTTTCGACCAATTGGGCCAATGCCTGTATTACGCGCTCTCCCAGCACGTGCCCACCGTCGGAGAGCGTGCGCGTAAAACGCAGCCATTCTTCCCGGTAGTCGTAGTTGTAGCTGAAAAAGTGCTTGCTGATGAAGACCCTGAGCCACGAACGCAAAGTGCCCGAAAACAACACAGCCAATAGCAGAACCACAGCGCCAAACAAAAAAATCACTTGCATGACGAGGCCCCAGCTTCCCCCAAAAAAACGAAGGTAGTAGCCCGCGGCGGCCATTGCCAGTAGATAAGTGGCGGTGCCGAACAATGCTGCTGAATAGAACAGAATATTACGAGATACTGCGATACCTACCGACCATTGAGGATTGCGCGCCGCCGAAACGGCCACGAGTGGAACAACCAGCGCATTGACTATTCCGCGTGCTGCCCATATTTCGGGGTTCACGTGCCTAAGCAGCAACGCATCGCTATACAGGTAAAAATCATAGGCAAAGATCCCGCCGATGCCAAGGCAAGCGAATTTTATTCCCCAACGCTGCTTGACCGGCGTATTTCTGTAAAGCTGTTCCACCAGGATCATGCCAAGTATTGCCATTGCCAGGCTGCCAGCAATATTGTTGAGGAAGTCAATCGTTTTATCCGCTGAAAAGTCGAAGTCGCCATGAGAATACAGCGCAACGACGAAACATCCGATATACATCATCATCATTGCAACCAGCACCGGACTGATCTTTATGGTGGATGAATCATCTTTTCGGTACAGCCCCAGCGACATAATGAGAAAGACAGTCCAGCCTCCATTTCTGGCTATTTCCAGTGTATCTGTCAGCAGCGAGAGCGGGAGATTCTGGTTGGCGTGATAAGCGAGCAACGAAGCCCACAACGCGGAAAGAAGGCAAGCTATCGGTAACACGATCCCGTGCAGGCGACCTCGCCAGCTTGTCACCAAAAGTAATGCCAGGAAAAAATGCGCTGCTGCCGCCAAGGTGTAACTGGCGGTCGCTATAGTCGTCAACATGTCATATCGCTGCGCTTAAGGGAGCCTTCAATCAGACTGCCAATGGAACGCGTTGCAAAAATCGGGGTGCTCACAGGATGCGCGGCGAAGATCTTGGTGTGCCCCACACGCGCGGATGGGCGACGACGTGAGTGCCCCATTTTGCTATTTCTTTGCGAGCGGAGCAAAGGGTTGGCGGCTTTGCGGACAACCTGCCTCGTCGCGAGAAGGTGCCCTGAAGCATTGCTTGAAAGATGGCACGATGTGGCGCCAGGAGAGCAGTCGTGGGAATGATGCGGTCGCGCTGCTGGCACCGATACCCCGCTCTGGCATCGCACCTTCTCCGAGGAGGCATCGTCTTGCTCTGAGCGGCTATACGATTTGCTCCGCCTCCTTGCGCACATTCCATCCCGCAACGTTAACGTCAACGTCACGTTGGTGCGGGATTTGCACAGTGGCTCCCGCATCATCTTCCACCCTTCCCCAGCACGACAACTTCAACGGTGTCTATCAGGATAATGACGTCGAGAAACAAGCTGTGGTTCTTCACATAATAAAGATCGTACTGAAGCTTTTCGATGGCGTCCTCTACCGACGCGCCATACCGGTAACGCACCTGGGCCCACCCGGTTATACCCGGCTTGATGCTGTGCCTTACGTTGTAATAGGGAACTTCCATGCAAAGTTGGTGCACAAAATAAGGTCTTTCTGGACGGGGACCGACAAAACTCATATCACCAGTGAGGACATTCAGTATCTGGGGAAGCTCATCAATTCTAAGTTTACGGATAATTCTGCCCACTCGTGTTATCCGGGGATCATCCGTTGTCGCCCATTGCGGCGTTCCTCCTTTCTCCGCATCAGCCCGCATGCTGCGGAATTTCAGCACCATAAATAGCTTCCCGCCTTTTCCAACTCTTTCCTGCCGATAAAAAATGGGAGCACCATCCTCTAACAGAATACAAAGCGCGGCAATCAACATTACCGGTAGCGTAACAGCCAGCAGAATGCCGCTTGCGGCCAGGTCGAAAACGCGTTTAATACCGGATCTGAGCAGGCTTTGGTCGAACCCGCCGCCAAAAACCAGCCAACTCGGATAGAGGGTATTTACCCGTATTTGCCCTCGCTCACGCTCAAAGAATGCGGCTGAGTCGGTCACTTTTATCCCGTTCAGCTTGCATTCCAGCAAGTCCTGAATGGGAAAATACCCACCCCGACGTTCCTGAATCGCGATGATGATCTCCCGCGCACCATGGCGATTAGCAAGGGATACCAAGGAATCCACCTTCGGCAAAACGGCAGAGACTGGCACCTGAAGTTCTTCATCCGGCAGTGGGACAAAACCGACAATCTTGAATCCCCTATGTCCCGACTCGCTTTCTCTGGTCTGTTCCACGAACTCCTTTGCCTTGCCCCCTGTGCCCAATACGATGGCTCGAGATTCCAGAATCCCCAGGCTGGACCATTTAAGAAAAGCTGCTCGCGTCAGGAGAATTCCAGACAGGGCAAAAAGCATTACCAGCCCCAATATGCCTCGGCCAAGATAAAGGTCAGGCAGCAAATAAAAGATCAGCGTCGTTATTCCGAATCCCAGCATCATGGAAGGCATGAGCCGGAATAAGGTGTCCTTGATATCCAGGCGGGCATCCAGTTGATACAACCCCATGGCGGACATACAGAGGATCATGACAAAGGTGAAAGTCGCCGCCTCGGGAAACAGGGACGAGAAAGAGGGAAAGGGGTCAGCATGATCAAAAAAACGAATAGTTGCGCCGAGATATACCATCAACATCAGCACGAGAATTTCGGCACCGATAAGCAGGATCACGGTCCTGGAAATGAAGTGGTTATAAATCCGAAACAATTTTCATTCCTTATCGGTGTCTTATGAGCTCTGGGGCACTCTCGCTCAACTGAAGGTCAGCGTAGGCCGCTCTCAAGCAACGCTGGTTAAAGTTTACTTCTAGGCAAGGTTTTGCAAGCCCCCGATCAAACGTCCATGCCGCTGTTCTTGATATTAGTGAGCTGCACAATAAATGGTGAATAGATTATTAATGGACATTTGGCTCACCGATCACCTGAGCAGTTTCGCACCTCTGCGGATAAGTCAGCGGAGTTTTCTGCAGACAAGCTCTTTAAACCATCTCAAACGATCAAGCACACCTTCAGTTCAGGGCACTGCTGGTAACGACTAATCGCTGCGGGTAAGCCTCTAATTTACGAAAATATTATATAGCCAGCCGACGTCAAGTCCTATATGCATCATATCAAGTTCACCAGCAAGAACAATTGGACTTTGGTACGTTAACAAGCAATTGGAAAGTTCTTTACGGTTCTAAAACAGGTTGATGCTCCCGTCACGGCTGGCGAGGTTTGGGCTTCGTATGAGTTGTGTACGAGCCAGACGCAACTCACCTCGTCAATAGCGACGTTTGCGTAAGCGAAAAGTGAATCGGGAAGTATAAAAAGGCAAATGCTGTGAACCGAGGCTCGTGGTGCAAGTGCAAGCGTAAAACGCCTGCTATTTATTGAATTCTCGGTGAATTTACTGCACGGTAGCCATTGATGTGATCAGTATAAACAAGCAAACGCGGGTGCGTGCATACCTGTCAGCTCGGACTTAAAGAAAGCCGGCTTCAAAAACGTCTGGCGGTTCATTTTCCGCTGCGATCCCTGTAAGTCCGACAGTCTGCTAGTGGCCGATTTGTGTCGAGTCATGCGACGACATGGAGCCCTTCACAATCAACGCAAGCTTGAGCCGATCTGCAATGTCCAGTTTGCGGAAGACTTCGGTCAAATGAGCCTTCACTGTACGCTCGGTGATAGCCAGCCGACGCGCGATTTGCTTATTGGAATCACCATTTCCAACAAGGGTGGCAATTTCATATTCGCGTCGGGTTAAGTTCGCGAGTAATTCTCCCACAGCCTCTTTGATCTTATTCTTTTCCCGCGTGATCGTGACAAGCTCATTCAGCAGATGCCAGCTATGCGATCTCCGGATCCACAGTTCGCCTTGTTGAACAGCCACAACGGCACTTTTGAGCTGTTCAGGTTTCACGTCGCGCTGGCAATACCCCCTCACTCCCGTTCTGAATAATGCCCACTCGATCTCGTCGGCAATCGGGTAGCTCAAAACAATGACTTTAGTCTCTGGATTCAATTTCATGAGCGCCGCGATTCCGTTTGGCCCATCCAGTTTTGGCAAATCGTGAGCAAGCAAGAGGATCTGCGGTTTCAGGCGTACCAACTCGTCTCTGAGCGAGTCCAGATTGGTTGAACAGAAAACCGGGGCAATGCTGCGCACCCCCTGTTCCCATCGACACAGGTCGTCCTGAGACTGACTAGCAAGTAAAATCAAGAATATCTCCCCTCAAAATCCGAATTAGTGCAATACCTTATCCATAATTTTACCGAGCATTTTACGCGTCACCCAAATCTCACCACGGTCAACGACCTGCACAGCCTTTAAAAAATAAAATGGCTCTGCTTCATGGCTCAGGCACCCGCGCGCACCATTCGCCAGCGCTTCTATAATTTGCTCCTCCTGGACCGATTTATCGGTTAGCAACAATACGAGCGTCTCGGGGCACTCGCGATGCAAAGCCTCCAGCAAGGCAAAATCTCCACAGGTAGACTGATCCAGGTTGACAAAAACGATGCGGGGTTTCAGTTGGCAGATCCTGGCAACGACGTCGTCAATGGGTATAACGGCAGTATCGGGTTCGAGCTGATGCTTTATATCGTTTTTTGCCGGCATGATATTTGTAAGCACCTTAATGCCCGGCCCGTCTTGCAAGTACTGCTCTAATTTTATGCGCCGCCCCGGGTCCGTATCGGCTATTGCAACAGTGACCATTTGCATCGTTCCTCCTTACAGCTCATCAGGTATTAAGGTAATGTAGCCCGGCTTGCGGCTAATTCCGGCGGTATTGCATTCATGCTTCAAATTCTAAAGGATTCTTTCAACGTCTTCGAATTAGCTTCTGCTCTGGCTTTTGATGAAAAACGAACCGGGGTAGAACGAGAAACAGGTCCGAGCGCGTTTCCTGAACAGGATCGTACTTATCTGTGCTATTTGCGCTGCTGCAGCAACTCGCGAATATAATTTCCGGGGATGGCATATGTAATGCCGCTCGGATTGCTGAGCGCAGCTTCCTTTTTACCCTTAACGAATACCATGTTGATCACTCCGTATACCAGTCCGGTTTCGGGATCGTAGAGAGGGCTTCCGCTGCTGCCGGGATAGGCGGTGCCGTCAAGCTGAAATACCGCATAGGCAGACTTCTGCAATTGGCCGATCATCTTCGCATTGAGCTGCTTCGAATTGAGCGCAGGTAAAATGATGGGCGTTATTGAAGAAACCATGGCACGATGAGTAACCGGGTAAAACCCCAGGACCATCCCAATCGGGAATCCCGTAAAAATCAGATCCTGTCCTTCCCGAACTTTGTCTGCGTCTCCAAGCTTCATGGTGGGCAAAGCGGCGCCGCTGATTGTCAGCAGCGCCAGATCATGGTCTTTGTCAATGGCAACGATGGTGGCAACTCGAAGTTCCGGGTGCTGGCCCTTGCCGGTAATCACGACGTAGGACTCCCTGTTCGCAATATCCAGGACTTCTGGAACAACATGGGCATTGGTAACCACATGAAGGCCATCACCCAGCACGAAACCGGTCCCCAAAAAATTGACAGGTGGGGACCGGGTTATCTGAACAGTTCCGATTCCAACTATCGACGGTTTGACCCGTTCAATAGTTTTGACCAGTTCGCTGCCCCATGCCGGAGAACCCAACATAAGCCCGAAAATGCCCAGGCTTTTCATGCAGCCAGCGATAAAGGCCAGCAAAGCGTGCCGAGCATTCATCGTCTTTTAAATTCATCGACAGCTTTCACCGGCGTGCCTCCTTAATGCTGATTCCATTTCTTCCCAATTGCGAAATGTTCACCCGCACCCTTCCATCTTGTAAATGAAATACCCATCCTTGTTGATCGCGTCGATGACATTAGGCGGAGCACTTTGGCTGTGGCAAAAGTTACACTCTTTACTGGTAATTGTCGCGTCGCCTTCACCGATCGAGGTTAACCACTGTTTCGCATACTCGATCGCTTTCTTATCGTCTTTCACGCCGGTGAATACGTCAAAGTGCATGGTGTGCCCGTCTTTCGCCTTGATGTAGGTGTCATATACATGAATTTCCATTTTTTTCCTCTCTAATATTAGCGGATCTCAAGGGATGCTTGAGGTTAAAGCGCTTTACCTGATCGTTCAAGTAATTCAGCAGATAGACTATCACGGCAACAAGAAAAGTGGAACGCAGGATGACCCGCCGAG
>CAJDTQ010000095.1_pt1 | contig 9418 bp, 5 predicted proteins | sample 7389881 | NCBI WGS metagenome assembly CAJDTQ01 (sample SAMEA7055658, study PRJEB34461) | soil metagenome | biome: terrestrial ecosystem; feature: Peninsula; material: soil | place: Antarctica | collected 2016
CTTGCCATGATCCACATGCCCTATCGTGCCAACGTTTACGTGCGGCTTCGTCCGCTCAAATTTACTCTTTGCCATGATCGTTCCTTTACTTGATTACCGCTATTTCTTATTGATAATTGCTTCAGCCACACTTCTCGGCGCTTCAGAATATTGCTTGAATTCCATGGTATAAGTCGCGCGCCCCTGAGTCGCGGATCGCAGCGAAGTGGAGTAGCCAAACATTTCCGCTAGAGGGACTTCCGCGCGTATCACCTTGAGGCCGGGCAAGTCGTCCATACCCTGGATCATTCCGCGACGGGATGACAAGTCGCCCACTACATTCCCCATGAAATCTGCCGGCGTTTCCACCTCCACTGCCATCATAGGCTCCAGCAAAACCGGACTTGCCTTGCGCATGCCATCCTTGAACGCAATCGAAGCGGCCATCTTGAACGCATTCTCATTCGAATCGACATCGTGATAAGAACCATCGAACAAAGTGACTTTGGTATCCACCACGGGAAAGCCCGCCAGCACACCATTCGGAAGCGTCTCCAGCAGTCCTTTTTCTACCGCCGGAATGTATTCACGTGGCACGGTTCCGCCCTTGATCGCATCAACGAACTCAAATCCCTTACCCGCCTCATTCGGTTCCAGCTTGAGCCAGACGTGACCATATTGACCCCGTCCACCGGACTGCTTGATGAATTTACCCTCGATCTCCACCGGTTTTTTGATGGCTTCACGATAAGCCACTTGGGGGGCGCCCACGTTGGCTTCCACGCTAAATTCCCGCTTCATCCGCTCTACAATAATTTCGAGATGCAGTTCGCCCATACCGGAAATAATAGTTTGTCCAGACTCTTCGTCGGTGCGGACGCGAAATGATGGGTCTTCCTGTGCCAGACGGTTCAACGCCATCCCCATTTTTTCCTGGTCGAGCTTTGTCTTCGGCTCCACTGCAACGTGAATCACGGGCTCCGGAAATATCATCCGCTCCAATGTGATTACCGCGGTTGGATCGCACAAAGTATCTCCGGTAACGGCCTCTTTCAAGCCTACCGCGGCGGCGATGTCGCCTGCTCTCACTTCCTTGATTTCCTCACGCTGATTGGCATGCATTTGCAGCAACCTTCCAATTCGTTCTTTCCGCCCCTTAAGGGGGTTATAGATGGTGTCACCCGAAGACACCACCCCAGAGTAAACGCGGAAAAAAATCAGCTGGCCAACATAGGGATCGGTGGCAATTTTAAATGCCAATCCGGAAAACGGCTCCTCATCCTTGGCATGGCGTTCATCGTGCTCGCCCTTCTCATTTTCTCCATCGATCGAGTTGATATCTACTGGCGAAGGCAAGTAATCCAGCACGGCATCCAGCATCGCCTGCACACCCTTGTTCTTGAACGCCGAACCGCAAAGCATGGGAACAATCTCGTTACTGATAGTACGAATGCGTAATCCTTTCTTGATGTCAGCGGCGGACAAATCGCCCTCTTCAAGATATTTGTTCATCAACTCTTCATTCGCCTCGGCGGCGGTTTCCACCATTTTTTCACGCCACTGCTTAGCGCTTTCCAATAAGTCGGCAGGTATGTCGCGCTCGTCAAACTTAAGCCCCTGGCTTGCATCGTCCCAATAAATACCTCTCATTTTTATCAGGTCAATAACGCCTTCGAATTTATCTTCCGCGCCGATCGGTAACTGCACAGGCACTGGATGCGCTTTCAGACGAGTTTGAATCTGTTCATGTACGCGCATGAAATTGGCACCAGCGCGGTCCATTTTATTAACGAATGCCAGCCGCGGGACCTTGTACTTATTGGCTTGGCGCCATACTGTTTCAGTCTGGGGTTGCACTCCGCCAACCGCGCAGAATACGGTGCAAGCTCCATCGAGGACACGCAAAGATCGCTCCACCTCGATAGTGAAGTCAACGTGACCAGGGGTATCGATAATATTGATGTGATGCTCGGGATAGTTTTTTTCCATCCCCTTCCAAAAGCAGGTAGTCGCAGCGGAGGTGATGGTAATACCGCGCTCCTGCTCCTGCTCCATCCAATCCATCGTTGCCGCGCCGTCATGCACTTCGCCAATCTTGTGCGATACACCGGTATAGAACAGTATGCGTTCCGTGGTCGTGGTCTTGCCGGCGTCGATATGCGCCATTACGCCGATATTCCGATAACGCTCGATAGGAGTTTTTCTTGCCACGATTCTTGAACCTTAAGGTTTTATTTGTCAGGAACAATGCGCCCAGACAAATAATAATATGAAATTTTTACGGAAACAGGTCAGTCAGTAACCTGCGTTTCGGTGAATGCCGCCGTATACGGCCGCTAGAACCGGTAATGCGCAAATGCCTTGTTGGCTTCGGCCATACGATGCACTTCCTCACGTTTCTTGACCGCGCCACCTCGGCCCTCAGCTGCTTCCGCTAATTCGCCGGCGAGTCGTGCGCCCATTGATTTTTCCGCATCGCGCAACCAACGCATTGCCAATGCATTACGACGAATTGATCGCACCTCTACCGGGACCTGATAGTTGGCTCCACCAACACGACGGCTTTTTACTTCCACCATGGGGCGAACATTGGATAGCGCTTGCGTAAATACTTCTACCGGATCTTTACCTGTTTTCTTCTGTATCTGATCCATTGCGCCATAAATTATCCGTTCCGCCACCGATTTTTTTCCCCGGGTCATCAGTACATTCACGAATTTCGCCACCTCGGTACTGTGGTACTTGGGGTCCGGCAAAATTTCTCGTTTTGGAACTTCTCTCCGTCTTGGCATTTTCTAACCTTGGGGTAATTATTCAGCTTAAGTGACAACTTGTTCAGTTCAATTATTATCCGCGTCCAGCGCTCAAACCGCTCTCAAGTCTATTTTGGCTTTTTGGCACCGTATTTGGAACGACTCTGTTTACGATCTTTTACTCCGGCTGTATCCAGGCTACCCCTTACGGTATGATAGCGGACACCCGGTAAATCCTTGACGCGGCCGCCACGAATCAGTACGACCGAGTGTTCCTGTAGATTATGTCCTTCTCCACCGATATAACTGGACACCTCAAAACCGTTAGTCAGGCGAACTCTCGCCACTTTGCGCAAAGCCGAGTTCGGTTTTTTCGGCGTAGTGGTATAGACACGCGTGCATACTCCCCGTTTCTGCGGGCTATTTCCCAGCGCGGGAACCTTGCTCTTCACACGTCTCGCCGCACGAGGCTTGCGTACTAACTGACTGATTGTCGGCATTTTATTCTCTACAAAATCGGGGTGGCTACCTAGCCACCCCGCTGGCAATATGAAATTTTCTATCCTTCCGGGCCGGATATTTTTATCCAAGGATGGCTAAAAAACTGCGAATTCTAGGGGGTTTATCATGTGATGTCAAGCTAAAGTCTTTTATGATTCCTTGTCAAAATACAATTTTCCTGACCTTAAGCACCTGTTCTAAAACGATCTTGGTGCGCCTCTCTCACCTCGAAAGCTGATCAAGCGTAAGACCAGAAGTCTCTCCGGCAAGACGGGCATTCAAGATTATAGCGGCAGAGCCTGCGGTCTGGACGGAGCCGGCCTGATAATATCTACAGCGCGCCTGCGGCTGAACTTGCTTACTTCAGCGGTAGCCGGAAAGCCAGTTCGGAATCTGCGGATATTGATGTGGATGATCTACACCGAACCGAATCCAGGCATATCCGGTATTTAACATCAGATAGAGGCGGCGCGAACTTCGCGCCGCTTTGCGGTAAGCGCGTGGTTACCCAGCTTCTTCAATACCTCCCAGGCCGGTCCGGGAAACTTGTGTAATTTTACCAACACATCCTCAAGCGCTTCCAGAAACCAGTCGACATCAGCTTCGCTGATATTCAAGGGCGGAAGAATTTTTACGATAGGCATGGCGTGTCCTGCTACCTGAGTCAAGATATGGTGATCGTCCAGAAGTGGAAGAACGATCGCCTGAGCAAAGAGATTCTCATCCATCTTGTTGACCATCGCCCATGCCGCTCTGAGAGACATTGATTCCGGCTGACCGAACTCAATGGCAATCATGAGGCCACGTTGACGCACCCCCTTCAGGAATTCGAAGCGTGGCACCATCGCCTCGATACCCTCGCGAAAACGCGCACCCAACTCAATGGCGCGATCGGCAAGCTTCTCATCGTCCAGAACGCTGAGCGAGGCCAGGCCCGCTGCCATTGCCATATTACCCATACCGAACGTCGAAGCATGAACGATCGCGCGATGCATGCCATCGTAAACGCTATCATAAACTGCACGGCGCGTAATAGTCGCACCCAGCGGGATGTAACCACCCGAAATCGCTTTGGAGAGACAAATGATATCAGGGTGGAGTCCCTCAACCCATTGGCTCGCCAGAAACCGCCCCGTCCGACCCATACCCGATTGAACTTCGTCACAAATCATCAGCGTGCCATATTTCCGGCACAACTCCTGGGCGCCGAGGATATACTCATCACTGGCGATATTGACACCCTTGCCCTGGATAGGCTCAAGTACAAAGGCAGCAACATCGCCTTGGGCAAGACGTGATTCAAGGCCGGCGAGATCGCCAAGTTTTACTTCCGTGCTACCGGGAAGCATTGGCTCGAACCCCCTCCGGAAACTCGCTTCCCCATTCAGCGATAGCGCTCCCATGGTCAGGCCATGGAAGGCTTTGGCAAGATGAGCCGTGCAAGGCCGCCTTGTATACGCACGCGCGAACTTGATCGCAGCTTCGATCGCTTCGGTTCCAGAGTTGCTGAAATAAACGGTGTCCAGACCCGGCGGCATGCGCTTCACGAGTTCGCGTGCCAGTACAGCCGCGAGGGGTGGAGCATCGAAACCGATCCATCCGGGAAAGTCAGAGTCCAGCACTTGCTGCAATGCGCCGCGAATGGCAGGATGGCGACGTCCAAAATTGAAAACGCCCCAGTTGGTCAGGAAATCAAGGTAGCGCGTGCCGTGCTCATCCCAAAGATAGGGACCCTCGCCTCGCACCCACGTTCTGTTGAAACCGAGCGTGCGTAGTACCTTGACAAATACCGGATTTATATAATCTTCGTATAGTTCGAAGTTCTTGCCACGTGTCTCGGCAATTATGGCTTCAATATCAACAGGCATAAATTTATATTCCACCAGACACTAGTGTGATGTTGGCGTCATCTCGCATGGCAGTCGCTGATCAATCCCTTTGTTAGTTAGACAGTATATCCGCTATTTCGCATTTCCCCCGCATCTTCCTCTCCCAGACCAGCTTTCTCTCCGGCGCTTAATAACAATTTCTGTTTTTTGCGCGTATTATGAAATGCAAGACCTGTGCCCGCAGGAATAAGCCGGCCTACGATAACATTTTCTTTCAAGCCTCGCAGATCATCCCGCTTGCCCATGATAGCCGCTTCAGTCAGCACGCGTGTGGTTTCCTGGAAGGAAGCTGCCGAAATGAACGAATCGGTGGAAAGCGACGCCTTGGTGATACCCAGGAGCATGAATTCATAGGTTGCCGGCTGCTTGCCCTCGGCCACCACGCTTTCATTTTCCGACAACATGTCCGCACGTTCAACTTGCTCACCAGGAATAAAGCGGGTGTCTCCCGCATCCACAATTTGTATACGTCGCAACATTTGACGCACGATTACTTCAATGTGTTTATCATTGATCTTGACCCCTTGCAGTCGATACACATCCTGGACCTCGTCAGTGATATAGCGTGCAAGCGCTTCTACGCCCAGCAAGCGGAGAATATCGTGCGGATCGGCGGGCCCGTCGACGATACTCTCGCCTTTATTCACGACTTGCCCATCGTGGGCCGTGACGTGCTTTTCCTTGGCGATCAGATACTCATGTGATATTCCGTCCAGATCGGTTATTACCAGGCGCTGTTTACCTTTAGTATCCTTGCCGAACGACACAACACCGGTAACCTCGGCCAACACGCCAGCATCTTTCGGAGAACGTGCTTCGAACAATTCAGCGACGCGGGGCAGGCCGCCGGTAATGTCGCGTGTTTTTGAACTTTCCTGCGGGATACGCGCCAGTACTTCGCCTACACTGACTTGCTGCCCATCCCGGACCGTGATAACGGAGCCGATCTGAAAGGTGATGCTGACCGATAAAACACTACCGGCAAGCCGCACTTCCTTGCCATCTTCATCCAGAAGCTTCACCATCGGACGCAAACCCTTCGTCTGCACCACACCACGCCGCTTCGGATCAATCACCACAAGCGTAGACAAACCAGTTATTTCATCTATCTGCTTAGCCACCGTAACGCTCTCTTCCACATTCTCGAAGCGAATCTTGCCGGCGTATTCGGTAATGATGGGGCGAGTATGAGGATCCCACGCCGCCAGAATCTGCCCTGCTTTGACCACCTCGCCATCGCGGATCAGCAATGTCGCTCCATAAGGCGCTTTATGACGTTCGCGCTCGCGACCGTTATCGTCATGTATCACTACTTCGCCACTGCGGGAAATTGCTATCAGCTCGTTGCGTGAATTGGTTACATAACGCATGGTCGGAGAATAACGCACAACTCCGTTGGACTTGCTCTCAACCTGGCTCGCCACAGCCGTCCTGGAAGCAGCACCCCCGATATGGAATGTGCGCATGGTAAGCTGGGTACCCGGTTCACCTATTGACTGGGCAGCAATCACCCCGACCGCTTCACCTACGTTTACCGGCGTACCGCGTCCCAAGTCACGCCCATAGCATTTGGCGCATAGACCATAACGGGTTTCACAAGTCAACGGGGTGCGTACTTTTATCTCATCTATACCCAATGTTTCAATGGTATCCACCGCGCTCTCATCCAATAACGCGCCAGCCGGATAAATCACGGTTTGATGCTCCGGGTCGATGACATCGTTCGCAACCACCCGTCCAAGTATGCGTTCTCTTAGTGCTTCAATGACTTCGCCACCTTCGACCAAAGCCTTCATTACGACACCATTACTTGTGCCGCAGTCGTCCTGGGTCACCACAAGATCCTGCGTCACGTCGACGAGGCGGCGGGTAAGATAACCGGAGTTGGCAGTCTTCAATGCGGTGTCGGCCAGGCCTTTGCGTGCACCATGCGTTGAAATAAAATACTGCAGCACGTTCAACCCTTCACGAAAGTTCGCCGTGATGGGGGTCTCGATAATCGAACCATCAGGCTTGGCCATCAAGCCTCGCATACCCGCTAACTGGCGAATCTGAGCAGCGGAACCCCGCGCACCCGAGTCGGCCATCATATAAATCGAATTGAAGGATTCTTGCGTCAGCGCTTTACCTTTCTTGTCTTTTTTGACTTCTCCGGTTTCCAGTTCAAGTATCGGCTCGACCCCCAGTTGATCCATCATGGCTTTAGCCACCTGATCGCCGGCACGACCCCATATATCCACCACTTTGTTATAACGCTCGCCTTGTGTCACCAAACCTGAAGTGTACTGAACCTCAATCTCCTGCACTTCCCTTTCTGAAGCACCGATAATGTCGTTCTTCTGCACCGGCGTCAGCATGTCGTCCAGGCAGATCGATATCCCTGCGCGCGTAGCGTAAGTAAATCCTGCATACATCAATTTGTCAGCAAAAATGACTGTTTCACGAAGTCCACAGCGCCGGAAGCTGGCATTAATGAGCTTGGATATCTCCTTCTTCTTGAGCACTTTGTTCATCAGCGGAAAAGGCAGTCCCGCGGGGAGAATTTCAGACAGAAGCGCTCGCCCTACAGTGGTGTCATAACGCGTGGTTTTCTCACTACGTTCCCCATCGGCGTCTACGTCATACTCCTTGATTCTCACTGTTATTCCGGCATTCAGCTCAATTATGCGGCTCTCATAGGCACGAGAAACCTCGCTGATGTTGGAAAACATCATGCCTTCACCGCGAGCATTGATTTTTTCCCGTGTGGTGTAGTACAGCCCCAACACGATATCCTGGGACGGCACGATGACCGGTTCCCCATTTGCCGGCGACAAGACATTGTTGGTCGACATCATGAGTGTACGGCATTCCATTTGCGCTTCCAGCGATAGCGGCACGTGGACCGCCATCTGGTCACCGTCGAAATCGGCGTTGAATGCCGCGCATACCAATGGATGCAACTGGATTGCCTTGCCTTCGATCAGAACGGGCTCGAATGCCTGAATGCCAAGCCGATGCAATGTCGGGGCCCGGTTCAGCATTACCGGATGCTGGCGGATAACATCCTCAAGGATATCCCAAACGACAGGACTCTCGCTTTCCACTTCGCGCTTGGCCGCCTTTATGGTGCTCGCGATACCCATTATTTCGAGTTTATTGAAGATAAACGGCTTGAATAATTCCAACGCCATTTTCTTGGGCAAGCCGCATTGGTGCAATTTGAGCTGTGGGCCAACCACGATTACGGACCGTCCGGAGTAATCGACTCGTTTACCCAGCAGATTCTGGCGGAACCGCCCGCCTTTGCCCTTGATCATATCGGCAAGCGATTTTAATGGCCGCTTGTTGGCGCCTGTCATGGCTTTGCCGCGACGGCCGTTATCCAGCAATGAATCAACGGCCTCCTGCAGCATGCGTTTCTCGTTACGCACGATAATTTCCGGCGCCTTCAACTCAAGCAAACGCCGCAAGCGATTATTGCGGTTTATAACGCGACGATACAGGTCATTCAGATCAGAGGTGGCGAAGCGCCCGCCATCCAGCGGCACCAACGGGCGCAACTCGGGCGGCAGTACCGGGAGGACCGCCAAAACCATCCACTCCGGTTTAATTCCAGATTTACAAAACGCCTCCAGCACTTTCAGGCGCTTGGAGATTTTCTTCATCTTCGTTTCGGAACCGGTCGTTCCCATCTCGCGTCGAAGATTATCAATCTCAACACGAATATTGAGATTGGCCAATAAATCGCGTACGCCTTCCGCACCCATGCTCGCCCGAAAATCGTCGCCGTATTCTTCTGTTTTGGCGCGATAGTCGTCATCCGTCAACAACTGACACCGCTGAAGAGGCGTCATGCCGGGATCCGTTACCACGTAAGCTTCAAAATAGAGTACACGCTCTATATCACGTAACGTCATATCCAGCACCATGCCCAAGCGGGATGGCAACGACTTAAGGAACCAGATGTGCGCTACCGGCGAAGCCAGTTCTATATGACCCATACGCTCACGCCGAACCTTCGACAGCGTAACTTCAACGCCGCATTTCTCGCAAATCACGCCGCGATGTTTCAGACGTTTATATTTTCCGCACAGACACTCATAGTCCTTTACCGGGCCGAAGATCTTGGCGCAAAACAGGCCATCCCGTTCCGGCTTGAACGTACGGTAATTGATGGTTTCCGGCTTCTTGACTTCACCATAGGACCAAGAGCGGATTTTCTCGGGAGAAGCCAGACCGATCTTGATCGAATCGAACTCTTCCTTCTGGGTAACCTGTTTGAATAAATCAAGCAGTGCTTTCATTTGTCACTCC
>CAJDTQ010000075.1_pt1 | contig 9406 bp, 11 predicted proteins | sample 7389881 | NCBI WGS metagenome assembly CAJDTQ01 (sample SAMEA7055658, study PRJEB34461) | soil metagenome | biome: terrestrial ecosystem; feature: Peninsula; material: soil | place: Antarctica | collected 2016
TCCGCCAAATTCACCCTGTGTACCGATTTGCAGTTCCTTGAAGGCGTCCATATCCAGATAGGATGAATGCGGATCCAGACCGGTCAACATTCCGTTGATCGCCTCCGTGATAAGTTTCTTGTCTTCTACCGGTTCGACATAATCACTCTTGATGCGACCGAATACTTCAGTGAATGCGCGGAGCTCTTCGATTGGAAGAGGATGCAGCACACTCTGAGTTTCCTTGTCGGCGTTGGCAGAAAAATTGAGGCTCAGCATCACGCCGGTAATCACTCCGAAAATGACCAAGCCAAAGTGCCGCATCTTGTTACCCATTAAACATTCTCCACATTTGTCAACGCAGTGTCATTACTCATTTAATTCTGACCCAATTCAACGGGTCAAACGGTTTGCCTTGATGGCGCAATTCAAAGTATAAACCGGATTCGGGGTTGCCACCGCTGTTTCCTACCGTAGCGATCGTATCTCCGCCGCGCACGGCATCCCCTACCTTTTTCAGGACGGTTTCGTTATTACCGTAGAGGCTCATGTAGCTGCTGCCGTGATCTACGATCATCAGATTGCCGAATCCTCGCAGCCAGTCGGCAAATACGACGCGCCCACCGGCAATGGCTTTAACATCTCCACCCATCGCTGAACGGATGAATAATCCTTTCCACGTAATACCCCCATCAGCACGTGGACTACCGAAGCGGTTCGCAAGTTCCCCGCGTACCGGCAAACTTAAGCGGCCTTTCAACGACGAGAACGGGCTTCCGTGTGTAGAAGCGTCGGGTAATTTTTCATTGCTGAGGGAACCGGAACCACGCGGGGAGCGCCGCTTCTTCTGCGCAAGCATCTTAGCGATTTTGTCTACCAACCGCGCGAGGCGATCTTCGTCGCGCTTGAGCTTTCTGATTTCGAGCCGCTGCTGATCGGCCTGACGCGAAATTTGCGCGAGCAGTTCTGCGCGCTCACCTTTTTTTTTCTCAAGGTCTTTTTTGTGGTCGGCCTGCCTGGCCTGGATCGCGGCTATTTCCGCAGTTTTTTCGCGGCTTTGGCTGGCGAGCGCATCAAGCCGCTGGAGATTAGCGCGGAGAGCATCTATTTCCTCCATGCGTGCGCGGGAAAGATATCCGTAGTAATGCAGATCACGGGCGACTTCATTAGGGTCTTGCTGATTTAGCAAGAGCCCCAGATACTCTTTTTTGCCGCCTCCATCCAAATATTGTCGATAAAGCAATTTCCCTAATTGCAACTGTTGTGCCTGGATATCCCCCGTGACCTGCCCGGACTGCGTTTTTAATTGGCTTAGCTTTCCATTGGCCTCATGTTGCTCACGCGCAAGCGCCATCAACTTGCGATTGGCGGCGCTGATTGCCTGCTCTGCTTTGCGCAGTGCATCGGCCGCTCCCGATTTCGACTCCTCCGTATCCGCCAGTTCTCCCTGCAAGCTTTCAATTCGGCTGCGCAGTTGCTTCAGTTCTTCCTTTTCCGCAGGAATGAAATTTTCAAACGTATCTTTACCGAAGAAAACATATGCCCGGAAGCGATACAGTTTTCCCGGGAAAACTGTATCGCTACGATGAAGGCTGCCGTACGTCCAAATGAAATGGATGAGCAGAACTCATGGTCAAGGTGATATTTTCGCCTGATTTGCTACAACCTGCATCGCTTGTTCGATCTCTGTCTGATCACCCAGATAGTAACTTCGAATAGGTTTCAGATCGTCCTCAAGCTCGTACACAAGCGGAACCCCTGTAGGGATATTGAGCGCCATGACATCCTGCTCGGAAAGATTGTCGAGATACATGACCAGCGCTCGCAGGGAATTGCCATGAGCAACGATGAGTATACGTTGGCCGGACTGGACCTGGGGCGCGATGGTTTCGTTCCAGTAGGGGAGAAACCTTGCGACGGTATCCTGAAGGCATTCCGTCAACGGAATATCTTCTCTCTCCAAATTACGGTAGCGGGAATCGAAACCGGGGTAGCGTTCATCCTCTGGAGTGAGCGCCGGTGGCCGGACGTTGTAGCTGCGCCGCCAGATCTGCACCTGCTCTTCGCCATACTTGAGCGCTGTCTCAAGCTTGTTCAAGCCTTGCAATGCGCCGTAATGACGCTCGTTCAATCGCCAGGTCAGATTAACGGGAATCCACATCTGATCCAGTTCATCCAGCACGATCCATAAGGTGCGAATGGAACGCTTCAATACTGAAGTATACGCAATATCGAACGTGAATCCGTCTTCCCGCAGCAAGCGCCCGGAATTTTTTGCTTCTTCCACACCTTTTGGAGTCAAGTCGACATCGGTCCAGCCAGTGAACCGGTTCTCTTTATTCCACGTGCTTTCTCCGTGCCGCAGGAGAATGAGTTTTTTCATATTGTTCATAGACAGGATGAGGATTTCCGCAAGGTGGTTTGAAATGCTATAGTATTTTAACGTATTTTGGGCACGATCGCAGCATGGGAGAGGTGTTCAAGCCTCAATACCCTGGATTCCAGGGGTTTCTATGGCGAGATAAACTGCTTTTGCCGTCCGGCACCACATTTGCCAATGCATGGCTCCTGTAGTCTGGAACTCCTGCTGGCCTCTGCGCCGAGTAATCATGGGAACATACATTTCCTTATTCAGGAAACAAGAGAATTCCTCAATGTTCCCGTCTCTGATAAAATCCACCGTCAAGTATATCAAGGAGTAGAAACGTGTCATTCTTGCAAAATAATATCGCGCTTATCGTGGCTGCTCTCGCAAGTGGCGGCATGTTGTTGTGGCCGATGCTGACGCGCCGCTCCGGCGGCGAGGTGGACACGCTTGTAGCGGTTCAAATGATCAATTACAAGGATGGATTGGCGTTGGACGTGCGCGAGGGTAGTGAATACGAAGCGGGCCATTTACCCAATTCGAAACATATTCCTTCGGATAAACTTGAGCAACGCCTCTCGGAGCTTGAAAAATTCAAGGACAAACCTATTGTATTGATACATCGCACCGGAACGAATTCATCGGGCAAATCGCGTTCTGTCCTGCGCAAAAATGGTTTTACGCTTGTATATAACCTTACTGGCGGCATCGATGCGTGGCGGCAGGCAAACTTGCCGGTAGTCAAAAAATAACGAGGGGCTAATGACGAACGTAGTCATGTATTCCACGGCTTTCTGCCCGTACTGCATAATGGCGGAGCGAATGTTGCGTGCCCGAGGGGTAACGGAAATAGAAAAAATTCGCGTAGACCAGGATCCAGCACGGCGTGCCGAGATGATGGAAAAAACGGGGCGTCGCACCGTTCCGCAAATTTACATAGGTGACACTTATGTCGGTGGATACGATGACCTCGCAAAGCTTGACCGCACTGATGGGTTGGTAAAGCTCCTTGCAGCCTGAGTGGCGCGATGGAAAAAATAACTTGAACCGAGCCTTGGCAAAGTGAGCGTTCGAGCCCAGGCTCAATTACGCGAAACACAGTTCTCGGGATTATCAGCCGAGGCAAGTTTCTGCCATGCACCGCTCGAATTGGAGACCGGTTCACGGTTCTTGAATCTGTATCCCTGCAGCGAGAATGTCTTACGCCAACAGATAATTTCGATTATCTCTTTTTATTATCCTATTGATTATACTATGGACCCCATATGAGCGACCCGCAACAGCCGGTTTTCAGCATCGAAAAAATATACGTCAGGGACTTGTCCCTCGAGATACCTAACGCGCCACGAATTTTTCTTGATCGCGAAACGCCCGAGGTCAACATTCAATTGCATACCAAAAGTGAGCGCATCGATGAAGGTATGTATGAAGTATTGCTGACGACAACCGTCACTGCAAAAGCCAAGGAGAAGACGATGTTTCTGGTGGAGGTGCAGCAAGCGGCCATTTTTCAGATTCGCCATGTGCCTGAAGGTGACATGGATGCCGTGCTGGGCATTGCGTGTCCTAATATTCTTTTCCCTTACTTGCGTGAAGTGGTCTCCGACATTGTTACCCGTGCCGGATTTCACGCCGTGATTCTCAGCCCCGTCAATTTTGAAGCGCTTTACTATCAGGGTAAACAGCAGGCCGAGCAGAACTCGGGAACGGCAGAGAAGGCGGAAAAAGCGGAAAACGCGGAAGAAACACAAAAAATAACGCATTAGATATGAAATATGCGTGTGCGGAATTGTTGAGGATGGTTATGCAGAAGCGGTTTCTGGCGCAACTGTGTATCGTCGTGTTGGCATTTCCGGTACCTGCCATCGCGGCGTTTGAGTTTTTTTCGATAAATGATGACGGGGTCATCATGTACGACGCACCATCACTCAAGGCCGTCAAGCTATACGCCGCCACTCGTGATCTACCGGTAGAGGCCGTGGTGAAGGTCGAAGGCTGGGTCAAGATTCGCGATAACGAAGGTACTCTTGCCTGGGTGGAAGCAAAAGCATTGAGCGAAAAGCGGCATGTTATCGTTACTGCCCCTCTCGCTGAGGTATACCAGGCTCCAAATATCAGTTCTCCCCTTGTATTCCAGGCGCAGCAAGGGGTTGTAATGGAATGGCTCGAGTCAGCAGCCGACGGTTGGGTCGGGGTGCGCCATCGCGATGGGCAGAACGGTTACGTCAGAGCAAATCAGGTCTGGGGTTCGTGAGAATAGCTGTTTTGGGTGCGGGCGCATGGGGAACATCTCTGGCGATCAGTCTTGGCGCAAATTCCAATTCCCCTCACCAGGTGACTTTATGGTCCAGGGATCCTCAGCATGTTGCCGAGCTTGTTTCCGAGCGTGTCAACAAGCGTTATTTCCCCGGTTTTTCCTTGCCTGACTCTCTACAGTTGACGTCAGCTCTCGATGTGGCCGTTGATGCGGCGGAACTTGCTCTGATCGTCGTTCCGGTTGCGGGGTTGCGCGGGACGCTACAGGGAATTGCTGCCTGCGGGAAACCTGTGCCTGTCATATGGGGATGCAAGGGATTCGAGGTCCAATCCGCAAAGCTTCCTCATCAGGTTGCCGAGGAAGAATACGGGAGGATGGCGCCTTGCGGCGTGTTGTCAGGTCCCAGTTTTGCGCAGGAAGTGGCGCAGGGGCTGCCGGCTGCCTTGACTTTGGCGTCTCGTGATGTGGAATTTTCACGTAGGGTCGCGGCCCAATTGCACACTGCAAGGATGCGTGTTTATTCATGCCGCGATATCGTTGGCGTGGAAACAGGCGGGGCAGTCAAGAACGTGATATCGATTGCCGCAGGAATCTGCGACGGCCTGGCACTTGGGTACAATGCCCGGGCAGCGTTGATTACCCGAGGGTTGGCGGAGATTGCCCGCCTGGGCCTGAAACTCGGCGGTTCAATGGAAACCTTTATGGGGCTGACTGGTCTGGGCGATCTGATACTGACCTGCACCGGCGATCTGTCGCGCAACCGGCGAGTAGGGCTCGCGCTTGCCGCGGGCCGCCCGTTACCGGCAATACTGCGGGAATTAGGACATACTGCCGAAGGAGTTCATACAGCGGGGGAAGTGTTGCGGCTAAGTCAGGAATTCAAAATCGAGATGCCAATCACGAGAGCGGTATGCAGCATACTTCATGATGACGTGCCAGCAAGAGAGGCGGTGGAAGCGCTGCTTAACCGCGAGCCCAAGACCGAAAATTATTGAGCCGGCACAGGGTTGGTAGAAGCTTTCCTCGATCCGTTTTTTACAGGACTTTCCCGAAACTCATCTGACGCCAGGCTTCATAAACGACTACCGCAACCGTATTGGACAAATTGAGACTTCGGCTGCCGGATACCATGGGAACGCGGATGCGGCGTTGTTCGGGAAAACTCTCCAGTATTTCAACCGGCAGTCCACGGCTCTCCGCGCCGAAAAGAAATGCATCCCCGCTCTCAAACGAAGCCAGATCATAACGATATTTTCCCTTGGTAGAGGCAGCAAAAAGTCGCCGGCCCTGCAGTTGCTCCACGCACGCTTTCCAGCTTGCGTGAACCGTTATGCTGGCAAACTCGTGATAGTCCAGCCCGGCACGCAGTAACTGCTTGTCTTCCAGAGTAAAGCCAAGCGGTTGGATGAGATGCAGCTTGGAACCCGTATTGGCGCACAACCGGATGATGTTGCCGGTATTGGGCGGGATTTCGGGCTGGTACAGGATTACGTTGATCATTGCGGTTCGGGAATCATGAAATTCTATCGTGACGGGACAGCGTTCTTGCTACCACCCAACCACTTACACGCGCAGCCCCGCTTTTGCGCAGCGCCTTTGCCAGTTCATTCAATGTAGCGCCGGTAGTCATTACATCGTCCAGCATGGCAACGTGACTGCCTCTGAGATCGCCCTCGCATGTGAATGCGTTCCGAATATTTTTCTCGCGTTCTTTCCATGGCAGTCCGGTTTGGGAGGGCGTATCTTTGATGCGTCGACAGATACTTGGCAGTAACCCGACGCTCAATTTTTTCGATACGCCTCGGGCAATTTCGAGTGCCTGGTTGAAGCCTCTCTCGCGCAATCTGGCAGGATGCAGCGGCATTGGTACGATGAAATCCGGTAGTGCATCAGGATCAATACGCGCTGCCAGCAAATCGGCCAGCACCGAAGCCATGGCAAGGTTCGCCTGGTATTTTAGCGAGTGTAAAAGTGCATCCACTGGAAAGGCATAACTCACTGCGGCCACGCTGTGGTCGAATGCCGGGGGATTCGCAAGGCAGGCGCCACAAATACGAGATTCTGCCAAGGGTATTGCACATACGACACAATGCTGAGGAGGCGAATGAGGCAAACTCTGCCGGCAAGATGCACAAAAATCGCCTTTGGTATTGGCGCCACAGAGCAGGCAATTATTCCTGAATAAAGCCTGCACAATATTTAATCTGTTGTCCAAAAATTTCTATCAAGAAATTGACAAGAATGGCGCAATCCGTAATGATACACGTCATTCTGAGGGATGAGAGGGGTTCGGCGCCTGTCAGCGCTTCCGCTCCTTCGTTCATGGTGGCGTCAATGGCTTGGAAGATCGTTTACGAAAATATAACGTGATAAGGAATGTGGTATGAGTCAGCTTACTTCCGGCATAACCGTTGATCTCGAACGATGCCAGGATAACACGGTCGGCAAATTCGCTGACAAGGTTGCCGGGACGGCAGCCGAATCGCTGCGATGGGATATTGCCCGGATCGAGGGATTGCTGGATTTACCTTTAAACGATCTGATCCACCGCGCCCAGTTGGTTCACCGCCAACATCACGATGCCAACGCAGTGCAACTCTCGACATTGATTTCGGTCAAGACCGGCGGTTGCCCCGAAGACTGCGGTTATTGCCCTCAGGCAGCGCGCTACCATACGGATGTAGAGAATCAGGAAATGTTGGGCCTGGATGAGGTGGTGGCAACAGCGGTGGCGGCAAAAGCACAGGGCGCATCCCGTTTTTGCATGGGTGCCGCATGGCGTGGGCCCAAGCAGCGAGACATCGAGAAAATGACGGAAATGGTTAGCGCTATCAAAGCGCTGGGGCTCGAAACCTGTGCCACGCTGGGCATGCTGAAGCCGGGGCAGGCAGAGCAACTCAGGCAAGCCGGACTGGATTACTATAACCATAACCTCGACACGGCTCCGGAATTTTATGGGGAGGTCATCACAACCCGTCATTACGAAGATAGGCTGGACACTTTGCAAAAAGTCCGCAGCGCGGGCATGAGTGTATGTTGTGGCGGTATCGTCGGCATGGGTGAATCGCGCCATGCCCGCGCGGGTCTGATCGCTCAACTGGCCAACCTCGATCCCTATCCGGAATCCGTTCCCATCAATCATCTGGTACAAGTAGAAGGTACTCCTCTTCATGGCACTGCGGCGCTTGATCCGCTGGAATTCGTGCGCACTATCGCGGCTGCGCGTATTACCATGCCTAAAGCAATGGTAAGACTATCCGCCGGTAGGCAGGAGATGTCGGATGCGGTACAGGCGCTATGCTTTCTTGCAGGCGCCAACTCGATTTTCTATGGCGACAAATTACTCACGACCGGCAATCCGGAAGCTGAACGCGACAAGGCGTTATTTGGCAAACTGGGGCTGAGCGCGATATAGCGTTCCCCCAATCCGCAGAACCGGAAGATCTCACGAACCCCTAGCTGCGAAGCCATCCAGATGCGCAACGATCTCGCGGAATACCTGCGCGAACAACTACGCGACCGCGAGAGGGAGAATCTGTACCGCCGCCGACTGACGCTTGAGGGCTCGCAGAACACTCAGGTTTATGTGGAAGGACGGGAATATCTTTCGTTTTGCAGCAACGATTACCTCGGCTTCGCCAATCATCCACGGTTGATTGCGGCGGTTTGCGAAGGGGCGCGGAAATATGGAGTCGGCGCAGGTGCTTCACACCTGATCAGTGGACATTTCTCTGCACACCATGCGTTGGAGCAGGCGCTTGCGCGCTTTACGGGCTTCCCTCATGCATTACTCTTCTCCTCGGGGTATATGGCCAATGCAGGGGTGATCACGGCGTTGGCGGGCCGTGGCGACGCGATATTTGCCGACAAGCTCAATCATGCTTCGCTCAACGATGCCGCACTGCTTTCCCGCGCGAAATTTACCCGCTATCCGCACCTTGATCTGGTTGTGCTGGAACGCCGACTCGCGGCATCTCAGGCGAAATTTAAGCTTGTGTTAACCGATGCGGTGTTCAGCATGGATGGAGATATCGCCCCGGTGACCAGTCTATTGGCATTGTGCGAAAAATACAACGCCTGGTTGTTGCTCGACGATGCACACGGGTTTGGCGTACTTGGCCCGCAGGGAAGGGGAGTGCCGGCACACTTCAATGTCCGTTCGCCACGTATTATCTATATGGCGACTCTCGGCAAGGCGGCAGGCGTATTCGGCGCTTTCGTCGCCGCAGAAGCGGAGATTATCGAAACCCTGGTTCAGCATGCGCGAAGCTACATCTACACTACTGCGGCTCCTCCTTTATTGTCCTACGCGTTGCTCACGGGCCTGGAGTTGATCGAACGAGAAGAGTGGCGGCGCGAGAACCTGGTGCAACTTGCCGCAGCGCTTAAGCGGGAAATTCAATCGTTGCGCTGGAAACTATTGCCGTCGGCCACTGCCATCCAGCCCCTGCTCGTAGGCGAAAGCGAAAAAACCTTGCAAATTAGCGAGGCGTTGCGCGCGCGCGGAATCCTGGTTCCGGCAATTCGTCCGCCTACCGTTCCGCGAGGGGCGGCCCGGTTGCGGATCTCGTTATCTGCTACGCATAGCATGGAAGACGTTGCACGGCTAGGGGCAGCGCTAAGAGAACTGGATAATAACTCGTGACGCGCGGGATAACAATTTTCGATGGCCCGGCGGTTCATAGCAACTTCCATAACCGATGAACCTTCATATTGAATCCATCGGGTCGGGTCCCGATATCGTTCTGCTGCACGGATGGGCCATGCACAGCGGTATGTGGAGGGAAGTATCCGATCATCTGGCA
>CAJDTQ010000115.1_pt1 | contig 9327 bp, 7 predicted proteins | sample 7389881 | NCBI WGS metagenome assembly CAJDTQ01 (sample SAMEA7055658, study PRJEB34461) | soil metagenome | biome: terrestrial ecosystem; feature: Peninsula; material: soil | place: Antarctica | collected 2016
TGCAAGCTGATCGCGGCATGATTTCAATAAAATAGATCCAAAATCCGACGGAAATTTCTTTGGGTGGCGTCGAGCCAACAGAGTTGGGAGCCAGTATTGAATACCTCATTTCAGTTAATTACGGCTGCTATGCAAGAAAGATTAGTCCTTGAAATAAGGGCGTAACGATACTCGGGTCACCCGCATGGTTATAAGGACGCAGGACGCAAGTGGCAGAGATCGAGTTGCGAGTTGCTCACTATATCCCTTTCGACCAATAGAGTAACTATTGGACTTCAAAATCTCCAAAATCTGCCCTTACCCAGCCACTTTCTTGCTGCGATACTTTAAGTCCGACAGGCAACTAGCGCTGCGCGCGCACCCAGTCCCGCCACTGGATAAACAGTTCCGGGTCAAGCGCAGCGATGGCCGAGCGCTGCCACAGTGGCTCGGCCCAGAAATCATCCTTGTCAAGACCGCACATGTGCCCGCCCGCTTCTTGCAGAATAAGGCTACCTGCCGCATAGTCCCACAGCTTTTGGCCGCCATGCAGGTACAGGTCAAACCGGCCCGCAGCGGTGTAACACCATTCCAGCGAGCAGGCGCCGTAATTCCGGTAGGAAGAAAACGGGCGTAAAGCGCAGACCCTTTCCGCGAGTTTGGGTGTAAGCCGCTTAAAATCAATGTTCGCCATCGCTCCGCGTAAAGCTGGGACATGCTCCTTGATCGGCAGCTTTTCACCGTTCAGGTAGGCACCTTTTCCTTGCTCTGCATAGAACATTTCGTCTGCAACGGGATTATAAACCGCACCGAGCACACTTCTACCGTGGCGCATCAGCGCCACTGACACCGCGAAATAGGGGAGTCCGTTGACGAAATTCGAAGTGCCGTCTATCGGATCCATGCACCACAGTCCGGCATCGCCCGCATGCCAGCGATCAACCTGTTCACGTTCCGTCATTTCTTCCCCTACCACCGGGCCCGAATAAATCTTTCGTAACTCGTGCGACAATGTTTCCTGCGTGACGAGATCCGCTTCGGTAATCAGGCTGCCATCCGCCTTGCGTTGCCGTGCCACCTTCAAATAACGCGGCAGTATCTCCTTTTGCGCGACCGCTTTGACCGCAGCAATGACCGCGCTGAGCACCGGTTATTCCGCCTGCCACTTGATCGAGCAACCGATGCTGGGGATCTGTTCCTGTGGCCCGCGGCCGGTTCGAGCAACCTGGAGCATTCCTTCGAAAAGCTCGCGGCGTGCGTCGGGAGGAGCGGCTTCCTTGCGGGATGCGTCCAGCCGGCCACGGTACTGCAATTCGAGCCGGTCATTCAAGCCGAAGAAGTCGGGTGTGCAACCGCCCCGTATGCTTTTGCCACTTGCTGGGTCTGGTCCCAAACATAAGGGAAAGAAAAATCGCATTCCCTTGCTATCCGCGCCATATTGTCGAATGAGTCCTCGGGGTAGTCGGCTGGGTCGTTCGACATGATCGCGATGACGCCTATGCCGTGCGAGCGCAGTTCCGCCGCGTCGCGGACAATGCGGTCCCGAATCGCTTTTACATAAGGACAATGGTTACAGATAAACATCACGAGCAATCCCCTTTCACCCTTTGCGGATGCGAGGTTGTACCGTTTTCCATCCACCCCCGGCAAGTCGAAATCCACTGCTTTCCAGCCGAAATCACAAACAGGTGTTTGCAGGCTCGCCATATTTTCCCTCCGGAATTAATAACAAATTGAATCTGGTCTCACTGTACTTCAAAAAGCAACGGTAACATTACTAATGAATATAATTGCGCGTGCCGAATAAGGATTTATATAAAAAGTTAAGACATTGAACCGAAAAGTTAAAACATTGAACCGCATCGTTCTGCGAATTGCAGGCATTGGCAATGTGCCATTATATTATCATGGGCATGATCATTGTTTTGTTCCTGTTCATTCCTGCTAAGCGATGTCACTTCCCCGTTTTTTTTCACTCGAGAAAATCAGTGTAGGCCAGGTCATCTCGCTATCCGCGGTTGCGGCGCATCATGCCTCGCGTGTGTTAAGGCTCCAGCAACGCGATGAATTGATTTTATTCGATGGTACCGGCGGCGAATATCGGGCGACTATCGAGCTTATCAATAAAGGTCAAGTAGAGGTTGTGGCCAAAAAATATCTTGATATCGAGCGGGAGTCGCGACTCGACATCACGTTGGTGCAAACAGTGTGCGCCAGTGAGAAAATGGACTGGATTGTCCAGAAGGGGGTGGAGTTGGGGGTTACACGCATTCAGCCTCTGACGACAAAACGGGGGGTGGTGAAACTATCGGACGAGCGCGCGGAAAAACGCATAAAGCACTGGCAACAGGTTATTATTGCTGCTTGTGAGCAGTGTGGCAGAAATCGCGTACCGCCAGTGATGCCGTTGATATCGATATCCAGATGGCTGGACAATCAAGTCAGCGAGCGCAAGAATTCAAGCGGAGATTACTCCGGCTCATATTTTATGCTCTCCCCCGCTGCAAAAAATGGTTTGCGCGATCTTCCCGCATTTTCCGCTGCCGTTCCTCTAACGCTACTGGTCGGGCCTGAAGGTGGTTTTACCGCGGAGGAAGAGGCTGCGGCCCTGCTTGCCGGATTTGTTCCATTACGGCTGGGCGGGCGCATACTTCGTACCGAAACCGCCGCTTTGGCGGCAATTGCGGCAATACAGGCGCTATGGGGGGATTATTGATTTCCGGGATTCAGATGGTGGCAGCCACTCGAACATGCACATCCGGTTTTGGCGTTTTGCACGTTACTATTAATGTTAATGCGATACCCGCGCTTCATCTTCTATTACATAGTATGAACAGTGCATCTCCAACATGAGGCTAGACACGGATTTTGTAAGCTGGTTCCGCTCAGTAGCGCCTTACGTTAACGCTTTCCGCCATAAGATCTTCGTTGTTGCCTTTGGTGGCGAGGTCGTGGCTGATGGCAAGTTTGTCGAGCTTGTTCATGACCTCAATTTGCTGGCAAGCCTGGGTGTACGCCTGGTGCTGGTTCATGGTGCGCGCCCGCAGATTGAATCGCGGCTGAATGAAAACAACCTGCAGACGATATACGTCAGAGGGATGCGCGTCACCGACGACGCGGCGCTGCAGTGCGTTAAGGAATCAATAGGACGGGTCCGGGTTGAAATCGAAGCGCTGTTATCGATGGGTCTCCCCAATTCCCCTATGGCCAATGCCGCTATTCGCGTTGCCAGCGGAAACTTTGTCACTGCACGCCCTGTCGGCGTAATAGAAGGTTTGACGCTTCTTTCACCATTGGGGTATTCACCTACGGGCGAGATCTTTAATCTAACGTTGGAAAATGTCGCGGCAGAAGCGGCGATTGCGCTCAAAGCAGAAAAACTGATTTTTCTGATGGATGCTGGGAGCATAGAAAACGAATCCCTTGATACGTCGGAGACATTGCTACCGCGTGAACTGACTGTGGCTGAAGGTGAGGCGCTGCTGATGCGGGCTGACGGCGGGTTCCCCAGGCTATCGGACGATGTCCGGTTGTATCTGCCGTTTGCGGTACGGGCTTGTGAAGGCGGTGTCTCCCGTGTTCACCTCATCAGCCGGCACGTGGATGGCGCCATATTACAGGAGCTATTCACGCACGGCGGTATAGGAAGCATGATATCGCATGGTCCACTGCAAAATTTACGGGATGCGAGGATAGAAGATGTCGGCGCCATCCTTCAATTGATCGGGCCTCTTGAAGCTGACGGGACACTTGTGCGGCGGAACCGGGAATTGTTGGAGATGGAAATCAGCCGCTTCATAGTGGTCGAACACGACCGGGTGATAGTTGGCTGTGCCGCGCTCTACCCTTTCCCGGACGATAAGGCGGGGGAGCTTGCTTGTCTCACAGTACATTCGGATTATCGTAGCGCGGGGTGTGGCGATGCCTTGCTCAAGCGTATTGAAACCAAGGCCAGGTCCCAGGGAAGTAAAAAATTATTTGTCCTTACTACCCGAGCCGCCCACTGGTTTGTCGAGCGAGGTTTCCTCGAGACTGATGTCCATGAATTACCCAAAGCAAAACAGGGCCTATACAATTATCGGCGTCGCTCCAAGGTGTTCGTGAAAAATATATAAGCAGTAGTTTGATCGAGGACTGCTGTTCCAATTCATCGTTACGTAACCTGCACCTTTGATTAATGGGCGAGTACGGTTAAGGTTGATGTAACGCGTCACAAATTTATCCGCTGTCATTATCTGGAGAAGAGCTCAAATGGCAAAATTCGTTAAATGCATCAAACTCGGGCGTGAAATGGAAAGATTGGATTTTCAACCTTATCCAGGGGAGTTGGGGAAGCGCATATTCGATAACGTATCAAAAGAAGCCTGGGCCGGGTGGATCAGGCACCAAACCATGCTGGTTAATGAAAATCGCTTGAATCTATCGGACATCAAGGCACGCAAATATCTGGCTGAACAGCTGGAGGCGTATTTCTTTGGCGCAGGGGCTGAGCAACCGGCGGGCTATGTGCCGCCGCCCAAATAATAAATTCCGGAGCATGTCTTTCACGAAAGATTCGAGTTATCCACTACTGCTGAAGCCATGCATGCAATGACTGTTTTTCCATGACAAATACCCAAACTATGAGTCCATTCCTCAACCGCGAACTGGGCCAGATAGAGTTCAACCGGCGAGTTCTTGCTCAGGCTGGAAACAAGGATACACCGCTTCTGGAACGCTTGAAATTTCTATGCATAGTCAGCAGTAATCTGGATGAATTTTTTGAGGTACGCATTGCCGGGTTAAAGGAACAGATCAAGCTGGATACACCTGGCTTCGGGTCGGACGGGATGTTGCCGCGTCAGGTATTCAAGCACGTTTCCGAGCAGACACATGCGCTCGTGGCGCGGCAGTATCAGTTATTGAATCAGGATGTTCTGCCGGGGCTTGCAAACGAAGGCATCCGCTTTCTGCGCCGCGCTGACTGGAACGAAAATCAGCGCGAGTGGATCAAGGCTTATTTCTTTCGTGAGATGATGCCCGTTCTGACTCCTATAGGGCTCGATATTTCGCATCCTTTTCCACGGGTACTCAACAAGAGTCTGAATTTCGCAGTTGAACTGGAAGGCAAAGACGCCTTCGGGCGCGGATCTGGAACGGCTATTGTGCAGGCGCCGCGTGTGCTGCCGCGTGTGATTCCGTTGCCGCCCGAGCTCAGCAACAGCGAGTATAACTTTGTATTTCTATCTTCTATCCTGCATTCGCACGTGGGTGAATTATTCTCTGGTATGAGCGTCCTCGGCTGCTATCAATTCCGCGCAACTCGCAATAGCAATTTGTTTGTGGACGAAGAAGAAGTCAAGAACCTGCGCATCGCCCTGCAAGGAGAGTTGCCGCAGCGACATTTCGGCAACGCGGTACGGCTTGAAGTGGCGGAAAATTGCCCAAAACACATGTCGGATTTTTTGCTGGAACAGCTTGGTCTTTTGCAAGACGATTTTTATCGGGTGGAAGGGCCGGTGAACCTGGTACGGTTGATGCAGGTTCCCGATCGGATCGAGCGTCCCAGCCTGAAATACCCGCCTTTCATTCCCGGTTTGCCACTAACGTTGCAAAAGAAAAAAGCGGTGGATATTTTTCAGATGATACGGAAGAACGATATCCTTCTCCATCATCCCTATCAATCATTTCAACCGGTGATTCATTTCATTCAGCAGGCTGCCGCTGATCCTGATGTCGTGGCCATAAAGCAGACTGTTTATCGTACCGGAACGGATTCGTTGGTCATGACAGCGCTTATCGCTGCCGCCAGCAGTGGTAAGGAGGTTACGGTAGCGGTGGAATTGCTGGCGCGATTTGATGAGGAGGCGAACATCAACTGGGCCAGCCGCCTTGAGGAAGTCGGAGCCCATGTCGTGTATGGGGTGGTTGGCTATAAAACTCATGCCAAGATGGCAATGGTAGTGCGGCGTGAGGAAGGCAAGCTGCGGCGTTACGTACACTTGGGAACGGGTAATTATCACGCCGGTACTGCCCGGCTCTATACCGATTTCGGCTTATTCACTTGTAATGAAGAAGTGTGCGCGGACGTGAACGAAGTTTTCACACAACTGACGGGCCTTGGCAAGGCGGGAAAATTAAGGCATCTGTGGCAGTCTCCATTCAGCTTCCACAGCCAGATGCTCGCGGCCATCAATATCGAGATTCAGAACGCGAAGGCGGGGAAGCCTGCACGCATCATCGCCAAAATGAATGCCTTGCTCGAGCCGGAAATCATCAAGGCGCTATATGCCGCTTCCGGCGCCGGAGTAAGAATCGATCTAATCGTGCGCGGTGTCTGCGCTCTGCGACCCGGCATAAAGGGCTTATCGGATAATATCCGGGTGCGTTCGGTCATCGGACGGTTTCTCGAACATACCCGGATTTTCTATTTCCGTAGCGGCGGTGCCCAGACCATTTATCTTTCGAGTGGTGACTGGATGGATCGGAATTTTTTTCGTCGTATCGAGATATGCTTTCCGGTTCTGGAGGCTAGACTGAAAAAGCGTGTGCTTGCTGAAGGCCTTAATATATACCTCAAGGACAACAGGCAGGCATGGGAAATGGATAATTCTGGTAATTACCGTCTCAAATCCGCCCGCAGAAGCAAGCGGCTTTGCGCGCAAGAGATACTGCTTGCGGAATTGGCGGCATCGAAGGCAGGTTGAGATCAGCCTGAGCTAAACCCGTAAAACTTCAGTATGGCTACCGAAATCGAGCTGAAATTGCGTCTTCCGCCTGACTGCGTTGCCCGAGTGCAGCGGAGTCCGTTGTTGAAATCCCTGAGTATTTCGCCTTTCATTACGAAAAATCTTTATACCGTTTATTACGACACTTCTAGTTTGGATCTTAGACGTAGCGGGATTGCATTCCGATTGCGCCGTTCCGGTAGACGCTGGATACAGAGCATCAAGGGCGGCGGCAGCGCGGCAGCGGGGTTGCATCAGCGATATGAGTGGGAAGCGCCAGTGCTGAAGTCGCAACCTGATTTCACCAAAATCTCCGATCCCTTTCTTATCAGGTTATTCGATAACGCCGAGTTGCGCGAGCAAATGCGTCCGTTGTTTATCACGGAATGTAAACGTAGTATCCGTTCATTGCGCTTATCGGGTGGTGGCGAAGCAGAGCTTTGCCTTGATCGGGGCAGGATCGTCGCTGGCGAGGCCAGCATTCCTTTTTGCGAAATCGAACTGGAATTGAAATCGGGCAGTCCGTTGCCGTTATTTCAGCTTGCGCTGGATCTGCTGCATACTATTCCCTTCAGACTGGAAAATGTGAGCAAGGCGGAGCGTGGCTATACGATTGCTTCCGGCATCAAGCCTCCGCCGCTTAAGGCCACACCAGTTCAGCTCGTTGCCGAAATGAGTGTAAATGAAGCGTTCAAGGCGATCGCCTGGCACTGCCTTGGTCATTTGCACAGCAATGAAGCCGGTATGCTGCGCGGTGGCGATATCGAATATCTGCACCAGATGCGTGTTGCTTTGCGCAGATTACGTTCAGCTTTGAATGTTTTTTCCAGGGCGTTTTCGAAGGCCGCATTTGCCCCGATGGCGCAAGAGTTAAAGTGGCTTGCCGGGCAATTTGGACCCGCCCGGGATTGGGATGTATTTGTAATGGAGACATTAGCCGATATTCTCCCGCATTTTTCCGGCCACTCAGGCATCCCGCCGCTACAGGAGAAGTGTGAGCAGATACGCCGCCGTCACAACGATGAGGCGTGCAACGCGGTGGAGTCGGCGCATTATGCCGAACTGATGCTGAAGCTGGGCGCATGGTTGGGTGCGGACTCATGGGTTACTCCGTCCGATCTGATGGGATTGGATAATTCTGCGGGAATTGACAGACCTGGCGGTTCTGGCGGGCTCGGCGGGCCCGTGAAAGAATTCTCAGGAACCCTGCTGGCGTATCGGCACCGGCAATTGAAAAAGTACGGTGGAAAACTGGCAAAATTAAGCCTGCCGGAACTGCATGCGGTGCGCATCCTTGCCAAGAAGCAACGGTACACAGGCGAGTTTTTTGCCGGATTTTATCCCCCAAAAAAAGTTAAAGCTTACATTAAGTCCTTAGCGGAACTTCAAGATATTTTAGGCGCGGTGAACGACACGGCAATGATCGAACCATTGCTGAGAGAGGTGCCTGGCGCCAGTGATGAAGGAAGTGAGCGTGAAGCAGTCGGTATCATCCGGGGTTGGGTCGCGAGCAAGGCAATGACGAAAAAGCGGGAGCTGGCAAATGCATGGGCAAAATTCGATAAAAGTAATCCGTTCTGGTAAGGGTGCTCCCTCGATCCATGTGGCACCTGAGCCATATCGGTAGGTTGGAAATGGAAACGAACGGCGAACTCGCCACTTGGCAACCCGCATTTTTGCCCGACAAAAAAAGGCGGTCAATGACCGCCTTTTTTAGCTTTGTATCCATCCACTCATTTTTCACATCTGAAAGAGAAGTGGAGTTTCCGATCCGGGTATTGCTGTGTTACTTGAAAACAGCTTTCAACTCACCCTTGATATATTTATTTGCCATATTATCCAGCATGATGGGCTTTATCTTTCCTGCCTGACCAGCGCAACCAAACGCCTCAAACCGCGCCTTGCAAATATCCTTTGCTGCAGCGGTTGCATCCTTGAGGAATTTCCGAGGGTCGAATTCGCTTTTGTTCTTGGCTAGATGACGGCGGACTGCGCCGGTCATGGCGAGGCGAATATCGGTATCGATATTTATTTTACGCACTCCATGCTTGATGCCTTCCTGGATTTCCTCTACCGGCACGCCATAAGTTTCCTTCATTTCCCCGCCGTATTCCCGAATGATGTCCAGCCATTCCTGCGGCACGGAGCTGGATCCGTGCATGACAAGATGCGTATTGGGGATGCGTTGATGGATTTCCTTCACTCGCTCAATGGCGAGAATGTCGCCAGTGGGTTTGCGGGTAAATTTATACGCGCCATGAGAGGTTCCGATGGCAATCGCCAAGGCATCTACCCCTGTCTGCTTGACAAAATCCGCAGCCTGCTCCGGATCCGTGAGCAATTGATCATGAGATAGCTTACCCTCCGCTCCATGGCCGTCTTCCGCCTCCCCCATGCCCGATTCAAGTGAGCCAAGGCATCCTAACTCTCCCTCGACAGATACGCCAACCGCGTGCGCCATCTCCACTACCTTGGCGGTAACCGCGACGTTGTATTCGTAGGATGAAGGCGTTTTTGCGTCTGCCTCCAGCGAACCATCCATCATGACGCTGGAAAAGCCGCTGCGGATAGCATTAATACATACTGCCGGGGATGCGCCATGATCCTGGTGCATGACGATGGGAATATGCGGATAGGCTTC
>CAJDTQ010000056.1_pt1 | contig 9324 bp, 9 predicted proteins | sample 7389881 | NCBI WGS metagenome assembly CAJDTQ01 (sample SAMEA7055658, study PRJEB34461) | soil metagenome | biome: terrestrial ecosystem; feature: Peninsula; material: soil | place: Antarctica | collected 2016
GCGCCACGACAGAGTCCGGCAGCGCGAAATCCAGGAAAAAGCCAAGCAAACAGATCAGTGTCGGGCAAATACGAGACCTCGCCGATTTCATCAATACATCCAGCCATCAGAACGGTTATAAGATCATCTTGCTCCATCCCGCGGAAACCATGAATGCAGCGGCTGCCAATGCGCTGTTGAAGAACCTGGAAGAACCGCCGCCCCGGACACTATTCATTCTCGTTACCCATCACGCGCAGTATTTGTTGCCGACCATACGCAGCCGGTGCCTGCAAGTCGCAATGCCCGTACCTGATCCTGCAACCGCCATTGCCTGGCTTAAACAGCAGGGGATCAAAAATCCGGAAACATGTCTGGCTTCCGCCGGGTATGCGCCTTTGTCGGCGCTGGAATTCAACGATGACGATTATCTGAAGCGGCACGGCGACTTCATCGGGCAGATCAGTACGCCCGCCGATCTCAGCCCGATTGCGCTGGCGGAAGAGTTGCAAAAATCAGACTTGCCCACAGTGGTTAACTGGCTGCAGAAATGGTGTTACGACTTGATGAGTTTTCGCACAACCGGCAAGGTCCGCTATCATCTGGATAGGCTCGCCGCCATAAAATTGCTGGCATCTGGAATCGAGCCGCGTTCACTGGCAACGTACTCGCGAACCTTGGCCGACGCACGACTGCTGGCAAGCCATCCTCTCAATACTCGATTATTCCTGGAAGAGTTGCTGTTTTCCTACGTCATTGCGCTATCCGCGGTATCACCGTCATCTCAATTCGAAGCATAAGCCAGCCATGCTTGATTTGGACTGGAGCGATATCCAGCCCCACCGCGTTGCACTCATCGGCATCGTAGACTAAGCTATCCCCTTTGTCGTACGCTTGCAACCACCCCCGGGTTTGCCTTCAGTTACCGCCGACGGTCCACGGGAAGGGTTTTTTCAAAGGTTCCATCGCCATGTTTGTTGACTCTCATTGCCATCTGGATTTTCCTGATCTGTCGAGCAACCTTAACGAGTTGCTGGAGAAAATGCAGGCGAATGATGTCAGCCACGCGCTCTGCGTGAGCGTTAACCTGGAAGACTTTCCTCGAGTGCTTGCGCTGGCGGAAACCCATCCGAACCTGTTTGCCTCAGTGGGTGTTCATCCGGATTATGAAAATCTGGCTGAGCCACAAGCAGCGCAACTGGCATCCCTGGCCGAACATTCCCGAATTGTTGCCATCGGCGAGACGGGACTGGATTACTTTCGCCTGAAGGGTGATCTGGAATGGCAGCGGGAACGCTTTCGCCAGCATATCCGCGCCGCCAAACAGTGCGGTAAACCGCTCATCATTCATACGCGCGAGGCGGCTGCCGATACGTTGCGCATCATGGCGGAGGAGGGTGCGGATAGTGTCGGCGGGGTAATGCATTGCTTCACGGAAAGCTGGGAAGTGGCCCAGCAGGCGATGGAAATGAATTTTTATATTTCTTTTTCCGGGATTGTCACTTTCAAGAATGCCGTTGCTTTAAAGGATGTAGCGAAGAGAATCAAACTGGACAGAATGCTCATAGAAACAGATTCGCCATATCTCGCGCCGGTGCCGTATCGCGGCAAAATGAATCAGCCTGCTTTTGTGCGGCACGTGGCAGGGGAAATAGCCGCATTGCGCGGTATCAGCATCGACGAAGTGGGCAACGCCACGACCGAAAATTTTTTCAACTTATTCAAGGCGGCCTGAACGATGAGATTACCAGGAAGATTCTTTTTTACTGCCGGTCTGCTGCTTGCTGTCAACTTGTGGCAGCAACCGGTTGCACTGGCAGGAGCCTATGAGGATTTACGTTGGGCGGCTGAGGACAATAACACCACGGATATGACAAAGTTGCTTGCCGCAGGTGCCGACCCCGACACACCCGATGCACAGGGAAACACACTTTTGATGGTTGCGGTGCGCAACAAAAATGCCGAACTCGTTGATCTGCTGATAAAGGCTGGCGCAAAGCTCAACTTGCGCAATAAGTATGGCGAAACCGCCATTATGCTCGCCAGCTATAACGGGCTTGGGAATATCGTCGAGAAATTGTATGTCAAGGGCGCGGAAATTAACCACAAGGGGTGGAATCCGCTGCTTTATGCCGCAATCGCTGGTCATGCGAAAATCGTCCAATTATTGCTGGAGGGTGGTGCGGAAGTTAATTCGATATCCAGTAACGGATCAACCCCATTAATGATGGCGGCCAGAGGCAACCATGTGGATACTGCACAGGTGCTTCTGAAAAACGGCGCCGATCCCAACATCAGGAACGAGCTGGGAAAAACCGCATTGGACTGGGCTTTGAGCAAAGATAATCAGAAAATTGCTGAATTGTTGAAAACCAGTGGAGCGACGGAATAACCGAGTCCTCCCAGGTAAACCGGGTAGTTATCAGGAGCGACATGAGTGCGATTGGATTCAATCATTACAATTTGCGCGGTCCGCGTGAGCTGATAGATGAGCTCAAGGATTTCTATTGCGAAATAGTGGGACTCGCGCAAGGGCAGCGTCCACCTTTTGAGAGCTTTGGGTATTGGCTTTACGCAGGCGATCAATGTGTTCTCCACTTGAGCCAGGCACGCCCGGATGAAGTGCGCCTTACGCATATCGCCACCACTTTTGATCACGTGGCGTTTACCTGTACGGATCGTCCCGAAATGGAGAGGCGCCTGAAGCAGCATAATGTCGAATTCCGGAGAGGCCAGGTACCATCTCTTGGCATCGCCCAGCTATTTTTTAAGGATCCGGCAGGGAACGGAATAGAATTGAGCTTCGCTGAAGCCCCCAGCTAACCGGACTGAATGAGTCGTTATCTGATGCCATCGTTAAAAATAGCGATAAAAAATAGTAGAGGCAGCGAAAGCAAGTGTCGTGCACGGAATGCCGCCACACTTTGCGTTCATATGGAAACACTGTAATGAAAAAATCGCTTCAGGATAAGGTGGCCATTATCACTGGCTCATCGCGGGGCATCGGTGCGGAAATTGCCCGAACGTTGGCCGGCGCGGGTGCAAAGGTCGTGGTTAATTTTGCCGGTAACTCGAGTGCCGCCGAAGCGGTATGCACTGCGATAAGGGAAGCAGGCGGCGAATCGCTGGCGGTCAAAGCGGACGTCAGTGACTCGGCTCAGGTTCGGATGCTGTTTGATGCCGCTATCGAACGATTCAAGCACGTTGACATTCTCGTCAATAATGCAGGCGTGCTTCTATCCAGGAAAATTGCCGACATCAGCGATGAAGAGTTCGATCAAGTACTTAATATCAATGTAAAAGGCGTTTTTTATGCCCTGCGGGAGGCTGCAAAGCGGATCGCCGATGGTGGGCGCGTGGTCAGCCTCTCAAGCACTGTTACCCGGCTTATGCTGCCCAACTATGGCGCTTATGCGGCAAGCAAGGGCGCTGTAGAACAATTGACCCGCGTCTTCGCAAAGGAAATGGGGGAACGTGGCGTTACGGCCAATATCGTTTCACCGGGGCCGGTCAATACCGAAATGTTTGTTTCGGGAAAAAATAAGGAAACGATCGAACGGATGGCCGCAATGTCTTTCCAGGGCCGTATCGGCGAGCCGGAAGACATCGCGCGCCTGGTACTCTTTCTGGTCAGCGAAGAAGCGGGCTGGGTTACGGGGCAGAATATCAGCGCCAGCGGCGGAGCCGCATGATCTCCAGGGGGCACGTTTAACCAGAATGGGCCTGAACAAAAAAAATGAGGATTCCCAAGGAATCCCCCTCATGCATGGAGAATTACCGATAGTGCCGCTACTGGCGGCCTCTAAATCAATAACCGGTTACTTCCATTATTGCGGTGTCCTCTATTCCCTTGATTCCGTGGGACTTGACTATATCCATCATCAAGCAGAAGTCCCTCATTTGCATGCAATCCAGCGCCCATTGTCCAGGTTCCGATTCGTATATCGCGTCTTCCATCGTCGACGCAGCCGCGGCCCAGTGACCATGTGCAATCTCCAGCATCGCAATCTTGCACCGCGTCACTTGCGTTGGCGTCGCTGCCATCAATATTTCATGCATCGTTTTCATGGCGGTCTCCTTGCCAAAAAAATTTCTCCTACATTGAGTTTGACAGCGTTACCTGGACCAAGTGCCACAGGTCAAAATTTTTCATACAATATGTGTTGTCGTGCCACTATTGCGTTATTCCATTATCACAAAAACAATCATTTCAGCTTTTTAAAAGCTGATCCTCATCTTTAAGATTAATCGGAGATATGGTCGTGACGGCACAAGGCTGACGGCTGTGACTGTTCGCTCAGTTAATTCGCCGGCCCAAGGATCGCAAGCGTGGAGTCCATTATGAACATTGATGGCGATTTCCTGATAATCGCCGTGCATCTTATCGCGGCGTTGGTGGCCGGAGGTGCCATCGGCATGGAAAGAAGTTTGCACGGCCATCCCGCCGGTTTCAGAACGCATGCGCTCGTCAGTCTCGCCTCCAGTTTGCTGATGCTGATCACCTTATACCAATGGAAATGGCTTCCGGATGTTCCGATCGACGCCATCAGAATGGACCCGACTCGAATGGCTCAGGGAATTATGACGGGCATAGGTTTTCTGGGTGCGGGCGTGATTTTCAAGGAGGGTTTAAGCGTTCGCGGCCTGACAACTGCCGCCTCGATCTGGATCACGGCAGGCATCGGCATTTTGATGGGTATAGGATTTTTTGTTCCCGGCATTCTTGGAACCATCCTCACCCTCGGCGTTCTTTCTTTGTTCCGCTTGATTGAGGACAGGCTCCCCCGTCAGTTGTATGCTCAATATCATGTCAGCTTTGATCGTAACTCCATCATGTCGGAAAACGAAATCCGAAAACTCGTGATTGACCACGGGTTTGACGTTGTCACGATGAGTTATCGCATCACTTCGGCGGCCTTGTTTGAATACCGCATGGATATTCGAACCACAGATCTCGGTAAAACTGCAGCACTTGCGAACACGATGAATGGAATGGAGTCGGTCCGCGAATTTCGCATCTCGACGACCGGCAGCTAATGATGCGCATTTCACTCGTGTAGCGATGGATGAAACGAGGAAAAGCAAGCTGGATGGATGCGCATGATAACCTGTTGCCGTCGGCAGAACCGGGAATAGGTATCGTACAAGAACATTTCTTCGTCGATTCCGCCTGATTTCCGGAATCATCAACCACCCCTAAGGAGCGTTCTATGCAACTGAACCCTTATCTTGTTTTCAACGGTCAATGCGAGGCAGCGTTCAAATTCTACGAAGAGCGACTTGGCGGAAAAATCGTGGTAATGCTCACCCACGGAAGTTCGCCAACCACAGAACAAGGGCTGCCCGAATGGCGTAACAAAATCATGCATGCTCGTCTAACGGTGGGAGATACAGTATTGATGGGTTCCGACAGCCCGCCCGATCGCCATGAGGAGATGAACGGCTTTTACGTAGCGTTGAATACCGAGACTCCGGCAGATGCAGAGCGTATTTTCGATACATTAGCAGAAGATGGAACAGTGAGAATGCCGTTACAAGAAACGTTCTGGGCTGCCCGGTTCGGCATGCTTGTCGATCAATTCGGCGTGCCATGGATGATTAACTGCGAGTAGATTGGCAATGTAAATCGCGTGTAGCCAACGCATTTACTGAAGCAACGAATTGGCGAAGGCGGTTGACCGGGCGCTGTATGAGATATGGAAACAAGGTGTTCGACGTTGAGGCTGTACTCGCGCAGGATTGACACCCCGCAGCCATACGATCGGCCTCTCGCAGAGTGTATTCCACTTAACTTACTACAACGTGTAATTGGAGGAGAGGGCGATAATGTTTGTATTTGTCTGCCAGCTCTTTCAACTGGAACCCGCGTGAGCCCGTCTTTACCCCCAGCGCCTTGACTTCATTGGACCTCGCCACCGCGCCGCCGTCGTTGTTGGAGAGCACGACTACCGACCGGTTCTCCAGGGTCGGATTGAACACTCGCTCGCAGCTGACATAAAAATTATTAACGTCCACCAGCGCGAAAATCTGCTGGCTTGCAGCCGGTCGCCCGAGCGCTCTATGCGAGGCTCAAGAAACTGCCCGATTGGAAGGCGTTGGGTTATGGCGTGATCCGGCGCCTGTTCCCCCATGGAATTTTCGGCGCAAGTGATGCAGGACAGAAGGGTTTTCCGATATGTGCGGACGTTTTGAACAATCCGGAACACGCAGGTATTACGCGCAAGCCCTGGGGGTGAATACCGAAGGGTCAAAGTGGGTTGGCGGCGACTCTGTTCCTCAATACAACTTAAGCCCGGGCAGGCCACTGTTCATGTTTGACCTGTTGAGCGGAAAGATCGATTGCGATCACGTCATCTGGGGCTATCGCACGCCGGAAGAGGCGGCGGCCAAGAAAAAGCCCTGGATAAACGCACGTGTGGAAAAAGTACTGACCGGACGTTATTTCGGGCACATGTTCAGGGAGGGGAGGGTACTCATTCCCGCAGGCGGTTGGTATGAGTGGCCGGTCGAGAACGGCAAAAAGCAGCTCTGGTACATCACACGCAAGATCGACGCGCCGATTTTCATGGCAGGCTTAGCCAACTTCAGGCCATACACTCAGCAAGCCGTTGAAGTAGGTTTGTCATCGTCACCGAGGACAGCGGCGGCGGCATGGTGGATATCCATGACTGCAGGCCTGTTGTGCTGGAACCGGCGGACGCCTGGCGCTGGATGGATCCTGCTACGCCGGTTGAGGAAGCTGCCCATATCGCGCAGACACGATCACTCCCGACAGAAGTGTTCCAATGGTGGCGCGTGAGTCCGCAGGTCAATAAGGTTGATCCGAGCAACAACGGCAAGCACTTGCTTGCCCCTTTGGACAAACCCGCCAATGAAGATCATCCTACCTGAAAAAACTCGAATATGGGCTTGAAGGCGATGTAGACATAGGGCAGAACCAATATAAGGCAATATCGATTTCTACATGGATGATTGAGGATAGAGCATCCTGACCCATCATGGACACGATCGACGCATGGCGGGTGATTGCCACCTTTGCATGTGACAATTTCGCTCACACCCTGTCTTCGTTAAAGCTCGAGCAGCAAAAGTGAGCAGGGATACCATCTTTTGGCGTATTCCGGGCGAACTGCAATTAGAATTTAAGGTCCGAAATATATAACTAAAATATTATGATAAGAATCAAAACATGTGAATTTTATTTATAGTAATACTGAGTACAATTATGAAGCTTCTTCATGAATTGTGCATCAGGGGTTCTACCTGGTATTTAACCAGAGATTCCCTGGAATGTTCCAATGTCATGAACCGCATTAGGACGGAGCGGCTTTCACTTCATCCATTTCATTGGAGTCTACCGATCATGGAAAAAGAAATAAGGAAGTTTGTGGCGGCTATATCTACGCTGGGCCTGCTAGCGGCCTGCTCGGGGACCAATGCAATCGAAGCAAAGAAGGGCGACACGAGTTTGTCCGCACAAAATATCGGGTCTTTTGTCGGCCACGACGGCCTCGTGAGGCAGTATCAAAACCGGGCCACGAAACTTCTGGAAATAGCAGCGGAACACGAGAAACGGCTCCAGTATTGCGAGGACAATAGCTACCTCTACGGGAGATACGGGCAGGATTCACGAGCGCACGCCATCGCCCTGGTGCAAAAATACACGCTCGCGGCAGAGAAAGCCACCGCATCTGCTTTTCACCACACATGGTATCGCAGCTTGCGAAACGCGATCATATTGCTTCGGTGGCGTCACCTTGATTTGGATTGCCCCAAGAGCTTAGCGGTGAACGTGGCTGGAACTGTATGAAACAGTATGACTTCATTCTGTGGCACTTACTGCAGATTAAGCGCGTCCGTTACATGTAGCAAAAGGGATGCCTTTTGCTACACTGAAATGCTTACTTTATTACCCCTCTATTTAGATCATCTTTAGCGATCTGAATTAGATGGCGGTCGTCATTTTCATCTTCTTGGGTGCATGTCCAAATCTTATTTTTGCAGTGAAATATTGCAACGGTTATTGATCAGTCTTGATTCCAGCAGAAGTGCTCCCAGTTCCTCGGCTGTTTCCGTCCATTCGACCCGCTTGACCTCCTAAGCAATGCGCATATCACCGAAAGAGGCATGATCATTGCTGAAATGGGACATCACCCGGGATCTTAGCGTAACTGTTGACTGCAGCTTTAAGCGAAGCGCCTGGCTTGAATGCCGGCACTTTTGCTGCAGCAATCTTCAGTTCTTCGCCGGTCTTCGGATTGCGGCCAATGCGCGCGGACCGCATCGGTTTTGCTTGGACCGGCCTTTGCTGCTATTTCTTGTATGAGTTCGTTCTTGTTCATGCACTTACCTTTCAATGTAGGTGGTAAACAGTTTGGTGTCCGAGTTGGATTTCCGGAGAGCAGGGAAGGGCGGCTACCCGTTTTCGTCAGAAATCAGCAGGCACGCGCTACCGGCACATCACCCCACCGCGTAGTGTAGCAGGGCGACATGTTTTCCCGGCGCATGGCCCAGGACTTGGGCGCCGCCGAGGCAAATACCGATACAGCCTGACGACCATAGCGCCGGTTCAGGGCATCCATTGCCTTCATCAACCCTTCCGATCGCTGCCCCGCGCCATGTTCCAGCAATAGCAAGCCTTGGGCTGCTTGCGCATCATTTATCCCCATCAGCATCACGCCGGCTTTTTTGTACGCGTACCCCGGCTTATATATCTTCTTCAATCCGAACAGAGCGGCGCGCACCAGCAGCCGGGTATCCGCGCTGGCGTTGGGCAGGGGAATCACGATGCTGTTGCTGTACTGCGGGTCCTGCTCGCGAAACGGGTTGGTATGGATGAATACATGAATAGCGTTGCATACCCCGTTCTGGCCGCGCAGCTTCTCGGCGGCACGGCTTACGTGGCTGACAACGGCCTCACTCAGCTCCGGCAAGGCATGCACCGGCTGGCCAAAGGAGCGCGACGCAATAATCTGTTTCTTTGGCGGCGCGACCTCTTCCAAGCCTAAGCAGGAGATACCGCGCAGCTCGTTTCCCGTGCGCTCCATCACCACGCCAAAGCGTGAGCGCAGCCAAGGTGAGGGCGCATCGCGTAGATCCTTCACCGTCCGGATGCCGGCGGCCTGCAAGTGTGCCTCGATGCGCCGGCCTACGCCCCAGACTTCCCCGACCTCGATTGTGGCCAGCAGCGCATCCAGCTCTGCCGGATTCATGGCGGCGAGATCGCACACACCATTGAAGCGGGAATTTTTCTTGGCAATGTGGTTGGCAAGTTTCGCCAGCGTTTTCGAGGGGCCGATGCCGACACACACCGGCAAGCCGGTCCACTGCCACACACGCTGGCGC
>CAJDTQ010000058.1_pt1 | contig 9233 bp, 7 predicted proteins | sample 7389881 | NCBI WGS metagenome assembly CAJDTQ01 (sample SAMEA7055658, study PRJEB34461) | soil metagenome | biome: terrestrial ecosystem; feature: Peninsula; material: soil | place: Antarctica | collected 2016
GGACGATGTGATCTATGAAGAATTCAAGGGTACCGGCAACATGGAAATCCACCTTGACCGGCGCATGGCGGAAAAACGCACCTACCCCGCCATCAACGTGAATCGTTCCGGCACCCGCAAGGAAGAATTGCTCATCAAACCGGATGTATTACAAAAGATCTGGGTGCTGCGCAAATTGCTCTACCCCATGGACGACATGGAAGCAATGGAATTCCTGCTCGACAAGATCAAGGCCACGAAAAATAACGCGGATTTCTTCGATTCCATGCGCCGGGTATAGTATTCTCAGAACAAACCGTAGTGTTAATTGAATACGTTGTTGCAACCACTCCCCCGATTATAAGATAATAAGAGTTTTTCCTGCTCCGCAGCTATCTTCTGCCGATCGGGCACAGTTCAAGGACATACGCCATGAAAGCAAACATTCACCCAAATTACGAGGAAATTACCGTTACCTGTAGTTGCGGCAATATATTCCAGACCCGTTCCACCATGGGCAAGCCGTTACATATCGAAGTATGCTCGGTCTGCCATCCCTTCTATACCGGCAAGCAAAAAATTGTCGATACCGCCGGGCGAGTAGAAAAATTCCGTCAGAAATATGGAAAAAAGGTCGAAAAGCAACCCGCGGCTTAATATTGACCATCAGTTATCTGCTGAAATAGAGCAGGCAGAAAAAGAGCAGCTTCAGGCTGCTCTTTTTCGTTTTCGCGGGCTCTTTTATTTTCAGTTAATCAGAATAATACGATGAGAATCATAACCGCGTTTCAATTGGCGTTTGCACTCGGCTGCCTGTTTCAGTTCTCTGGTTGCGCCGTAAATCCGGTTACCGGTGACCGGAATTTCACGCTCATGTCGGAAGCCGATGAGATGCGCAAGGGCCGGCAGGCGGCAACCGAGATAAGCAAGATATATGAAATTTATGACGGTCTGCCGGCTTTGCAAAATTATGTTGACGAGATTGGGCAGAAGCTCGCCAGGGAAAGCCATCGCCCTCATCTCGATTATCATTTCACGGTGGTCGACAGCCCCGAGGTAAACGCTTTTGCCCTGCCTGGCGGTCATATCTATGTTACGCGCGGCATACTGGCTTATCTTAATTCCGAAGCAGAGCTTGCCGCCGTACTGGGGCATGAGATCGGCCATGTCACGGCACGTCACAGCGTGCAGCAATATAGCGCTGCCACTGCCGCCAATGTTGCCGCCAGCGTTGGCGGCCTGGTAGCGGGCATATTTGTGCCACAACTCGGTGGACAGTTGGCACAAGGCGTTCAAAGCCTTCTAGGGGTTACTGGCAGTGCTCTTCTTTCGGGTTACGGCCGCAGCCACGAACTGGAGGCAGATCGTCTGGGTGCGGAGTACCTTGCGCGAAGCGGTTACGATCCACAGGCGATGATCAAAGTCATTTCCGTGCTCAAGAATCAGGAGTTGTTCGATATCGAAGCCGCGGAGCAGGAAGGACGCGAGCCGCGCCGTTATCATGGCATTTTTGCCACCCATCCCGACAACGACGTGCGATTGCAGGAAGTCGTCGGTGAAGCGAATCGGTATGCACAGCCAGGAAAAATCGATGACCGACGTACAGAATTCCTGCGCCAGACCGAGGGCATGATCTTCGGTGATGCCGCCAGCCAGGGAGTCGTGCGAGGAAGCACGTTCCAACACAGCCAAATGGGTTTCGGATTGGCTTTTCCATCCGGTTGGCGTATCCGAAACAAGCCGGACGAAGTTGTCGCGGTGAGTCCCGAGGGGGATGCCATGGTGGTGTTAGGATTTTTGGGTGATCAACGCGGGACTCCAGCCGATCTTGCCGAAGGACGCTTTCGCCCTGCATCCCCTGCGGAAATTCTATCGATGACCAATAACAACCTGCAAGTGGCTGTTGTAACGCCAATCGCGCAGGGGGAGCGACCATTCAAGGCAGCCGTTATTTATCATGAAAACAAGGCATATCTTGTAGCAGGACGAGGCGATTCCCCCGCCGCGTTCGCACGTTACCGGGAAGCCATCTCCGCTACCATCAAAAGTTTTCGTGGGCTTACCTATGCGGAGAAAATATCTGTCAAGCCACTTGAGATCAGAACCATGAAAGCCACCGGTAGCTTGAGTTACGCGGAACTGGCCAAAGAGTCGCCTCTTGGGGTTAACGCCGAGAGTTACCTGCGCTTGCTCAATGGCCAGTATCCCGAGGGAGAACCCGCTTCTGGCCAGATCATAAAAATCATCAGATAACATAGCTCCACGAAGCGTTACCCAAAGTCGACAGGGTAATTTATGCACGCGTAATTCCCGTATCCTGTTTTTTGGCCGCATTAAGCATTTTGCACCAGAAGCGGATAATCGGTAATCACCCCATACACACCCAGTTCCCGGCAATTGTCGTGCTCGGCTTGGGTGACAGGACCATAAACAAAATTGCGAAAGCCATCCAACGACGCCTGCTTCAGCATGCCGCCGTCCACCACGTCATAATCCCATACGATATGATTGATCCTGGGATTGCCATTACAGTTCAAGTCTGCCAGCAATGAATTCAGGGTTCGCGGCCGATGTGCCAGCAAAAGGCCGCAATTGACCTTGAGCGATGACGCACAGATCGCTACCAGGTCATGGCGAAAAGACGTCACGATTATACGATGGCCAGCCTGGTGCTTCTTGATAACGCTAATCACGGCGGATAACGCCTTCATTGCCTTGATCTCGATATTCCACAAGATGCCGGGAAAATGTTCCAGCGCTTCATCCAGAGTGGGCACCTGGTGCCCTGCGATTTGCTCGATGTCGCCCCGGATCAACTCACCCACCGCTTGTCCGGTTCCTATAATGCGATCATGAATCAGCACCGGCAAACCATCGAGGCTGACGCGCACGTCGGTTTCAATACCGTTCGCGCCTACCGCCACCGCTGCTTCGAAAGCAGCCATGGTGTTTTCGGGGACCGCGTCGTGATAGCCACGATGAGCGATTACCAGCATGATCTGAGATCAGGAATCATATTAGTTCGTCCAAGTTTCCGGCGCTTCAGGTGCAGGCACATACCTGTCGATAAATTCACCCAACACTTTCACCCAATCATCCCGCATGAATATAAAACCATTATTGTGGCCGCCCTGTAACTCCAGAAACTGCTTCGGATCGGGCGCTGCCCGATACAAAGCCTGGCCGTGCGCAAACGGCACGATTTCATCCTCCGGACTATGAGCGACAAATACCGGGCACGCCACATTTCGCAAGTAGCCTATTGTGTTGTACTCGAAACGGGACAGCAACCGTACGGGCAAAAACGGATAAATTTTCGCGGCCATGTCGGGAACCGAAGTGAAAACAGAAGCCAGAACCAGCAAAGCCGGCTTTTCATGTGCCGCAAGCCAGGCTGCTATTGCGCCACCGAGGGATTCACCGAATAAAACGATACTATCAGGCGGCAAAGCTTTTTTCTCGATAAGGTACTGCCAAGCGGCGCGAGCGTCAAGATAGGTTCCGGGCTCGGAAGGCGTTCCGCTACTTTCACCATAACCGCGATAATCGAAAATGAATGTATTGTAACCGAGGTGGTAAAACATCGGCAGATAGTCCAGGCGATGCGAAATGTTTCCAGCGTTGCCATGCAGAAATAAAATGGTCGCGGTTGCGGCGGGGGCAGGCACAAACCAGCCATGCAGGATTTCGCCGTCAGTGGTAGTAATCTCCACGGTCTCGTAGGCAAGCCCCATGTCATCCGGCGTTCCGGTAATGTTTCGTCCAGAATCGGGATAATAGATAAGGCGCGGCTGTACAAAAAAGATTGCTGCTGCGAAAACAGCATACCCAACCATAGCCACGAGACCTAAATTGAACAGCATATTGGTACCTGATAGGAATGGAGTTAGAAAACCTGTGAATATCTCCCGAGCTTAGCTGTTCAGCTGCCGACCATTCGTTATACGGAAGGTTATTCGGAGGATTCTGAATTAATCCGCCCACTCCTAGTTATAATAGTTGCTTTTCAGCCATCAGTAACAGGAAAGCAAATGAATCTTGACCGGGTTGGTTCAGGCCGCGACGTGCCCAACGATTTCAACGTCATTATAGAAATACCCATGAATGCCGATCCTATCAAGTACGAAGTTGACAAGGAAACCGGTGCGATGTTCGTGGACCGCTTCATGTCAACGTCTATGCACTACCCTTGCAACTATGGTTATATCCCCCATACGCTCTCGGAAGATGGAGACCCGGTGGATGTGCTGGTAATCTCGCCAGTTCCGCTTATTTCCGGGGTGGTGGTGCGATGCCGACCTCTGGGAATGCTGGAAATGACCGACGAAGCCGGTGAAGATGCCAAAGTATTAGCCGTGCCTGTTGACAAGCTGTGCAGCCTCTACCGCAAAAAAAAGTCTTATGATGATTTACCTGATCTGGTCCGTTCACAAATTGCACATTTTTTCGCTCATTACAAAGATCTGGAACCAAACAAGTGGGTCAAGATAAATGGCTGGGTGGGTGTCAAAGAAGCAAAAGCGGAAATCTTGAACGGTGTAAAACGCTATAACGCAGCCAAAAAGAAGCCAATGTTCTAGCAGCCGCAGAACAAGTCTCAGGTGTGAACGATAAAGATTGATACGGCACAAGGCCAGTGAAAGGCAATATGAACGCATGCATTGATGAGTTGGCTTGAATCTATCCAGCTCAAGGGGACGCTTGTAACGCTTGAGCCGCTTGATATCAATCATATTGATCCGTTAAAGGCAGCGGTAATGGACGGAGAGTTGTGGAAGCTCTGGTTTGCCAATGTGCCGTCCCCTGCCCAAATCGGCAATTATGTGGCTAAAGCCGTTGAAGATGCCAGGAACGGAAATATCGCGTTTGCGGTTCGGCTTATTGATGCGAACAGGATAGTGGGAACCACGCGCTTTTATAACGTGGACGAAAAGAACAGGCGGCCGATGCTCGGCTATACCTGGTATGCAAAATCCGCCTGTAGAACAGGGATAAATTCCGAAAGCAAGCTATTGTTGCTGGAGCATGTCTTCGAGCAAAAAAAAGCCATCGCGGTAGAATTCAGGACACACTTTTTCAACCAGGCCTCACGAACGGCAATTGAACGGTTGGGAGCGAAGCAAGACGGGATTTTACGCAATCACCAGATAATGCGTGACGGTTCGGTTCGTGACACGGCTGTCTATTCGATACTCCAGCGTGAATGGCCGTTGGTAAAAAGCAATCTGGCAAGCAGGCTTTCGTTCTACGAACACGGCAATGGAGCCGCCGTTGCGCCAAATACGCCAACTTCATAAAGTCCAACCTAAAAACCTTCATCGTCGAAATCAATTCATTTCATGAACTCGAAGACAGCGGCGCAATCAAAGTAGTTGACCGACAAAAACACTGGTGCCACTGTCTACCAATTTATGGGGGAAAGCATGAATTCCGGCAGTTGCGAGGAACCGCTCATGAATCGACGTAAAATGCTCAACTTGATCGGCGCAGCCGGCGTTAGCGGGCTCGGCGGATATTCATCCGCGAACGCTGGCGAGTCGGTGCGCAAAACCCTTTCATGTGTTCTCACTCCTCAACAGACCGAAGGTCCTTACTTCGTCGATGAGCATTTGCATCGTTCGGATATTCGATCCGATCCTTCGGATGGATCAATAAAAGAGGGGTTGCCACTCGCACTCGAGATTCGTGTTTTTACCACCGGCACAGGTACGAAGGCTGGCAATAAAACCGACTGCAAACCTCTTGCGGGCGCTGCCGTGGATATCTGGCATTGTGATGCCCAAGGGATCTATTCCGATGTGGCGGATAGCAGCTTCAACACCGTCGGCAAAAAATTTCTGCGCGGCTATCAAGTGACGGATACGAACGGCAGCGTACGATTTCTCACTATTTACCCCGGCTGGTATCCTGGCAGAGCTGTTCATATTCATTTCAAAATACGTCCTGACCCGAAATCTGCGCGGGCCCGCGAGTTTACGTCGCAGCTCTACTTCAACGACTCGATTACGGATCTGGTTTATGCACGGCAGCAGGCATATGCAAGAAAGGGGTCCTACCTGCCGAGAACGAGAAATGAGGGCGACAGCATATTCCGCAAAGGAGGAGACCAGTTGATGCTTACGCTTCTGGAAACCGGCACGGGGTACGCGACAACGTTCGATGTCGGTCTCGAAACAGGCTAGCGCCCTGTCAGACTCATCGCTGCAAAAAAGTGACGGTGTGAGGGTATATTTTGAGGAATTTGAAAGCCGATGGTTAATCTATTGGCCCAGAAAGCGGCCAGATATAAACCAGCCAGACGTTTTTGCAGTCGATTTCCTTCAAGCCCGACAGGCTGCCAGACAGCGAGGCCGCTTCCGGCGGACGCAAATGCAGCACGGCAATCCCCGGAATTCTTGAATCACTGCGCCGACAAGGCGGATTGTTCGGAAACTTCCTATATCAGCTTGAATTCGGAGGCGACGCGACTGGCGCCCCGTTTACCCAGCGCTGCCTGAATTGCATCATCCACTGTTTCCAGGAAAACGAATTCCAGTGTGGCACGTGTCGCTTCGGGTACCTCCCGCAAATCTTTTTCATTGCGCGCCGGCAGTAGTACCGCGCGCAGACCCGCACGCTGCGCCGCAAGCACCTTCTCCTTGATTCCCCCCACGGGCAATACCATTCCGCGCAAACTGATCTCGCCGGTCATTGCTACGTCGTGATTTACCGGTCGGTCGGTAAATAGCGAAGCGAGCGCTATAAACATGGCTACCCCGGCGCTGGGGCCGTCTTTCGGGATGGCTCCAGCAGGGACATGCACATGAACGTCGACGCCGTCGAACATTGCCGCCGGAATATGCAACTCGCTCGCAAGTGACTTTACCAATGTGAGTGCGGCCTGAGCGCTTTCTTTCATGACTCCGCCAAGCTGCCCTGTCAGAATCAGTTGCCCGCGCCCACTGACTCGCGTCGCTTCGATGAAAAGAATATCTCCACCTGCCGGCGTCCACGCAAGGCCAGTAGCCACACCCGGCAGGCTGGCGCGCAAACCTATCTCATGCTCATATTTGGCGGGGCCCAAAATACTATCCAGATCTGCGATATCGACACGCACCTTGAGGTGCGCGCCATCGGCAACCTGCATGGCTGAATGACGCATCACACGCCCGATCTCACGTTCGAATTGGCGTACGCCGGCCTCACGGGTGTAATTCGCAATGATGCTATTCAAGGCCTCGACCGTTATTTCACACTGGTCTTCGGTCAGGCCGTTGGCCTCGCACTGGCGAGCCACCAGGTAACGTAACGCGATCTGAAGTTTTTCCTCCTGCGTATAGCCAGGGATGTCGATAATCTCCATGCGATCACGCACCGGGGGCGACACGTTATCAATTACATTTGCCGTCGCAATAAAGACGACACGGCTCAAGTCGAAAGGTACACCGAGATAATTATCCCGAAAAGTCGCATTTTGTTCCGGGTCCAGCACCTCCAGCAGTGCGGCCGATGGGTCCCCGTGAAGGCTGGCTGACATCTTGTCTACTTCGTCAAGCATCATCACGCAATTACGCGCCTTGGCCTTGCGCAGGCTCTGCACGATATTACCCGGCATGGCGCCAATATACGTGCGGCGGTGACCGCGCATTTCCGCCTCGTCATGCACGCCGCCCAAAGATACGCGAATAAACGGCCGCTGCAGCGCCCGCGCGATGCTCTGGCCGAGGGAGGTCTTGCCCACCCCCGGCGGGCCGACAAAACAGAGAATCGGCGCGCGTCCCTGAGGTTTCAGTTTTTGCACCGCCAGAAACTCGACAACCCGCTGCTTGACGCGCTCAAGCCCGAAGTGGTCGGTTTCCAGGATCGCACGCGCAGCATTCAGGTCGATCGGCATGTCAGCCGGAAGCCGCCAGGGCAACTCGGTCATCCACTCTAGATAAATGTGAAGCATCGAATATTCGCTTGAGGCAGAAGGCATGCGTTGCAGTCGTCCCAGCTCTTTGCGTGCCTGGGTTTCGATTTCCTCCGGCATGCCAGCCTTGGCGATAGCCTCATCCAGTTCGGTGATCTCCTGGTCGTTGCCTTCAGTTTCACCCAGTTCCTTCTGGATCGTCTTTAATTGCTCACGCAGCAGGAATTTGCGCTCGCGATCCGCCAATTGTTCTTTCGTTCGCTCACCAATCTCCTGTGAAAGCCTGAGCACTTCGATGCGGCGCGACAAGATCTGAAGTACTTTATTCAGCCGTTCTTCCGTACTCAAGGTCTCGAGCAACAACTGTTTCTCACTGACTTCAGCATCGAGCAGGTTCGCGGCAATATCCGCCAGATGCGATGGTGCCCGTGTAGCTTGCAGCGCGTGCGCAAGCTCTGCCGGTACCCCGGGCAAGAGCGATAGAATTTCCACGGTACGTTCTCGCAACTGCATTGCCAGCGCCTCGGCCTCGGTGGACACCTCGGCCGGCTCGGCGATGCGCCGAACACGGGCGGCAAGAAACGGATAACCCTCGATCAGTTCTTCGATGCAAAACCGCTCCATCCCCTGGCATACGGCATGACGCAGCCCATCGGCCGAAGTAAGGTGCCGAACAATGCTTATTATCGTGCCCATGTTGAATAAGGCGTCGGGCCCCGGCTCGTCGATGGTCGCGTCCTTTTGCAGGACAATACCCAGCGGCCAGTTGGAGTGCAGAGCATGCTCCACTGCGGCGATTGATTTTTCCCGACCAACGGTGATTGCCGTCAATACGTGGGGAAACACCACAAGGTTGCGCATGGGCACTAGCGCGATCACGTCCTGGGGTAACTCGAACTGAGTGACTGCGGACTGTTCCATAACGATTTCCTCAGCAATAAGCGATTCTTCGCTAGCGCCTGTCGGACTTAAAGAATCGTAGCGAAAAGTGACTGGGGTGATTGGGTGAGGGTAGATTTTGAGGATTTTGAAGACCGATAGTTATTCTATTGGTCGAAAAAGCATCGAAATATGAACCAGCCAAGCGCTTTTATCAGCCGATTTCCTTTAAGTCCGACAGGTTGCCAGGTGAATAAGTCATAGAGATCTGCTCGGCCTTTACTGCCATGCATGGGTATGGGTATGGAAGGCCGACCGAGCAGTATGAAAGACAATAAATTACCGTTTCTGCCTTACAGTCTAGCACTCGCTGGTCGAACATCAACTTGAACGAAATTATTTCTGCCTTAACAATGCCTTCACGCTGCAGGAGTAACAGCCATAATGAGCGTGCGACGTGGGAAATACCGGCATTCACATTCGC
>CAJDTQ010000141.1_pt1 | contig 9183 bp, 10 predicted proteins | sample 7389881 | NCBI WGS metagenome assembly CAJDTQ01 (sample SAMEA7055658, study PRJEB34461) | soil metagenome | biome: terrestrial ecosystem; feature: Peninsula; material: soil | place: Antarctica | collected 2016
GCGCGTTACCGTGGCCCCGAGGAATTCTCTGCAGAATGTGAAGGAAATGCTTATGGCACATTATCCTCGGTCGGTCAGCGCACGGAACAATCCGGTGGTGATGCATTATACGGACAAGAAATGCGCTGAAGACGAAACACTTCTGGAAGAAGCGCTGCTGCTGTGGAAACAGCGCCGGGGCGGGTGCGATCTCGATGTGGCAACCAGCCTGAGCAATCTGGCCGAGATTCACCACGCGCAGGGAAACCTCGATCTGGCTGCACCGCTTTTTCTCCGCGCATTGAATATTCGGGAAAAAGCCCTGGGGCCGCATCATCCCGAGATTGTTGTGAGCCTGCATGACCTGGCTACGCTCTACCGCGATCAAAAGTGCTATACGCAAGCCGAGCATCTTCTTCAACGTGCGCTGGAGATTTCGGAAAGCAGCTTCGGTCCCAATCATCCGGTTGTAGCGACCTGCCTGAACAATCTGGCTGAGATGCAGCGCGCACTGGGGCAGCTTCAACCCGCAGCAATCCTTCTTGCACGCGCATTGCGGATAGGCGAGAAAACCTTGGGCCGGCACCATCCCGATGTTGCCACGAATTTAAATAACCTTGCATTGTTGCATCTCGCGCAGCAACAGTATGCCCAGGCCGAGCCACTTCTCAAGCGCGCGCTGAAGATTTCAAAGAAAACCCTGGGTCCGCATCATCCCGATGTTGCCACCACGTTGCACAATCAGGGTGCGCTTTATGCCGGCCAAGCCCGATATACGCAAGCGGAACGGATCTACAAGCGGGCGCTAAGGATAAATGAAAGAAACCTCGGCCCTCACCATCCGAGCGTAGCCATCACGTTAAAGAGCCTCGCAACGCTATATCGGCGCACAAATCAGCCGGAAAAAGCGGAATCTCACGAAAAACGGGCATTGGCTATATCACCGATACGCGGATAGCTTGTTAAATATGCCACAAATCTTCCATAACCCGAAATTCAACCTATCCCGGTTGTTTCCTAAAAAATGCGGTTAAAACGTCCAGGATGCAGTTTCAGTTCTCAGGCTATCCAGATAAGATTGCTGGTATGAACGCGACCTCGCCACTACTTGTTGACCTTTTTTCCGCTTCCTCCGTTGACGTAGCACGGTCCGTAATAGGCGCAACCCTACTCATCGATGGGGTCGGGGGACGCATTGTAGAGACGGAAGCATATGATCACCAAGATCCTGCGTCACACAGTTTTGGCGGCCCTACCAAGCGTAACAGTGTGATGTTCGGCCCGCCCTGTCGAGCCTACATCTATCGCTCCTACGGGATTCACTGGTGCTTCAATTTCGTTTGCCGTACGGAAGGACATGGCGCGGGTGTTCTGATCCGCGCAATCGAACCGCTCGCCGGGTTGGAGACCATGCGGGCGCGGCGCGGCCTCAGTGATGTGCGCCTCCTTTGCTCGGGACCGGGGCGAGTCTGCCAGGCGCTCGGTATAACGAGTGAGCATAGTGGTATGCCGATCGACTCACTGCCATTTCAGCTTTTACTCCCTGATTCCGGAGAGCAGATTTCAATCGTGACGGGCCCGCGCATCGGTATTTCAAAAGCCGTAGATGTGCCTTGGCGGTTTGGTCTTGCCGGGTCTCGCTTCCTGAGTCGTCCGTTTCGCTGATGCGGTGAAGGCACGATTCGCGTGGGCTGGGGTTGAGTTGCGCGGCACCTCGGACGGTCATCATGGATCGACGCTGCATCCTGGCAGCGTGATTGACCGGGCAAGCTCGCTGGCACGCGGTCGGGTCATGGCCGCAGTTTGCGTGGCGGCGTCTGCCGGACGTTGCCCCCGTATCAGGATACGGCACTCACGGCAACGCGCTGCCCGTGGTGATTCCCCGATACCAGTAGCGCAGCGCACCGACTGCCACCAGCAGCCACGCCAGCAGGCTCACGTAGACGCCGATGTCCGATACCGGTCGGAGGAGATCCAGGTTGAGCGCTTGTATCAGTGCGTGCGTGCCCGCAGTGTACATGCCCAGTGGGAACACGATGTCCCAGTCGTCCATCTCGTAGTTCAGTCGCACGTGACGCAGGCCGTGTCGCCAAAGCTCCAGAAATGCCAGCAGCGGGATCCACCATGTCGCCGTGGCCCAGAAGAACAACGTGAAACCTTTCACGAACGGCACCAACTCGGCCAGCGGCGTCTGGCTCGGCACGTGCAGCACGAGCAGGCTGCCAGCGAGCGTGGTGATGGCGAGCGCACCCATGTTGATCCAGTACGGTGGCGTGAACCCCGTCGCGGCCAGCGGCAAAAACAACAGTCGGTAGAAGATCAGCGTGATCAGAATCAGATACAGCGCTGCGCCCACCAGGTACAGGCACAGCGCGGCAAACAGCAAGCCGAGGGCAGAGGCCGCTTCGCCATCAGCTACCAGCAGCGTCAGCACCACCGCCAGTGCCTGGGTCGCCACCACCGCCACCAGCCAGCTGCCGTTGATGCTGCGCTGGAAGCCCGGCTTGCGCTCGCCGGTGATGACCACGAGAAACAGCAGGTACAGCAACGCCAGCCAACCGATCGCGGCGACGACGGTCAGCGCGATCGCCACCGTCGGCAGCGACACGACCAGCACGCACTGGCTGGCCAGCACGCAGCTTCCCGCGACAAACGTGAGGAAGCCGACACCGCGCGCCGGGTTTGCGAAGTCGTCCAGCAACTTCTGCCGCGCCCATGCCACACGCAGTACGGTGAACATCAGCAGGCCGATATAGGCGGCGATATTGAGCGCGAACAGCGCGCGCGCCAACCCCGGCATGCCATGCTGCTGGGCGTCGATAGACACGATGCCGGTGGCCATGACTAGCGCGAAGCAACCGGGGTCCAGCGTGTGCACTCGCCATCGGATGAAGTTCATCAATGCCATGGCATGATCCTGACAGAAACCGTCACCGCGTATTACGGCATCTATGTCGCGCGTCCGACGTCATGGCCAGACCAGCGCACCACACGCATTGATCCCCAGATGCCAAGTACCAGGCCTGGGCTTTTTTGATTGCCTCACCCTACCCCACCACGCCGCCTTTTATCCGCTTACTCCTATCACTTTAGCAGATATTTTTTCTCTTGATAAATCAGTACTTGACCAATATCTGCCCGCATTAACATTTTAGAACAGTGCATAATCAGCTTGATTAAGAACATCGGCGATACCACGACCGGCTTGTCCGCGTGGTTCTGCGAAAAATAAATGATTAATCTGTGTATAGGTCGATTCACTGTTCCATTGCTCCCCAGACCTAAAGCTACTGTGCATATCGGAGGCGCTGTTCTGATGGACAGCGGCATCTCTTGTATGCATGCGTTAAAAAATTGGGTACCGTATTACCTGGCTCGTTATAGCGTGGAGGAGCGATGAATGAAGAAGCATTACCGCAGATAGATGATGAACCAGGATCGGGAAACACCTCGCTGCTCTCCGATACGGAATTCATGGAAAACTTAAGAAGCCAGATGCTCAAATTTGCCACCCTGCAACTGTCCGATGCGCATCTTGCCGAGGACGCCGTGCAAGACGCGTTAATCGGCGCACTCAAGAATGCCAACTCATTTGGTGGGCGGGCAGCCTTGAAGACTTGGGTATTCGCGATCCTCAAAAACAAAATCGCGGATGTATTGCGGCAGAAACAGCGAACGATCAATGCCAGCAGTCTTTTGCGCGAGGATGAGGACGAGGAAGATTTTGCCGCGCTATTTAGTGCCAAAGGCTTCTGGCAAGCGAATGAACGTCCTGTGGCATGGGCCAATCCCGAGGAATCTTTCCGGGAAGGTCAATTCTGGCACGTGTTTGAAGCCTGTTTAGAGAACCTGCCCGGACACCAGGCGCGGGTATTCATGATGCGTGAATTTATTGAACTCAATTCTCATGAGATCTGCGCGGCAGTCGGCATCACCGTCAGCAATTTGAATGTGATGTTGTACCGTGCCCGCGTGCGGTTGCGCGAATGTCTGGAGAACCGCTGGTTTGCTGAAAAGGAACAGCCATGCTGAACTGTCAAGAGATAACCCGTCTATTCTCGGAGTCGCAAGAGCGATCGCTCTCCTGGAAAGAGCGCATGTGGCTCAAAATGCATGTGACGATGTGCTCGGGATGCCGGAATTTCGGCAAGCAGATGGACGCTCTTCGTCAGGTATCACACTCGTATGTCAAGGGCGAGGATGAGCGCGCCGAAAAATAGGTCAAGATGACCACTTTCTCCGGTTTCGACGGTGTCGCGCCAGCGAAGCGTGCTTCAAAACCTGTCACTATCGCCGGCTTGAATGGCGTCAGTGGCGGCGCCGTGGGCACTCTTGACCAAAATTCCGAGACGACCGTTACATCGACGTCTGGCATCAGTGCGTAAGCCAGTGATCCAACGAAACCTTGCCGGGACCCCTGGCGATCAGATACAGCAATACAGCGGCCCAGACGCCGTGCGTCGCGTAAGCATCCGGATACACGAAGATCTGGATGATCACAGTCATGATGAGCAATGCGAGCGCGGAAAGCCGGGTCGCCAGGCCCACGAGGAGCAAGAGCGGGAAAAGATGTTCGGCAAAGACGGCCACTGGTGCGGCCAGTTCCGGCGAGATCAGCGGCAGGCGGTACTCTTCCCTGAACAAGTCCAGCAAGGAATCCGACTGGCGTGGCAGGCCAAGCTGAAAGTCGCCCTCGACGAGGTCGATGGTCAACCCCTCGATTTTGGTTTGACCTGATTTCCAGAACACGGCCGCAATCGAGAATCGGCCGACCGCTGCGATAAGGGAATCCGGGATGCGCCCGAGCATCGAAACCAGTCGCTGTAACAGATTTGTCGTCTGTGGGGTGCTGCTGGCGGTTGGGCTCGCCATGCCTTGATTTGTATTCATACATGGGTCCTGCTGGAGGTTTTCATGGAGGAGATAGCGTGCTGGCGGAAAAGCAGGCCCAGGATGCCGGCAAGATCTAAGTCTGCGTGGTTTAGGCGCGCCTGCTCGGCAGCAGAACTGAGGCTTGCGCCCAGCAACAGATGGGCAACAAAATCGCTGGCCCCAGCGTTCAGGCTTATCATCTCGACATCGAGATGGGGCCGGAAGACCAGCGCATTCTCGGGTGCATAGGGATCGATAGTCGAGATATCGGCGACGCCCTGATGTGCCGCCCATAGCGATATCACGGCGTACCGCGACCGAACGAGCCCCACCGAGGACTGGAGCCCGACCCGCAGATGGGGTAGTTCATCGGCGTCCGTCAAGGCTGAAGCGATGGCGTTGGCAGAAAGTTTTACGTTATTCGCCGCATGATATGCCTGCACCCACAGCATTTCCAACCGGGCCACATCGGCCAGATAGGGCACCGATGCCGCAGGCGGAAAGTGCTCGATGAAGGCCGGGAAGGATACGCCATAGAAAGCGAGCACACGCGAACGCCGACAAGTTTCTGCGTAACCGGAAACGTGTCCGCGAGCGCATCGATAAGCGAGGCAACAACATTGTTGCGGTACACCGCGAAACGGGCCGCCGGATCGGAGCCGTTCCAGGTTATGAGCCCAACCGGGGACAGTTGCTCGGGATCGAGCAGGGCATCGACGAAAGACTGCTGCCCGCTCATGCGCTGACACCCTGTACCCGCACCTTCTGATCGGCGGTGTGGAGCAGGTGCTCGGCTCGACATGCTTCCCCAAGCAAGACATCAAACGGCGGGATATCGTTATCGCGTTCGATCAGCGTGGCCACCGGACCGACGCGATCCAGGGCGTATTCGTACAGGCGCCAGACCTCGTGCGCGACCGGCGAACCGTGGCTGTCGATCAGTAGCGGATCGCCAGCGGCATCATGTTCATGCGCAAACCCGGCCAGGTGGATCTCGCCGACAGCATCAAGTGGCAGTGCGCGAATAGTGGTATATGGATTGCGGTTATGGTTGATGCAGGAGACGTAGACGTTGTTTACGTCGAGCAGCAAACCGCAACCGGTGCGACGCAGCACCTCGCCGATGAACTCCGTTTCAGCCATCGAGGATGCGGCGAACTCGACATAGGTGGCGGGATTTTCCAGTAACATCCTTCGCTTCAGGTGTGCCTGAACCTGATCGATATGGTCGCAGACGCGTTGCAGTGTCTGCGCATTGTACGGGACCGGCAGCAAGTCGTTGAGAAACACCCCGCCATGACTCGACCAGGCCAGGTGTTCCGAAAATGACTGTGGTGCGTAGCGTTCGATCAACGCAGCAAGTTTGCCAAGGTGGGCACCGTCAAGCGGCGTTTCGCCGCCTATCGACAGGCCGACGCCATGGATAGACAGTGGATACCGCGCCCGGATGCGGGTCAGGTAATGGTGAAAGGGGCCTCCATCGACCATGTAATTTTCTGCGTGGATCTCGAAAAAACCCAGGTCGGGCCAGGTATCGACGATCTGTCGGAAATGCTCGGCCTTGAGCCCCACGCCGGAGCGTGGAGGCAAGCTGGTTGCTTGAGCGCAAGCGGTAGCGCCGCAGTGCGAGTGAAGTGTCATCATGGGCGCTCCGCTGTGCTGACCCTGACTATCAGGCGCTCTTTTCCTTGAACTCCTTGAGCTGACCGTGGCCAGTTGGCGAGGTTGACGAAACGGTCTTTTCGCAGGTACCGGCGGGGACCATTTTCCATGCGTTGCCCTGGTAGTCGATCTTCGAACTGCCAGCACATGTCGTACCTGCTCCAGCCTTGCAGTCATTCTTGCCCTTGAGGGAAATGCCGTAACATTTTTCCTTTCCGGCCATCATGTTATCGTCGGCGAAAGCTGCGGGTGCGGTCGCAACGGTCAGGGCTGCCCCAAGTGCCAGGGCAAGTGCAGCAGCCGTGGTCTGTTGGGTCATGGTGAATTTTTTTTGCAGTTTGGACATGGTGAGTCTCCTTTAGGGTTGGGAACAGATTTGCCCGGAGGGGCATTTCTAACTTATGCCAGCCGACGCAAGACCCCAGTTTTAAGTCTTTGCACGCCTGCTGCCTAAGTAGTCGTGGGAAAGTGCGCGCTTCTTACACTCGAATCATGATATTGCGCCAGGACAGATCCGTCGCATCCGCCCACAGGCGTGTCGCAGATGAAAACTGCGGTACCGGGTGCCGCCCGGGATGTGCGGTCAGTGCCTCAAGCTCAGGAGGGATGCAGTCGTCTGAATCTGCTGGTTGCTGCCATCATCTTGTGGAATATGTGTACCTGCAGCGCGCCATCGATACCCCTCCGAAAGCACAGGTTTGAGCCGGAACATTGACGTCGTGCATCTGTCGCTGCTGGGCTGGGAGCACATTAACCTGATGGGCGGCTACCACTGGGACGGCGAGCAATTAATGGCTCCGAAACAATTTGGCTGTTGACTTGCTATTTTAATTCTGTGATCTATAAAACAAAGGAAGGATGATTTATACCCTTTGAAGATATAAATATGCGGTCGAAGGCGCTTGCCCTTTTCCCGCTATAGTAAAAATGGGTTTTTGATACGCCGATCAACGAGGAATCAGCCATGGCAACCAAATACCTCAGTAATTATTACAGCTACAAAGTCGTCCCGCAGGTTTTTGGCTTCCAGGTAGCCGAAGTTGATCCGAAGTTGGCACTGGAGAAACAGGTGCAGGGGCATCTCACGAATGGACATCGTTATTTTTTCCAGGACGAATTCAAGAACGCCCTGAATGAGTATCAGACAGCCTATTCCCTATTGCACAAATTTCTTCATCCCTATTTCCCGGTCAACGTCACTGTAATCGCTACGTCGGTACTCAAGCAGATGCAACTGACCGACGTAATGGTCAGTGCAGCCGCTCAGGTTGCAAGATACCGCTCTGCCGTCTCAGACCGCCAGATAGTAGCGCCTGGTAATCCCCCGCGGGAAATCTCGTCTATCGTGCAGAAGTTCGGTGGCACAGGCAGCACTGTGGTGGCATCGCCAGCGGCCATTCTTTACGAACAAGCTTCCACGTACCTTCAGGCTGGGGCTACCGCTGAAGCCCAGCCCATCATTCGGCAGGCGCTCGAACTCAATCGGGGACGTGACCGTGAACTGGAATCGAACCTCCTGGTGGCATCCGGCATAGCGGCCGTGCAGCAAAGCGAGTTTGATAACGCGCGCGGCAATTTTGCGAAAGCATTTCAGCTTGCGCAGCGGACAGGCGTGGGTATTGACCCAGCGACCACACCCGGCATGCCCGACGCCGCGGGCGCACCTGGGGTCGCTGCTGCCGCAGCGCGCGGGCAAGTGCCGCAAACCCCGGAACTCGGGGCAATCAGCAACAATCTTGGTGTCATAGCGGCGTTGACCGGGGATGCGCAGAGCTCCGGCGCTGCTTTCCAGGCGGCGGGAGACTCCGTTCCCCTGTCGTTCGGGCGCATGCTTTCACAACCACTCAACCCCGGTACGGCTACCGCAATGCAGAGACCGATGGGCAGCGAGGGACTTGGCCTCATTCTTAATTCGCCGTCAGGTTCCAGTCAGTATTTGAGCCTGTCGCCCGCCGTTTCTCCATCCAGCGGCGCTCAGCAATTCGGGGTCTTCAAGGGCGATCAGATTGTCAGCGTCGATCTTCAGGTCAACGCAGCCGCAAACTTGACAGCAAGCATCTATCAGCCGCGAATCAACGCAAGCTCACTGGCGGCACTCGCTACTTTCGAGATCATCGAAACCAATTTCATTGCCTATATTCCACACACCTACGGCTTCACTATTCCGCTGAGCCTTGGCGATTGCCATCTGGAGTTGGGTGATTATGAAGAAGCGATCACCTGGTACGAAAAGGCTCGTGACTATCAATACCTGAACCAGGCTATTGAAGCACCGATGGTCTGGCTGAAGCTGGCCAATGCCTATACGAGGTGGGGCAACTTTCTATTCGAATCCGGTGAGAAGGCTGTAGCCAGAACGAGATACGAACAAATCATCCGTCTGACCGATCCCATCCTGGATCCGGCGTCGGCGCTCTACAAGTCGCCGGTATTCGATGGACTCACGGCGCAGGTAAAAGCCATTCTCGCCGCGCCGCAGCCCTGGTCCGCGAGCAGGTTCCAGTGTTTCGATTCGACTACTTGCAAAATACTGCGCGTTATTTCGCCGACCATGCAATTCAGGCGGAGCGGACTTACATCAATTTCAAGACCAGCGCCGAGCAGGAGGAATTCCAGCGGTCGATGCTGGAGAATGCGGTCGACCTGGAGGTCGCGAACGAACAACTCGAG
>CAJDTQ010000061.1_pt1 | contig 9171 bp, 6 predicted proteins | sample 7389881 | NCBI WGS metagenome assembly CAJDTQ01 (sample SAMEA7055658, study PRJEB34461) | soil metagenome | biome: terrestrial ecosystem; feature: Peninsula; material: soil | place: Antarctica | collected 2016
GTACCGCACGTTAACGCACTTCAGGGGAAAACTTGTTTGATTTATTCATAGCTCCATTCTCTCAGATGTTGGAGCCTCCTCAAAACCCGGGGCGGTTCATTTTGTCGAAAATTATTACACCGTGTTTCGCACTTCAAAAGATTATACTATTAACCTACTGATTAGACTGTATATAAAAAACTGGCATAATTCATGCTTGTTTTTTATATACATAGTACTTAGGTACTAGTTTTTTTAAGAATTACCACTAGATCCTAGACTCTTAAGCACTAAGCCGCAACGATTTACAAGTAATTTAATTATTCTGCGGATGCTAAAAATTAGCTTGTATTGTCGAGATAATTTACGCAAACATTTATGAATTTAGTTTGAGCATTTCCATACCCGTCACGGTCAACATCTCGGGTTATTAGGGCTAGTCGCTGGGCGCAGGAGAAGATCAGTCTGACAGGCAAAAGCCCAACCCGAACGAGTTGGGCTTTTCTATGCCTAGGAATGGATTTTCGTGGACGCGGTAATACTCTGTCGCAGCATTTCAGCAACAAAAATGTCGGTTTTAAAACGGCGCGACTAACAGCGACTTTCTGCCTGCTTTTCGTTGCGTCTTTGTAAACCACTCAATCAATATGTCAAACAGCTATTCAATTAAAGGAGAACAACCAAAAATGAAAACAAGAACCATGTTGATGCGGCAGAACACACTCTCTTCCCGGATTCGGACGGCTCTTGGTGCTGTGGCGTTGACAGGCGGCCTGCTGTCGGCTGTACCTGCCAACGCTGCAATCATGTTCACGTTCGACTATTCAGACAACGCGCCTGGCGTTGGTTTCCTGGATCCGTCAAACGGTATCGCACGGCAGAACGCATTGAATACGGCCGGCACACTCTTTTCGGGCCTGTTCTCCACCTACTTCACCAATTCAGCGGTGCTTAATTTCGCCGTGACGAGCACCGATGACATCACATCGACGACGCTCGCGTCGGCATCGTCCAACTTCGTGGCTGAACCGGGAACGTTCGGCGCCGGCGAAGTGATCCGGAACAAGCTGATCAATGGCACCGACATCAATGGAGCCGCCCTGGATGGGAACGTCGACGTCAACTGGGGCGATGCCTGGGAACTGGATCCGAACACCCCTGCGGTTGCTAGCGGCCCGAACCCGACCTACGATTTTTACGCCGCGCTGTTTCACGAGTTCACGCACGCGCTTGGATTCGGCAGCGAAATCAGCGGCTCGCCAGCATCGGACCGGTTCAGTCAAGGGGGTGACGGCACTAACACTGCGGGAAGTTGGTCCAAGTGGGACCAATTCCTGACCGACGGGAACGGCACATCGCTGATCAATCCATCCACTTACGAGGTCAATCAGGCAGCTGTCAGCGACGCGCAAAGCAACGGAGGCCGCTTCGCCGGTGCGAACGCTATCGCCGCTTATGGCAGCGCAGCACCACTGTTTGCCGATCCGGACCAGAGCCACCTGGACGAAGCCACGTTTTCAGTCCCCAACGCGGCGATGAACTACATGATGAAGCCCTTACGCGACTACGGCCCGCAGGAGGCGCGTAACTACAGCGGCCTTGAGGTTGGCATCCTGACAGACCTCGGTTACACGCGCCTGGACGTCGACCCCAACACTGTGCCCGAACCGTCCACCATATTGTTGATGCTGGCGGCGTTGGCTGGATTCGGACTGATCCGGCGCAGGGCCTGATGCATGTGGTCTGCGGCAACCTTCGGCCCCGGACCCATGCCGGCCGGCGGCATTTCGTCGCAGCGCGGCTTGCGCTGTTGCTCGTGGTCGCCGCTGGGGCGATGACGGGTCCGGCAGTGGCGGGGGCGGCGTCATCCGCCGCCGCGTGGCCGCCGCTGGCCTACCGGCTCGACGAAGTCGACATCAGCGTACAGCGGGAGCCGGCCCATGGCCTGCCGCCGCAGCGCGTCTCGGTTAGCGGCAGCGGTGAGGGGATGCGCCAGTGGCAGGGGCGCCAGGAAAGTTTTCGCATCGACCACGACAGCCTGCTGGACATGGTAAACGCGCTGTACCGCATGCGCTTCTTCGACCTGCCGGCGCGGCTGCTGCCGCCGCGATCGGTATTCGTCAAGGACGATGGCAGCGTCGGCACGCAGGCGACGCGTCTCCACGACGCGACTACAACCTCCATATGCTTTACGTTATCCGCCTACAAAAAGTGCGTGGCTTACGAGGCCGATCCGCCGCCTGAACTCGAAGCCTTCGTACAACGCGTCCTGATCAATACCGGGCGGTGCGTTTCATCGTCTCCGACTCCTTCCAGAAAATAATATGGCGCAGGTTCGCACGAATCTGAGTTAAACCACTTCGCTACTGGCTTCAGAATGTGTTGAGTTGGAGTAAAACTAACGCAGCCTCTAATATTGATAAAATACGTTATCAATATTAAAGCTGGGTTGCATGAGCACATCCGATCTGGTTCACCTTTCCAGGAATCCTTAAGTCGGTCCATTGTTTCCAGTGTTTCCCAGTCCACAATTCATAGAGTTCTTGCGCGAATCCCCGTTTCGCGTACTGACCCCCGAATTTTCTCTAATTCGGTCAGCGTAGCCGGATGGATTGCAACGCGGATTCCGCCGTGCTTCATCCGCGCTACCGGCTCCACGTTTTAGTGAGGCAGTTTGGCAGCGATTAAAGCTACATGCTTGATCTGCGGTGGTTCGGCGAGTAATTCGGCGATATTTGCCATCAGTCGGGGTGAGAGGGATTTTTCATAGCCATCTTTCGTTCTGCTTTTAGTCGTAATCCATAGTGAACAATTGCCGGCAAACCGAAATATGAAGCTAATAGCGGGTGCAGGTCAATCCCGGATAACAACGGAGAATGTGGGAATCATAATCACAGACCCCGCCGTTGTGGATGAAGACCGTGGCTTTGACGTAAGTTGCGACCGGTTACGGCGTGCGATCGTGCGCACACTGCTTATTATCTTGCTTGCCGCTATGGGCGGCTGTCACCTGCTGATCAATCGGCTAGGCGGCGCGTTTGATGCCGTTCCTGATAATATCAGGGCATCGCTGAGCCCTGAAGCCGCCGCGTTGGTCGACACGGCGTTTATTGATCTGGACCCGTCGCGTCTTGCCGATGCGCATGTGCATCACATTTCCCGCGACGTTCATCCCAGTTGGCGGTCGTGGTCGAATCCCATGCGTCGGCTTCGCACCGATATTTTCATGAGCGGGGCAGGTGTCGTATGGAGCGGCGATGTCGAACAGCGCTACATTGAACGGCTTGAACGGTTGGTCGCGCACTTTCCCGACGGCGCGTCGTTTTTCCTCTACGCTCTCGATCGGGCACACGATGCAGACGGCACTCCACAGCCGGACCAAACGCCGATCCATGTCTCCAATGAGTCAGTCTGGAAAACCGTGCAGCAATCGTCTGCCAATTTCGTTCCGGTCATCTCGATTCATCCTGCCCGATCGGATGCAATCGAGCAGCTTCATCATTGGGCCGGGCGCGGTGTGCGGTATGTAAAGTGGTTGCCCAGCACGATGAAGATCGACCCCGCTGATCCGGAACATGATGCGTTCTATCGCACGATGCGCGTGCACGAAATGATCCTGCTCAGTCATACCGGTGACGAGCATGCGGTCGAGGCTGCCGATCAGGAACTGGGCAACCCGCTGCGCCTGCGCCGTGCGCTTGAGCACGGTGTGACCGTCGTCGCATTGCATGCAGCAAGCAACGGTTCGTTTCGTGATATCGATGAGCCGGCTCACGCCTCGGATTCATCATCCGCTTCCAGTCGCGTGCCCGGCATCGACCTGTTGATGCGCTTGATGAATGAACCGGCATACGGAGAACTGTTTTACGCGGAAATTTCGGCGATTACATACTTTAACCACCTCGATAAGCCGCTCCGGCATCTGCTGGAGCGGCCCGATCTACACCATCGGCTCATCAACGGCAGCGACTATCCGCTCGTCGGCCTCAACGTTGTCATCCAGACGCGCGCACTGCAACGCGACGGATTCATTACTGCCGACGAGCGGCAATGGCTCAACGAGATTTATCGCAAGAACCCGCTGCTCTTCGATTTCGTCGTCAAGCGCACTGTGCGTCACCCGGATACAGGGGAGCGGTTTCGTCCTGAAGCCTTCCTGCTTCCCCTAAATTGGCCACGCCGTGTTGTGAACCAGACGGAAACCGATACCGGGCCGCATTGAAAACAGACGAGTAGCCCTATTTCTTTTTGTCCTGGTTGGCAGCCAGTTCGCGTAGCTCCCTGAGGCGGGCCTCTACACTGGAGTTGTGGTAGAAGTCGCCGTCGCTGTTTTGCAACGCGATCAGCAGTTGTTCAACGGCAGCATGATAATTACCCTGCCGTGAATAAATTTCAGCCTGCGCGCGATGCGCTGCCATCACACTGCCAAGCGTTACATGGCTTTGCGCCTGTAATTTGTAAAGACGTATGTCATTCGGAGTCAACTGCAATTGCTGGCTGACGAACTTGAGCGCCTTATCGGCGCCCCTGTTACGCAGGAGCGCGTCTGCATAGTCATAGATTAATGCGCGGTGATGGGGGAATATTTGCAGCGCAGCGTGGTAGATGTCAAAGGCATCCTGGGTTCGGCCGACAGCAAGTTTGACTCGCGCCGCCAGGGTCTCGATCATGGCATTGGAAGGCGGCGCTTTTCGTTCGATTTGAATGGATGCGCCGAGATGATGGTTTTTGAGCGCTTTTTCCATTGCATCCGGCTGTAAAGTTTCATAAAGGCGCTCCAGTTCCTTGTCCGCGCGCTGATAATCCCGTCCGCGCAGCAGGGCGTTGATAAGCCCGTAGCGCTCCACAGCCTCATTGCTATAACGCCTGTCCCGCAAAATGGATTCGAAGTGTTGTATCGCATCCGCGGGCTCGTCGATGGAAGCGCGCAGCTTCGCTTGTACCATCCGAAAATCCAGGCTGTCGAGAACTTGCCGGTAAGGCATCTCCTGGATGCGGTTGTCGATATCCGCGATCCGCGCATAAGTAATCGGGTGGGTACGCAGATATGCAGGGGCACCATTTTCATAGAATCGGGTTGCCTTCTGCATGTGTTCGAAAAAAGACGACATCCCATGTGGATCGAATCCCGCACTGACCAATATGTTGAAGCCGATGCGATCAGCCTCTTTTTCGTGGTCGCGCGTAAAGTCCAGTTGCGATTGGATCTGGCGTGCCTGGGATGCAACCAGAATCGCCTGCCCTGCCTGCGAATTGGTACGCGCCGCCAGGATGGCGAGAGCTGCCGCCGCCAGCGACGTCAGCATACAGTATTTTTGCGCGGCGATCATGCGAGCAAGGTGCTTCTGGGTGACATGCGCTATTTCATGCGCCATGACGCCCGCCAGTTCGGATTCGCTTTCCGCCGCCAGGATAAGCCCGCTATTGAAGCCCATGAAACCGCCCGGAAGCGCGAATGCGTTGATGGTCGGATCGCGAAGGGCGAAAAATTCGAACTCCTGATCGGGATGAGCCTCATTCGAGCCGAGAATCAGCCTGTGGCCAAGGTTGGCAAGGTAGTCCGTTATTTCGGCATCTTCCATATAGCTGCTGTCAGCCCGGATCTCGGACATGATCTTGAGGCCAAGCTCCCGTTCCTGATGCGCCGACATCGTTGCCCGGGACACATCGCCGAGCTCAGGTAATTCGTTGGCAAAGCCATTCAACGCAAACAATATTGGCAAAATGGCCGTTACATGGCGTATTTTCATGTCGATGAGATAACGCTTCGCGACTGAAGTTCCATCACGCCGAAGGAGCCTGATAGCCGAAACAGGACGGTATTTGGAGATACGAAAGGCATGAAAAGCTATGAAAGGAATACAGCCGGATCGTATCCTTTCGACCGGAAACCCGATGGCGCAGGCAGCGTCAGCAAGCTTGACCGGTTCCACATAAATTTACTTTTTCAGAAATGGAAAAATCTTCACGATTCTTTCCGCCGACGTCCATATGGACGTCGGCTACTGCTGCCCATTATGCCAGTCCCCCCTCGCTCAAATCGCTGCCTCATCTGTTTCCCCGGTACGTATTCTCGTTACCTGTTCTATATTCGTAACAAAGATCTTGCCATCACCGATCTTGCCGGTGCGTGCGGTGTTGACGATGGTCTCGACAACGTTATCCACCAGTCTCTCGAGCACGACTATTTCAATTTTTACTTTGGGCAGAAAATCTATGACATATTCGGCGCCTCGATAGAGTTCGGTGTGGCCCTTCTGTCTGCCAAAGCCTTTGATTTCGGTAACGGTCAGTCCGGTTATGCCGATTTCATTGAGTGATTCGCACACTTCGTCGAGCATGAAAGGTTTGATGATAGCCTCGATTTTTTTCACGGTACGTTCCTTTGAGCAGATATTCATGGAGACTGGTATTACAGTCATGCTTCAAGTTGTTTGATCATTGTATTGAAGTAGTTATAAATTCGGAAAACCTTCATGAAGTCCGGATAACCGGAATTCACGCGCACCATTTTTAAAATTCATCTTGATACCTCGATGTAATCGGATAGCGCCAGTCCCTGCCAAAGCTGCGCTGGGTAACGCGGATGCCGGGCGGTGCCTGACGGCGTTTGTATTCATTCTGGCGGATTAAGTGCACCGTCCGCCGTACGTCGGCTTCGGCGTAGTTCATGCCGAGAATCACCTGCAACGACAAATCCTGCTCCATATAAGCTTCGAGGATAGCGTCAAGCACATCGTAAGGCGGAAGGCTGTCCTGATCGGTCTGGTCATGGCGCAATTCGGCCGAAGGCGCCCGGGTGATGACACGCTCCGGAATAACATTACCTGAATTGTTGCGGTACCGGCAAAGCCGGTACACCATGGTTTTACTGATGTCTTTCAGTACCGCGAAGCCGCCGGCCATATCGCCGTATAAAGTGCAGTAGCCTACTGCCATCTCGGACTTGTTTCCGGTGGTAAGCACGATCGAGCCATACTTGTTCGATAGTGCCATCAACAATGTGCCGCGTACCCGCGCCTGCAAGTTTTCCTCGGTCGTATCCTGGGCGTTGCGCTGGGGCAGCGTGGGAAACTCATTGGCCAGCGTATCCATGAATCTGCCGAATAACGGCCCAATAGGCAGTTCACTGTAGTCTACACCCAGCGCCTGGGCCATGACCCGCGCATCGGTTAAGCTTATATCGGCGGTAAATTGTGAAGGCATCATTACCGCTTTCACTTTATCGGCGCCCAGGGCATCGACTGCAATCGCCATCGTGAGCGCCGAATCCACGCCGCCGGACAGGCCCAGCAAGACACCGGGTATGCCGTTCTTTCCCACATAATCCTTCACGCCAAGGCATAGCGCCTGATAAACGCTTGCTTCCAGGATATTGGAAGCCGCGATGTAGCCGCTAATGGGGATCCCGTTTTGCAATTCGATCAGGCCGAGCGTTTCCCTGAATTCATCGAATTGATGAGTCAGTTCGCCCTTGCTATTCATGGCAAAAGAAGCGCCGTCGAAAATCAGTTCATCCTGTCCGCCTACCATATTGACATAAACGGCGGAAAGTCCCGCTTCGCCGATGCGCTGCCGTACCAGTTGGTAGCGCACGGCTTGCGTGCGCATGTGGTAGGGCGAAGCATTCAGTACCAGGAGCACGTCTGCTCCCGCCTCCCTGGCGCGGGTGGCACTGCTCTCTTGCCGGATATCCTGGCAAATATTGATGCCGAACTTTACCCCATCCAGCTCAAATATGCAGGGATTGGCGCCGGGTTCAAAATAACGCCGTTCATCGAATTCACGGTCACTGGGAAGCAGATTCTTGAGATACGTCGCAACAATTTCACCATCGCGTATCACCGAAGCCGCATTGTAGAGCTTATTATCCCTGAGATGGGGATGCCCAACCAGCAGTGTCACCCCGCTCGTTTCCTTGGTCAGTTCTGCAAGCGCACCTTCACACGCGGAAAGAAATCCCGCCCGCAACAGCAGGTCATCCGGCGGATAGCCCGACAGCGCCATCTCGGGTGTGATAACCAGTTGCGCACCCGCCTTCTTTGCCTGATTGGCGTAATCATGTATTTTACGGATATTGCCGCTCAGGTCGCCAACTATGCAATTGATTTGTGCAATGGCGAGCTTCATGGTGTGGCAGCCGGTTGAGTTCTGTTGACAATCGGTCAAATAATACCAGAATGAGCCACCTTGCGCCTAAGGCCGGCAAGCGCGACAATCCCGCATGAACGCCGGATTTGAAATAAAAATAGTCGATTCTCTTGCCGGCATTTCTGTCCCGGCATGGAATGCACTCACCGGAGACGATCCATTTTTGCGGCACGAGTTCTTGTCCGCCATGCATGAAACCGGGTGCGCCTCGAAAAAAACGGGCTGGCTGCCGCAGTTCGTCACGCTATGGGAGGGAAACATCCTGCGCGGGGCATTGCCGCTTTACCTCAAAAACCACTCCTACGGTGAATATGTATTCGACTGGGCCTGGGCAAATGCTTATCAACGCTATGGCTATCCTTATTATCCCAAACTGTTGAGTGCGGTGCCTTTCAGTCCGGTAACGGGACGGCGGTTGCTCGCTGAGACCCCGGAGCATCGCACCCTGCTTATCTCGGCTGCAATGAAGGTAATTAAAGACGGGGGAGAGCAGGGAATATCGTCATTCCATTGTCTTTTTCCGCAGGAATATGAGGCGCGTGAAATGGAAGAGGCCGGTATGGCTGTGCGGCATGGGATCCAGTTTCACTGGCAGAACCGGGCCGGACACGGATATGAAAATTTCGAGGTGTTCCTGGCGGGGATGAGTCATGACAAGCGGAAGAAAATCCGGCAGGAAAGACGTAAAGTCCACGCTGCAGGTATCGATTTTCAGTGGCTGTCGGGAAATGATATCAGCGACGATCAATGGCATTTCTTCATCGACTGTTATAACAAGACCTACGACGAGCACCGCTCCATGCCCTACCTCAATCTGGAATTCTTCATGCGGATTGGCAAAAGCATGCCGGAGAATGTGCTTCTGATACTGGCACTGCGTGATAGCAAGCCGGTCGGCGCCGCGCTCAATTTACACAGCTCACATACGCTGTATGGCCGTTATTGGGGTACGAAGGAATTTATATCCGGTTTGCATTTCGAGACTTGCTATTATCAGGCCATCGAATACTGCATCGCACATGACATCAAGTTGTTCGAGGG
>CAJDTQ010000085.1_pt1 | contig 9164 bp, 7 predicted proteins | sample 7389881 | NCBI WGS metagenome assembly CAJDTQ01 (sample SAMEA7055658, study PRJEB34461) | soil metagenome | biome: terrestrial ecosystem; feature: Peninsula; material: soil | place: Antarctica | collected 2016
ATTGTGATGCATGTGGTGTGGTACCGGTACCCGATGACCAGCTTCCCGTCGTGCTTCCGGACAATCTGGTGCCGGACGGGTCCGGCAATCCGTTAGCGAAGACCCCGTCATTTTACGCCTGCCAGTGTCCCCGCTGCGGCAAGCCAGCGCGGCGGGAAACAGACACCATGGATACTTTTGTCGATTCCTCATGGTATTACATGCGCTACGCCTGTGTCGGCCAGAACAAGAGCATGGTCGATGCGCGTGTGGATTACTGGCTGCCGGTGGACCAGTACATTGGCGGCATCGAACACGCTATCTTGCATCTTCTCTATTCTCGCTTCTGGAGCAAGGTCATGCACGATCTCGGGTTGGTCGTGTTCGACGAGCCATTCGCCAATTTGCTGACCCAGGGCATGGTTCTGAACGAGATCATGTTTCGAAAAACCCAAACCGGGCGTATCGAGTATTTCAATCCGGCGGATGTCGATATCCAAACCGATGAGCAAGGCCGGCGTATTGGCGCGTTGCTGCGCACGGATGGTCAACCGGTGGAGTTGGGCGGAATCGGTACCATGTCTAAATCCAGGAATAACGGCGTTGACCCGCAAAAACTGGTGGACCAATATGGGGCCGATACCGCACGGCTGTTCATGATGTTCGCCAGCCCCCCCGAGCAGACTCTCGAATGGGCGGATGCCGGGATAGATGGCGCATTTCGCTTTCTGAAGCGGTTATGGAAACAGGTATATGAACATATGCAGCAAGGAACGATTGACTACCCGGTGCAAAATGAAGACCTCGGTCCGGAACTGCGGTCCTTGCGTTACCAATTGCATCAGACTATCGCCAAGGTTGGCGACGATCTGGGCAGGCGGCACACCTTTAATACCGCCATCGCAGCCGTGATGGAGTTAATGAACGCACTTGGAAAGCTGCAGGATACCCGCCCGGCTGCGCGCAGCCTGATGCAGGAAGCGATGGAAAGTATTGTATTGCTGCTATCGCCTATCATTCCCCATATCTGCCACGCGCTGTGGCGTGAACTTAAGCCGGGAACGGAACTCCTAGATCAGTCCTGGCCGCAAGTTGATAGCATGGCGCTTGTCCAGGATGAGATTGAACTGATAGTTCAGGTCAACGGCAAGCTGCGCGGCAAAATCCGCGTTGCCAGAGATACGGAATCCGCTGCTATTGAGATTCTCGCGCTGGAAAGCGAGCAGGTGCGCAAGTTCGTCGATGGCGAGGTGAAGAAGATCGTGGTCGTGCCAGGCAGGTTGGTCAACATCGTTGTTTGAAGAAATTCCCGAACGAGTCCGATGCGGGCGTAAAGGCGCTGTACTGAACCTGTTCAAAGGTTCCTGAAAACTGAATGTGAGGATGTCTCAATTGCGCGGCCAGGCCAATCTCCCATTTGAAACGCTTTATATCTCATTCCCCGCCGGGCATACTCTCGGGACCGACCTCAGGCGTCTCATCAAGGGCGGCACGAATGCCCGCATTGTGGAAAAGTCGAAAGATGCCCAGGCCATACTGGAAATTGTCAGCGTATCAAATAACAAGCAAATCATGTCGGTATCAGGAGGCGGACGGGTGCGGGAATTTGAACTCTTCTATCGGGTTTCATTTCGCCTTGTCGATGCCAAGGGAGCAGAACTCATCCCTACCAACGAGATCGTTCAGCGTCGCATTATGCCTTTTACCGATGCGCAAGTAGTGGGGAAAGAGGGAGAGGAAGCGATGCTCGTCAGAGAAATGCAAAGCGATTCCGCGGGGCAGATCTTGCGGCGATTGGAAGCGGTTAAAATCTGATTCGTGCCAAGGCGCATCAGGCAGGTTATATCGAGCGTGAGATTTTTTCCATAGACCAACATTTCAACTGGATGGATCTGCAGCAGCGCAGCAGTAGCCTGTCGCTATTCGGTGAAAGACGTATAATGGACGTCCGTATACCATCCGGTAAACCGGGGAATCCGGGCAGTGCGGTAATGGAGGGATATTGCCGTTCGTTGCCGCCCGATACCGTCACGCTCGTTACCTTGCCGAAAATGGACAAGCAGGCTACAGCAACGAAGTGGTTCAAGGCGCTCGAAGGTGGCGGGGTGATGGTTCAGGTCTATCCCGTGGAACGCGCCCGCTTGCCCATGTGGATCGTCCAACGCCTGGACATGCAAGCGCAAAAAGCCGATACGGATACCGTGCGGTTTTTAGCCGACAAGGTTGAAGGCAACCTGATTGCGGCTTATCAGGAACTTAAGAAACTTGCATTGCTTTATCCACCGGGCATGTTGTCCTTTGATCAAGTGAAAGATGCGGTGCTGGATGTGGCGCGTTACGACGTTTTCAAGTTATCCGGCGCACTGATGGCGGGCGAAACCGCGCGTTATACCCGCATGCTGGAAGGTTTGCAGGGCGAGGGCGCGGCATTGCCGCTGATAGTGAATACGCTTGCGGGGCAAATACGTTCGTTGATAACGATTCGTAAAGGATTGGATTCCGGCAGGCCCCTCACGCAACTGATGAGCCAGATAAGAGCCTGGGGAGATCAACAGAAAGCGATGGAAAGTGCTGCCAGACGCCTTGATCTCCAACCATTGGTATCGGCCTTGATGCATGCCGCAAAAATAGACAGGATCAGCAAGGGTGTTGCCAGGGGTGATGCGTGGGATGAATTGCTGCAATTGGGGTTGCGCTTCGCGATTACCAGGCGCTAGCAATATTGCCGGCGTCCTAATGCTATTTATCCGCGGGGCGATAGGGTCAGGTTCGTCATTTTCGGGTTGATCCGGAATGCGGCTGCAGTTCCGGGGAGACGTTTTACCGCTCGCTGGATATTGGCCTCCGCCGCATGACGCATTTATCGTTTGCGCGTCATTCCTGATGCTAGCGATATCGCTATGATTTCGCACTTATTTAATTTCGCTGTCTAAATGGGAACGTGACATGGACATCAGCGACATCAAGACTTACATGCAATCAATAGGACGTGAAGCTCGCGCCGCATCACGTCTGATGGCCAGGGCGGAATCCGCCGATAAGAATCGGGCGCTTACACTCATGGCTTCAGCCATCAAGCGTGACGAGCAGTTGCTGCTGGCTGCAAATGCCGGGGACGTGGACAAGGCGAAAAGCCGGGGACTGGAACCGGCCCTGGTCGATCGCTTGACGCTTACCGCCAAAAGCATTGCGGGCATGGCGGAAGGTCTGTTGCAAATCGCGGCGCTGCCCGATCCGGTTGGCGAGATCAGCGATCTGAAGTACCGTCCTGCGGGCATACAGGTCGGCAAAATGCGCGTGCCGCTTGGCGTGATCGGCATCATTTATGAAGCGCGGCCTAACGTTACGGCGGATGCGGCAGGATTATGCCTCAAGGCAGGCAATGCGGCGATACTGCGCGGCGGATCGGAAGCGATCCAGAGTAACCAGGCTATTGCAGCTTGCGTGAAGGAAGGGTTGAAAGCTGCCGGGCTGCCGGAAGCAGCTATACAGATAGTTGAAACCACGGATAGGGCAGCCGTGGGCGAGCTTGTCACCATGAAAGAGTTCGTGGACGTAATCGTGCCGCGGGGAGGCAAAGGACTGATCGAACGTATCTCCAACGAAGCGTGTATCCCGGTCATCAAGCATTTGCACGGCGTCTGTCACGTTTATATTGATGACGGTGCCGATCTCGCCAAGGCTATTCGTGTTGCAGACAACGCGAAAACCCAGCGCTACGGCACTTGCAACACCATGGAAACATTACTGGTGCATGAGGCCATCGCCGGGAAAATACTGCCGTCCCTATGCCAAATCTATCTGGATAAGGGTGTGGAATTGCGCGGCGATGCCGCTTCCCGTGCCATTATTCCGCAGATGAGCGAAGCCACGGAAGAAGACTGGCGCACCGAATATCTCGCGCCGATTCTGAGCATACGTGTGGTAAGCGGGTTGGATGAGGCCATCGAGCACATCGCCGTTTATGGCTCGCAGCATACCGATTCGATCGTTACCGAGAACTATGGCTGCGCCCGCCGTTTCCTGCGCGAGGTGGATTCCAGTTCAGTGATGGTGAACGCCTCCACCCGTTTCGCCGATGGGTTCGAGTATGGTCTCGGTGCCGAGATAGGCATCTCGACAGACAAAATACACGCCCGTGGCCCGGTAGGGTTGGAGGGGCTGACCAGCCAGAAATTCATTGTGCTGGGTGACGGGCACATCAGGCAATAGACCCGGTAATAAACTTCCAACAGGGAGTGCAGTTTTTCTCCTCAAATCAAGGTTGTCATGGCTCAATTTATCGAAATAAAAATCCCCGATATCGGGGATTTCACGGACGTTCCCGTTATCGAAATCCTGGTGAAACCGGGCGAGACGGTGGAAAAGGAAACACCGCTTATCACGCTCGAAACCGAAAAGGCGGCGATGGAGATTCCCTCGCCTCAAGCCGGCATTGTGAAGGAAATCAAGGTCAAACTCGATGATAAGGTTTCAGAAGGATCAACCATACTGATGCTGGAGGCAGCAGCTTCAACGACTTCAGCGACGGGGACAGCCGAGCCGAACGAAAAAGCTTCTCCCGACGCCACACCTGGTCCAGAAAAAGGCGAAGAGAAACAGGGTTCAGCCGTTGTAGCCCCTCCGGAATCTACCGTAGACAATTCCACCGCCGCTGTGCCGCGCGGCGACATTCATGCCGATATCATGGTACTGGGTGCGGGTCCGGGCGGCTACACCGCTGCGTTTCGTGCCGCCGATCTTGGCAAGAAGGTGGTATTGATCGAGCGTTACCCGACGCTGGGCGGTGTATGCCTAAATGTTGGCTGTATTCCATCCAAAGCATTGCTGCACGTGGCGAAAGTTATTACCGATGCCGAGGAAACAGCTCAGCAGGGCATTGTTTTCGGCAAGCCCGGCATAGAGGTGGATACGCTGCGAAAATGGAAGGATTCCATCACCGGCAAGCTCACCAAAGGGTTGTCGGGGCTGGCGCAGAAGCGCAAGGTCAAGGTTGTGCGAGGCACAGGCAAGTTCACCTCGCCCCATATGATGCAGGTAGAAACGGCAGATGGTCAGAAAAATGTGTCATTCGAGCATTGCATCATCGCTGCAGGCTCCAGCGCGGCACGCATTCCCGGTTTCCCATATGATGATCCCCGCATAATCGATTCAACCGGCGCACTGAAGCTGGAGGAAATCCCAAAGCGCATGCTGATTGTTGGCGGAGGCATAATCGGCCTGGAGATGGCCACGGTTTATGACGCGCTGGGTTCGAAAGTGAGCGTGGTCGAATTGATGGATCAATTGATTCCTGGCGCGGATTCCGACCTTATCAAGCCACTGCACAAACGCATACAGAAGCGTTATGAGGCGATTTATCTGAGAACCAGGGTTACCGCAATCGAGTCTCAGAAAAATGGACTGAAGGTGACATTCGAGGGAGAACAGAACTCAAGCGCTACGCCAGCGCCGCAAATATACGACCGCATTCTCATGGCGGTAGGCCGCCGCCCTAACGGACGCGATATCGGCGCCGAGCATGCGGGCGTCAACGTGAATGAGCGCGGCTTTATCTCCGTGGATAAGCAGTTGCGCACCAATGTCCCGCATATTTTCGCAATCGGCGATATCGTCGGCGAGCCCATGCTGGCGCACAAAGCCTCGCATGAAGGCAAGCTTGTTGCGGAAATCATTGCCGGCGGCGAAAAAATGAAAAATGTGGCGTTCGACGCAATGGCCATTCCGTCGGTGGCTTACACCGATCCGGAAATCGCCTGGATGGGATTAACCGAAACGGAAGCCAAAAAGCAAGGTGTGGAATACGAAAAGGCGTCGTTCCCCTGGGCTGCAAGCGGCCGTGCACTCGCCATGGCGCGTGATGAAGGCTTGACCAAGCTGTTGCTGGACAAGAAAACCCGTCGCATTCTCGGGGCCGGCATAGTGGGCGTCAACGCGGGCGAACTGATTTCCGAAACCGTACTGGGACTGGAAATGGGCGCGGATATGGAAGACATTGGTCTGACCATTCACCCGCACCCGACTTTGTCCGAAACGGTGTTTTTTGCGGCTGAGATTGCGGAAGGGACGATTACTGATCTTTATATGCCGAAGAGGTAATATGACAACCATTCGACGGCGATTGCAAAGGGTGACGTACCGAGACATTCACGGACAGAACACGGTTTCGTTTGCGTGAGCAATCAAGAAACGAAAACCATGGTCTGTCCCCAATGCTGTTCCGAGCGTAATAATTATATTTCTATAGTTATCCCCGCACTGACCACACCTTTGCTGCAGTCTCTGCCATCACAGTTTGTCTGCGCTCAATTGTAGTTTGGTCCCACGTGGCATATTGGCTAATCATTTTAGTGAAATAAAATACTGATTTTGCGAGTTCTAGCTTTTTTGTCGCGAACTCTTCATTGCCAAGTGTACTGTTCATTTTCGCATTCATGATAGCCATATTACCGAGGCGACGATAATAGGCTTTTGCGTCGTCAGTGCTCCAGATCTCTAGCCACTTATCGGACGGCGTGACTGGTAAGACGTGTTCAAGGTTTACACGACCTTTGTCTGTACTCGGCACTAGGTCGCTTGATGCATCGGGCGCGCCCGACTCAAGCATTCGAAGATAATATCTGGCTAAGGCTTGCTTGGAAATCGACGCTACGGTGAAAGCCGCAATGAATGCGGAATCAGTGGGTAGAGTGCTGAATCCTTTCAAGATTTCTTCAATAGAGGTGAGCTTTCCTTCTGCCACACCTCGGGCGGCGTCACTATAGATACGTTCCAATGTTCCGCCGCCGGCACCTCCTACAATCTGGAACCGGACGGCTACAGCTACAAGTTTCTTGAATGCCGCGGAGACATTTTTAGGTTCGAATTTATCCAAAATCGCGAGCAGAAGTGGGCGAACTTGAACCATGCCTAAGAGATTAAGCGCATAGACTTGCTCGCGTGCAGCAGCATCATACTTCAACCAAAGCTCATGATCAGTATTTATTAACCCCGCATATGTCTTTGCTGTATTGCTCAGTTCAGTGGAAAATTTAAGAGCAAGCTTTTTGCTTGTAACTTTCTTTTTTATGATACCAAAAAGATCTTTTTCTCGAACAAGGCCGTATTTCGACATTGCGAAGTGGCGAAGATATGTGACAACGAGTGGATCATCGGAGGCACTTTCCAATGTAGCTACCATTGTTAACCATCTATTCTTCGTCTCCTCAATCTTATCGCCGGATCGATGGAATAAATAATTCTTTAACAAGTCAGAAATTGCAAGCTCAAGGCCTCGGTCATTTAGTGTTTCGAAAATGATGAATGCGTTGCTATCATCTGGGGCCACTACCAAGATAACTTTCAGGTTGGACTCCAAGTAATCTAACCATTCATGCAGAGTTTCTTCTGAGTCAGCCGAGTGTTCGCATAGGTCGTCAATATACTTGCGCATGCAATCAGCAGCTGACAGCAGCCGTTTATGAGATTGCCGCGGGTAGCGTAGCTGGTCGATAATCGATTTGTCTTCTATTAGCTCCTGATAGAGTTCATTGTCAACTTCGTTTAGCGCTAACTTTGGTTCCCGCTCCTTAGTTTTACGATCCACATTAGCTAAGAAATCGTTTCTAATTGAAGTTTCCGCTTCACTATCATACTCGTCGCGAAACCTGTCTCGGATAGCGGAAATCAATAGACTGACTGTTGCTAATCGTTGCTGACCGTCAACAACATCATATCGGCGTTCGATAGGGCCAGTAACAACAATGGAGCCTAAAAAATATTCTTTTTCTTTTCCTCTGATAGCATCGTTTATGTCAGACAGAGAAGTGGCTCCGATTGTCTGAACAGCAACCTGAGTATTTTAAGTGGAATCTCTGCTGATTCTCACGCTGCCAGTTCAACCGTCGGCAGCATCACGGCATAAGCTTCATCAGGTGTTTTCCTACCCAGGCTCGAATGTGGCCTGGATCGATTGTACCAATCCATGTATTGCATGATTGATGCTCTGGCTTCAATAACTGATTCATACGCATGTAAATACACCCGCTCGTATTTCACCGATTTCCACAGGCGCTCGACAAACACATTGTCTCTCCAGGCTCCGCACCCGTCCATGCTGAGGTTGCAACCCTGTTCCCTGACGGCTTGCACGAACGCATGCGCGGTGAACTGGCTGCCCTGATCGGTATTGACGATCTCCGGCTTGCCATGGCGATGGAAGGCCTCTTGCAGCACATCGACCGCATGGCAGGCTTCCAGCGTGTTCGCCACCTTTGCGGCCAATACTCGGCGCGAGGCCCAATCCACCACGGCGGTAAGATAGACAAATCCTTTGGCCATTGGAATGTAGGTCGTGTCCAGCGCCCAAACCTGGTTGGCACGGTTGATGGCGAGGTTGCGCAGCAGGTAAGGATAAATTTCATGGCCGGGACGCTTCTTGCTGGTACCCGGCTTTCTGTAAAGCGCCTCAACACCCATGCGCTTCATCAACGTGCCGACGTGCTTGCGTCCAACATCGTACCCCGCCCGATTGAGTTGGTCGCGCAGCATGCGCGCGCCCATGAACGGGTGCTCCAGGTGCAACTCGTCAATGCGGCGCATGAGCGCCAGATCCGCGACACTGACTGGCTGGGGCAAATAATACACGCTGCCCCGACTGATGCCGGCCAACTGGGCCTGACGGCTGATTGAAAGTGTGTGGTGGACGTCTATCATCGCTTTGCGCTCAGCAATCCCACTTTGGTGAGCGCGCCTTCCAAAAAATCATTTTCCAGCGTCAGTTGCCCAATCTTGGCGTGCAACACCTTCAAATCAACGGGTGGCTCCGCCCCAGCGCTTTCTCTGCCAAACACGTCGACAGCCCGTTCGCTCAGTTGCCGTTTCCACTCGGTAATCTGGTTGGGATGAACTTCAAACCGTTGCGCCAGTTCGGCCAGTGTCTTATCTCCCGCCAGCGCTGCCAATGCCACTTTGGCTTTGAACACCGCTGAGTGCGTCCGTCTCGCTCTTTTTGCCATTTTCTGCTCCATATCAAAGCCCCACAGGGCAAATCAAAAGGTAGCAGATTTTCCACTTATAGACTTGTTCAGATTCTTGGGACCACTTCTCGCGGTTGCCCCTCTACAACAAGGGAACTTCGTTTCCTTTGGTGATGGCCATCAGCGGACCGGTGATGAGTCTGCCGAACGTGGGTCTTAACGAGTGGG